>Ga0209675_1000137_pt1 | contig 98902 bp, 88 predicted proteins | sample AraplaCol_mLB_r2_2_FD_184280 | JGI IMG/M metagenome (GOLD analysis project Ga0209675, IMG submission 184280) | Arabidopsis root microbial communities from North Carolina, USA - plate scrape MF_Col_mLB_r2 (SPAdes) (version 3) | ecosystem: Host-associated > Plants > Roots > Endosphere | place...
TTCGATCAATTACAACCGCAACAAAAGCTATGACACAGCGAACAGCCTGCCCTTGCTCACGCCCGAGATCGAAGCGGCCTTCCCTGATCGCGTCACGCGCGATGCCAATGGCGTTCTGCTCGCGATCGACCAGCGTCCGGTCAATTTCGACCGGTCGGAAAATTCGCAGATCCGTTGGGGCCTGAACTTCGGCAAAAGCTTCGGCCAGCAGCGCGGCCCGGGCGCGGGTGGTCCCGGTGGCGGACGTCCCGACGGTGCGGGTGCGCGCGAAGGTGGCGGCGGCCCCGGAGCGGGTCGCCAGCGCGGCGGCGGCGGCGGGGGACCGCGCATGGGTGGGCGTGGTCCGGGCGGCCCCGGCGGCATGTTTGGCGGCCCTCAAGGCGGGCGTTGGCAGGTGTCGCTCTATCATACGATCAAGCTGACCGACACGGTGCTGATCCGTCCTGGTGTACCCGAACTCGACCTTCTGAACGGGTCCGCGACAGGCAGCGGTGGCGGCAGCAACCGCCACCTGTTCGAACTCGACGGCGGGCTGTTCAACAAGGGTATGGGCGTACGGCTTAGCGCCAAATATGACAGCGGCAGCACGGTGACCGGCGGCAGCGCGGGTGATTTGAAGTTCGGCGATCTCGCAACCTTCAACCTGCGCTTCTTCGTCGATCTGGGTCAGAAGCCGAAGTTGACCGAGAAGCTGCCGTTTCTGAAAGGGTCGCGCCTGCGCCTTGCGGTCGACAATATCTTCGACGCGCAGCGCAAAATCACCGATCAGAATGGCCGCGTGCCGCTGAACTACCAGCCGGGCTATATCGACCCCTTGGGCCGCTATATCGAGCTGGAGTGGCGCAAGACCTTCTAGGTGGCGAGCCGTGCGCCGGCGATGGCGTCGCGCGGCGGTTCGGAGGGCACGAACGTCAGCGCCTTGGCGAACTGTGCGGTACAGCTTGCCCAGCTATACCGTCTGCCCAGCGCTTCGGCGTCGGCGCGGTCACAGGCTAGTGCGGCATCGATCGCGTGGCCGAGATTCTCGTCGAGCGCCCCGGCGCCTTCGCGCACGATATCGGCGGGGCCCGGTACCGGATAGGCTGCCACCGGGGTTCCGCAGCTCATCGCCTCGATAATCACAAGGCCGAATGTGTCGGTGCGGCTCGGAAAGACGAAAACGTCGGCGCCCGAATAGGCCGCAGCCAGCGCGTCGCCGCTCAGTTTGCCGAGGAACAACGCATCCGGATGCCGCGCCTTCAATTCGGCGAGCGCGGGTCCCTCGCCGACGATGACCTTGGTGCCCGGACGATCGCAATCGAGGAACGCGCCGATATTCTTCTCGACCGCAACGCGGCCGACATAAAGCTGGATTGGCCGCGCCAGCCCCGCATAAGCCGGATGCGGAGCGCGATCCGGACGGAACAGCGCGTGGTCGACCCCGCGTTCCCACATCATCGTCTGAACGAGACCCTGTTCGGCGAGCTCGCGCGCTAGGCTGCGCGTTGCGACCATGATGTGCCGCGCGGGACGGTGGAACCAGCGGATGAAACGCCACACGAAAGCGGGCGATACCGGCAGCCGCGCCGCTACATATTCGGGGAAGCGCGTGTGATAGGCGGTGGTGAAGGGAAAACCATTGTCGAGGCACCAGCGCCGCGCCGCCATGCCGAGCGGGCCTTCGGTCGAGATATGGATCGCTTGCGGTGCAAAGGCGCGGATGCGTCGCCCGACCTTGCGCCGCCCCGCCAGGGCAAGCCGGATTTCGGGATAGGAAGGGCAGGGGAATGAGCGGAACAGGTCGGGCGAGATGACCCCGACCTCATGTCCTGCGGTACGCAGTTCGCCGATTGTCGCCTGCAGCGTGCGGACGACGCCGTTGACCTGCGGCTCCCACGCGTCGGTGACGATGAGGATTCTCATGCAGCGCGCGCCGGGGCGGGCAGTTCGAGCGGCGTCGGCGCTGTCCGGCTCGCGACCTCTTCGGCCCAATGCAATATCTCCATCGTGCCGTCATGATGCTCGACCAGCGCGGTGCAGCCTTCGACCCAGTCGCCGTCGTTATAATATTCGGTGCCCTCGATCTCGCGCATCTCGGCGCTGTGGATGTGGCCGCACACCACCCCATCGACCCCGCGCGAGCGCGCCGCGTGCGCGACGACTTCTTCGTAGCGGCCGATGAACTGGACGGCGTTCTTGACCTTGTGCTTGGCGACCATCGACAGCGACCAATAGGGCAGGCCGAAAGCGCTGCGGATGCGGTTCACGACCACATTGCACTTCATCAGCGCGGTGTATGCGGCGTCGCCGACAAAGGCGAGCCAGCGGTGCGCCAGCATCACCGCGTCGAATTCGTCGCCATGGACGATGAGCAGCTTCTTGCCGGTCGCGGTTTCGTGGATCGCTTCGCGGCGGATCTCGACGCCGCCGAAATCGAAGCCGTCGAACGGCTTGACCATCTCGTCATGGTTGCCGGGGACATAGACGACGCGCGTGCCGCGCTTTGCGCGCTTCAGCACCCGCCATACGACGTCATTATGCTCGGGCGGCCAAAAGTGACGCTTCTTGAGCCGCCAGCCATCGATGATGTCGCCGACCAGGTACAGCGTCTCGCAATCGACATGGTCAAAGAAGTCGATCAGCAGCGGCGCGTTGCAGCCCCGCGTGCCGAGATGGATATCGCTGACCCATACCGCGCGATAGCTACGGCGTTCGCCGATCACGCGTTCGGGAATATGCGGGTCGCTGGTGAACGGGTCGGGAAAACGCGCGGGGATGGGCAGGGTCGAAATCGTGGCCATGTCACACTCCGTAAGCAGCCTCGGGCTGCCCACGGCCTAGACAGGAGTTTTGTTACAACGTTCGACTCAAACTAGCGACAATTTGAAGAAAGTTTGAAGGCACTTCGGTGACGTTGCCTATTTGACACATATTCGGTTAACCATGATCCAATCAGGTTCGCCGGATCACCAAATTCCTGATCTCGCTCATATCTTCCATCGCGAAACGCACGCCTTCGCGGCCAAGTCCGCTGTCCTTCACGCCGCCATAAGGCATGTTGTCGACGCGGTAGGAGGAGACATCGTTGACGACGATGCCGCCGACGTCGAGATGATCCCATGCTTCGAGAACCTTGTGGATGTCGCGCGTGAACAGCCCGGCCTGCAGGCCGAATTTGCTGTCGTTGACCTCGGCTAGCGCGGCCTCCCAATGGCTGAATTTCGACAGGATGACGACCGGGCCAAAGGCTTCCTCGCGCACGACATCGGTGTCGGCCGGGACATTTTCGAGCAGTGCCGCTTCAAGCATATTGCCCTCGCAGCCACCGCCCGCGAGCAGAGTGGCGCCGGCCGCTACCGCGTCGTCGATCCAGCCTTTCAGCCGCTGCGCTTCCTTCACCGAAATCATCGGGCCGATGAACGTGTCGCGTAGCTTCGGATCGCCCGATTTCAGCGTCTTGACCTTCGCGGTGAGCATGTCGCGGAACTTGTCGTAGATATCCTCATGGATGATCACGCGCTGCACATGGATGCAGCTTTGCCCCGACTGATAATAGCCGCCGAAGATGATGCGCGCGAGTGCATGGTCGAGGTCGGCATCCTTGTCGACGACGACCGCGGCATTGCCGCCAAGTTCGAGCACGACCTTCTTTTTGCCCGCCTTGGCCTTCAGATCCCATCCGACGCCCGGCGAGCCAGTGAAGGACAGCAGTTTGAGCCGCTCGTCGGTGGTGAACAGGTCGGCGCCCGCGCGGGTCGCCGGCAATATGCTGAACGCGCCCTCAGGCAATATGTCGCACTCGGCGAGCACCTCGCCCATGATGATCGCGCCTAAAGGCGTCAGCGACGCGGGCTTCATCACGAACGGGCAGCCCATCGCGATCGCGGGTGCGATCTTGTGTGCGGCCAGGTTCAGCGGGAAGTTGAAGGGGGAGATGAAGCTGCACGGGCCGATCGGCACGCGCTTCCACATTCCCATATAGCCCTTGGCGCGCGCCGAAATGTCGAGCGGCTGGACCTCGCCATAGTTGCGCGTCGCTTCCTCGGCGGCGATGCGGAAGGTGTCGATCAGGCGCGTGACCTCGCCCTCGCTGTCGGCGATCGGCTTGCCCGCCTCGACGCACAGGGCATAGGCGAGTTCGTCGAACCGCTCCTGAAAGCGCCCGACGCAGTGGGTTAGCACATCACGCTTCTCGAAACTCGCGAGCCGCGCCATCGGCTCGGCGGCGCGCACGGCGCCCGCGATCGCTTCGTCGATCACATCGGGGGTCGCGAGCGCGGTCCGAAACGCAACCTCGCCGGTGAATTTGTCGATCACCTCAAGATCGGTGTTCGGCTGCACTGCCTTGTTGTTGAGATAGAGCGGATAGACGTCTTTCAATTTCATTCTTCACCTCTCCGTTCCCCGGCGAGCCGGGAGCCAGGGCTGGAACGCGCGACGATGGCGCAATGGCGCTCTGGACCCCGGCTTTCGCCGGGGAACAGGAAGCAGAGTTTACAGCTCCTTCGACAGCTTCTTGATGTCGATGTTCAAAATCTGGTCATTCTCTGAATAATCGACCGGGCAGTCGATCAGATGCACCCCCGGAGTATCGCGCGTGTGGGCGAGAAGTTCCTTGAGGTGCGCGGCGCTCTCGACGCGGTGTCCGTGCGCGCCATAGCTTTCGGCATATTTGACGAAATCGGGGTTGCCATAGGTCAGCCCCCAATCCTTGAACCCCATATTCGCCTGTTTCCAGCGGATCATGCCATAGCTGTTGTCGTTGAGGATCAGCACGGTGATGTTGAGCCCCAGCCGAACCGCGGTCTCCATCTCCTGGCTGTTCATCATGAAGCCGCCGTCGCCGCAGATCGCCATGACCTTGCGCCCCGGATAGATCATCGCCGACATCATCGCCGACGGCAGGCCGGCGCCCATTGTCGCGAGCGCATTGTCGAGCAGCACGGTGTTGGGACGATAGGCGGTGTAACCGCGCGCGAACCAGATTTTATAGACGCCATTGTCGAGGCAGATGATCCCGTCGTCGGGCATCGCGTCGCGGATCGACTGAACCAGATGCGGCGGGAAGATCGGGAAGCGCTCGTCCTTCGCCAGCGGCGCAGTGTGATCGACCTCGCCCTGCCGATAGGCGAGCAGATGGTCGAACTTCCAACTGCCGTTGGGAACGATGTCCTCCTTCATCTGCCAGACCGCATTGGCGATATCGCCGATCACTTCGATGTCGGGGAAATAGACCGGATCGACTTCGGCGGTCTTGCTCGACACATGGATCACGGTGGGGCCGCCGCGCTGCATGAAGAAGGGCGGCTTTTCAATCACATCATGGCCGAGGTTGACGATGCAATCCGATGCTTCGACCGCACGGTGGACGAAGTCGCCCGACGACAGCGCGGCGCAACCGAGGAATTTCGGATGACGCTCGTCGATCACGCCCTTGCCGAGCTGCGTCGTCAGGAAGGGGATGCCGGTCTTTTCGATGAACTGCAGCAACATGCGGCCGGTCATCGTGCGGTTCGCGCCCGCACCAATGACGAGGACAGGCGAGGTCGCATTCTCGAGCGCCTTCACCGCTTCGCGGATCGACTTCACATCGGCGGTCGGGCGGCGGACATGGCTGCGCTTCAGCGGCAAGCTGTCGGTATGCTCGTCGGCGATATCTTCGGGCAGCTCGATATGGACTGCGCCGGGCTTTTCTTCCTCGGCGAGGCGAAAGGCTTCGCGAACGCGGCTCGGAATATTGTCCGACGACGCCATCTGGTGGGTGAATTTGGTAATGGGGCCCATCATCGCGACGACGTCGAGGATCTGGAAACGGCCCTGCTTTGATTTCTTGATCGGCTTTTGCCCGGTGATCATCATCATCGGCATGCCGCCAAGCTGCGCATAAGCCGCAGCGGTGACGAAGTTCGTCGCGCCGGGCCCCAAGGTCGCAAGGCAGACCCCGGTCTTGCCGGTGTGGCGCCCATAGGTGGCGGCCATGAAGCCCGCGCCCTGTTCGTGCCGCGTCAGGATAAGCTTGATCTTGGTCGAGCGCGACAGGCTGTCGAGAAAGTCGAGATTCTCTTCGCCAGGAACGCCGAAAATATATTCGACGCCTTCTTCTTCCAGGCACTCGATGAACAGGTCGGATGCTTTTTTCATGCTACAGTCGCCCCCTCAGCAGCGCACCCCATGGTGCGGCTCCAAGTCATGCCGGCGACCCCTCAGCATAATATTAATGCACCGGCTCCCGTCGTAAGGTCGCGAGTCCCTGCTGCACCGGGAAGGGTTTGTAACGAGGGGGGAAGGGGTTGTCATCCGGCGATACGGTAATCCCATTTCCAGCGGTAAGTCGGTCGAGCGATGTTTTGCAAAAGGATTGCAAAGTATAAAACCGACCCTATCCAATCGTTCTAGGGGAGTTTGAATTTCAAAGGGGGCGCAATGCACAAATTGACGATAGCGATGTTCGGCGTAGCGATGATGATCGCGCCTGTCGCGGCGTCAGCGAAGGAAAAAGAACCCAAGCCCGTTGAACTGAGTGCAGTTGAACTCGCGGCACTGCAAAAACGAGAAATTCCGGCGGGAGTTGATATAGTCTTCCGTTCGTCCATCTCCGCTTTGCAGGAGATGGGTTATGTCAATATCAACGCGAGCAAGGATGCGGGGACGATTACGGCAGAGACCGATGCGAAATCGAAGCTTGTCTACAATATATTTTGGGGTTTCGGTAAAAAGAAGCTGACCCAGCTTGCTTCGGTTTTCGTCGAGCCTATTTCGCCGACCCTGACGCGCATGTCGATAAAATTGCAAACGGTCGAGGCTAAGGCGCGTATGGGTTCATCCTATTCCGACGGCAAGCCGGTTGCATTTGCCGAACCCTATAATGCCTTTTACGCCGACTTCGAAAAGGCGCTGTCGGTGCGGACCGCCGAAGCTGCCGCGCCGGTGGCGGAACCTGCCGCGACGCCAGCCGCGATTCCGGCGGGATCGACGCAATAGATGCCAATTGAATCCGGGTGCGGCGTCGCGTTGGCGCCGCGTCCGGATTGCTCTCAATCGATGTCGAACAGCCCCGCGAGCTGTTCGACCATCGTGCCGCCGAGTTGTTCGGCATCCATGATCGTCACCGCACGGCTGTAATAGCGCGTCACATCATGCCCGATGCCGATCGCGCAGAGTTCAACGGGCGAGCGATTTTCGATCCATTCGATGACCTGGCGCAGATGCTGGTCCAGATAGGCGCCATGGTTCACCGACAGCGTGCTGTCGTCGACCGGCGCGCCGTCGGAGATCACCATCAGGATCTTGCGTTCCTCGGGGCGGCCGATGATCCGGCTGTGCGCCCATGTCAGCGCCTCGCCGTCGATATTTTCCTTGAGCAGCCCTTCGCGCATCATCAGCCCAAGCGACTTGCGCGCGCGACGATAGGGCTCGTCGGCGGGCTTGTAGATGATGTGGCGCAGGTCGTTCAGGCGACCGGGATGCGCCGGACGTCCCGCGGCAAGCCAATCCTCACGGCTCTGTCCGCCTTTCCACGTCCGCGTCGTAAAGCCGAGGATTTCGGTCTTCACACCGCAGCGTTCGAGCGTTCGCGCGAGGATGTCGGCACTGATCGCCGCGATGCTGATCGGTCGTCCGCGCATCGACCCCGAATTGTCGATCAGCAATGTGACGACGGTGTCGCGGAAGTCGGTGTCGCGCTCGATCTTGTACGACAGCGACTGGCCGGGCGAAACGATCACGCGCGCCAGCCGCGCCGCGTCGAGCTGGCCTTCTTCCTGATCGAAGTCCCACGCGCGGTTCTGCTGCGCCATCAGCCGGCGCTGGAGTCGGTTCGCGAGCTTGGTCACCGCGCCCTGCAGATGTGTCATCTGCTGGTCCAGATAGGCGCGCAGACGCGTCAGCTCGTCGGCGTCGCAAAGCTCGGTCGCGGCAATGATTTCGTCATGCTTTTCGGTGAAGCGGACATAGTTGAAATCGGGAATGTCGCTCGGCAGGCGGTTGGGGCGTACGGGCAGCATGCCCTCGTCGCCTTCGCCGCCCATTTCGGGCTCGCCGTCGGCTTCCATTTCCTGTGCGTCGGGGTCGCTGTCGCCGTCGTCGGCTTGATCGCCCGCCATTTCGGCGCGCGCGTCGACCTGGCTTTCGCCGGCGCCGCCGTCTTCGCTTTCCTGCTCTTCCTGGCTTTCTTCGGCCTCGCTCTCGTCCTGCTCGCCGCCGTCCTCGCTGCCTTCTTCGAGCGGCTCGTCGCTGTGGATCAGGTCGAGGTGACGCAGCGCCAGCTTGGCGGTCTCGGCAAAAGCGGCCTGATCGTCGAGCAGCATCGACAGCGCGGTCAGGTCGCCGCCCGCTTCGTTGGTGATCCACTCGCGCACTAGCGACAGGCCGGTTTCGGTCCCCTGCGGCGCCTGTTCGCCGGTCAGGGCCTCGCGCAGCATCAGTTCGAGCGCGCTGGATACCGGGACATCTTCGCGGCTCTGCGCGCGGCTGATCGGATCGCTACGCATCCGCATCGCGAGGCTTGCGGACAGGTTGCTGCGCATGCCGTCCATATGGCGCGCACCTAGCGCCTCGATCCGCGCGCGCTCCATCGCGTCGAACGCCGCCGCGGCGAGCGGCTCGGCTGGGCGCGCCGACGCGTGCAATTTCTCGCTGTGATGCTTCATGCGCAAAGCATAGGAATCGGCAAAGCCGCGCGCTTCGGCGACCTGATCGGCGGGCAGCGTGCGCGACGGGGTCGGCACCTTGATCGCCTTGCCGATCTGGGCGGGCGCGTCGGCGGTAAAGCCGACCTCGACCTCGGCATCGCGCGTCACTGCACGGGCGACACTCGACAGCGCGGCCTTGAAATCGTCGAGAGGAGATTGGGCAGTCATTTCGAGTCGGCTCTAACCAGCTTTGGCGCGGGAAGGAAGAGGATGAGGGCACGCATATGGGCACACGCATATTAGAATCGTCACCCCGGGCTTGATCTGGGCGAGGAAGACGGATTGAGTGCGGTCATAGCTAAGCTCGCTTGACCTCTCGCAGCCGGGAGAGCATCCGCACCCTCATGTCCTCCCCCGCACTCTCCCCCATGAAAAAGCCCTGGATCGTCATCCTCTGCGCGGCCTTCATCGTCACGCTCGCCATGGGCGTGCGCCAGTCGTTCGGCCTCTTTCTGCCGCAGATGAGCGTCGATATCGGCATCAGCCGCTCCGACTTCGGGCTCGCGATGGCGCTGCAGAACCTGCTCTTCGGCCTCGTCCAACCCTTCGTCGGCGCGCTCGCCGACAAGCATGGCGCGGGACGCGTCGTGCTCGGCGGGGCGCTGCTTTACGCGCTCGGTCTGATCGGCGCGGCGCTTGCGACCGACGCGATCGGGCTGCACATAAGTTTCGGCCTGCTGATCGGCATGGCGCAGTCGGCGACAACCTTCGTCGTCGTTCTCGGCGCGGTCGGCCGTGTTGTTAGTCCAGAGAAACGCAGCAGCGCGTTCGGTATCGTCACCGCGGGCGGATCGCTCGGGCAATTTCTCGTCGTGCCGCTGGCGTCGATGCTGCTTGGCGATATCGGCTATCATCAGACCTTGTGGATCATGGCGGGGCTCGTCGCGCTCTGTGGTTTGCTCGCGATCGGTGTCTCCGGCCGTACCGATACGCCCGGGACGCTGCAGGCGGAAGAACAGACCGCCCGCGAGGCTTTGCGCGAGGCGGCCGTTCATCGCGGATACTGGCTGCTCAACGCGGGCTTTTTCGTCTGCGGCTTTCATATCGCCTTCATCGCGACGCATCTGCCCGCCTATCTCGACGACAAGGGGCTTGGCATAGAAATTGGTGCGCAGGTGCTCGCTCTCGTCGGCCTGTTCAACATCCTGGGCTCCTATGTGTTCGGCCGCGCCGGCGACTTCATGCGCCAGAAATATGTGCTTTCGGCGCTCTACACCGCGCGCTCGGCAGTTATTGCGCTGTTCCTCTTCCTGCCGCTCAGCCATGCGAGCGCGCTCGTCTTCGCTGCCGCAATGGGCTTCCTCTGGCTCGGCACCGTGCCGCTGACCAGCGGCATCGTTGGGCGCATCTTCGGCATCCGCTATCTCTCGATGCTCTACGGCATCGTCTTCCTCAGCCACCAACTCGGCAGCTTCTTCGGCGCGTACACCGCTGGGCTGATATTCGACGCCACCGGCAGCTATAATATCGCGTGGGGCTTTTCGATCGCGCTCGGACTCTTCGCCGGACTCGTCCACCTGCCTATTGCCGACGCACCGGTCAAACGGCTGCAACCGGCGTGAGGCTCGCGCGGCAGGACTGGATCGCGCTCGCGCTCTTCCTGGCTGTCGCGGCGGGCGGTTTGTGGCTGTGGACGGGCGAGGGGCCGGTCGTCTGGTTGACCAACTTCGCCATCATGTGCGGCTTTTAGGGCCTCACTGCGGCTCTTCGACCTCAGGCGTCCGCTGACAGATCGCGTCGTCGCCATTCTTGGGTATCACGGGATCGGGAAGCAGGCGGAACACATGCGCCCATTGCGTCGCGACCCGTTCGGGCCGCGTACGCTTGTTTGCGACGACGTCGATGAAGTCCCAGCACGCCACTCCGCTGCGCAGAAAATTGCTGTGCCCGGTCGATCCGCGCGACACATCGGTCGTGTCGATTACGGTCAGGCCGGGGCGCGATACGGGGTAGCAGCGCTCGGGCAATCCCTTGGCCTTGAGCTCGGCCGCCTCGAACGGATCGAAACAATAGGGTGAGCCAAGTCGCGGATAGCCGTGAATCGCACGCGACGCGGCGAGCGCCTTGTCGGCGCGCGAGGTATAGACGGTGATCCGGCGGTTATTGGCGACCCGCCGCGCCGACAGGACCTCCTCCTCGATATCGCGTTCGAAAGTCTCGCGGTCGATATCGGGCGAGGCGAGGATGATGTTCGAAATATTGCTGCTGTCGGCGCTGCTCGATGTGCGATCCACATAGGAAATCGCCGGGATCACCAATCGCGCGCCGAGCGAGTGCGAGACGACGACGATCTCCTTCACCCATGTCTGTTCGGCGAGCGACTTCAGGAAATCGCGGAAATTGCGGACGTCGTGATACATGTTCGTCTCGTCGACGACATAACTCAATATCTTGCCCTGCGACGGCCAGCTATATTCGATGATCGGCCCGTCAAAGCCCGTCATGCGCGCGATCTGCGCCGCGTCCTTGGACGTCGTCGAGAAATTTTCGCGGTAGCCGTGGATATAGAGCAGGACGCGCCCCTGCTTGCGGTCGGTCTCCGCCTGCAGCGCGCGCCACCATTCGGCCGAGGTCTGGAAGGCGAGCGGCGCGAGCAGCTTTTTCTTCTTGCCGACAATCACGTCGCGCGGGGCGTTGAAGCGGCCGTAGCGCATATGGTCGCCGCGATGGCGGAGCAGTTCGATCTCGGACGTGCGGCAGTCCGGGAGGCGGCTCGTCGCGAAGAAATAGGGCAAGGCTTCGCCATCGACTACGGCGCCCGGCTGCGCGGTGCAGCGCGGGTCGGCGACATAGTCCGCGTGGCGGATTTTGCCATAATCGACCGCCGCGATGCTGCATCCGCTGAGCGGGACAAGCGCGAGTGCGGCAAGCAGGGATTTCGATCGCATGGAGGGCTTCATATTTGAAAAACCTGACACATCGCGCGACGCTGGCAGAGGGGAGGGGGCATGGGAAGTCGGAAAATCGATCCGGCAAAGAGTGTTGATCGAATAATACACTTCGCCTATCCCTGTCCAGCGCCGTTCGTTCGGTGGGTTCACAGGGGAGGATTTCGTGACGGCTTTCACCGCCTTGCTGCTGACGATGGCCGCGCCCGCAGCTTACACCCCGCCGTTCGACCCACGCCAGCTTAGGGATAATGTCGCGGGAACGCCGGGCGAACTGCTCGTGCTCGGCACGCCGCATCTGTCGGAACTGCCCGACAGCTTTAAACCCGAAAGCCTCGATCCGCTGCTGGTGCGCCTAGCTGAATGGAAGCCGGCGATCATCACGATCGAGGGGCTTTCGGGCACCGACTGCGAACTGCTGATCCGCTACAAGCCGCTCTATCCTGGCGCGGCGGATTATTGCTGGGACCCGAGCTCGGCGCAAAAGATCGTCGGGCTCGATATGGTGGCGGCGACGGTCGAGGCCGACAGGTTGCTCGGCGCCTGGCCCGCAAACCCGACGCCCGCCGATCGCCGCCGCCTCGCCGCGCTGTTTCTCGCGGGGGGCGAGCGGCCATCGGCGCTCGTCCAGTGGCTCCGGCTTTCGCCGAGCGAACGGCGCGCCGGCGACGGCCTCGACGCCACGCTTGTCGCGGTGCTCGACAAGGCAATCACCGGGCGTAACGAGAATTTCCTGATCGGCGCCGCGCTCGCCGCGCGGCTGGGGCTCGAACGCGTGTATGCGACCGACGATCATAGCGCCGACGCCGTCACTGCCTCGCTCGACAAGGATCCGGGTTATGGCGCGGCGCTCCAGCGGATCTGGGACAATCCGGCGGTGAAGGAGCGTATCGCCGCCGACAAGGCGATGGCGGCAAAATTGGACGGCGCCGGCGTGCTTGAGCTCTATCGCGACTATAACGACCCTGCGACGATGCGGCTGGCGTTCGATAGCGATTTTGGCGCCGCGCTGGCCGATACCAGTCCCCAGAAATATGGACGCCGTTACACCGGCTGGTGGGAGACGCGAAATTTGCGCATGGTCGCGAACATCCGCGCTGCGATGGCGGTTCGGCCCGGAGAGCGCACGCTCGCGATCGTCGGCGCGTCGCACAAGGGCTATTTCGAAGCCTATCTCAATATGATGCACGACGTCCGGCTGGTGGACGCCGCGACCATATTGAAATGACCGCTTAGCGGGCGACGACGCTTTCGGGCAGGTCTTCGCCGAACACGCGCTGATAATATTCGGCGACGATCATCCGTTCGGCCTCATCGCACTTGTTGAGGAAGCTCAGGCGGAAGGCGAAGCCGATATTGTTGAAGATCGCGGTGTTCTGCGCCCAGCTGATCACCGTACGCGGCGACATGACGGTCGAGATATCGCCGTTGATGAAGCCCTGGCGCGTCAGATCCGCAACCTTCACCATATTGGCGACGGTCGTCTCGTCGGTGTTCGGAACCTTGGCGAGGATGATCGCGCTTTCGGTCGCGGCCGGCAGATAGTTCAGCGTGACGACGATGTTCCAGCGGTCCATCTGGCCCTGGTTGATCTGCTGCGTGCCATGATACAGCCCGCTCGTGTCGCCGAGGCCGACAGTGTTTGCGGTCGAGAACAGGCGGAAATGCGGGTTCGGCCGGATCACGCGATTCTGGTCGAGCAGGGTCAGCTTGCCCTCGGTTTCCAGCACGCGCTGGATCACGAACATCACGTCGGGACGCCCCGCATCATATTCGTCGAACACCAGCGCGGTCGGCGTCTGCAGCGCCCAGGGGAGCAGGCCTTCGCGGAATTCGGTGACCTGCTGCCCGTCGCGCAGCACGATCGCGTCGCGGCCGACAAGGTCGATGCGGCTGATATGCGCGTCGAGGTTGACGCGGATACACGGCCATTTGAGGCGCGCTGCCACCTGTTCGATATGCGTCGACTTGCCGGTTCCGTGATAGCCCTGCACCATCACGCGGCGGTTGTATTTGAAGCCCGCAAGGATCGCGAGCGTCGTGTCGCCGTCAAAGACATAGGCGGGGTCGAGGTCCGGAACGCGCTCGTCCGCTTCGCTGAACGCCGGCACTTTCATGTCGATATCGACGCCGAAAACCTCGCGTGCATCGACCTCGACATCGGGCGCCGCAAGCAGCGTCGAGCCATGGTGGTCGGGAAGGCTGTTCGGGATATCGGTCATTTTGTCTGTCCAGCGATAAGTCAGGGAGAGTCGCCGCGCGGCGGCGCTTCGTCGTCGCGGTATCGTCATGGGTTGCGCCTTGCAACGCCTTTTCAGAGGAGGCCGAGCGCCTTCATCACCGCCGACTGGTCATAATAGGGACGTTCGCAGACGATCTTGTCGCTGCCGGAGGCGAATTCGAAACTTGCGGCCATGCGAATGCGGAATGCCTTGCCCGTGGGCTCGACCGTGCGCACGCCGAGCTTCAGCGGGCCGAGATGGGTGCCGGTCAGCCAGAATTCGACGAGCACCGTGTTCGTGCCCTCGTCGGCAGCGATCGCGATGACCTCGTTTGCCTGATCGGGGAAGGGTTCGCGCGATGTAGCGAAATAGGATCGCACTGCCGCTTCGCCGTCGAAGATCGTGCCGGGACCCATTAATTCATAGCGTGGATGGTCGAAGGTCGCGAGGACGCCGTCCCAATCATGCGTGATCTCCAGCGCCATATGCCGGCGCACCACTTCGATCCGTGCTTCGTTCAGGTCGGTCATTGTACCTCTCCTATGCGAAAGCCTTGCTCTTTCTCAGCAACTGATAGGCTTCGACTACCGCACCCAGCCGCGCTTCGAAACTGCGATCGCCGCCATTTCGGTCGGGATGATATTTGCGGACAAGCTCGCTATAGCGCCGCCGCAGGGCTGCACGGTCGGCGTCGGCGGGCAGGGCCATCAATTGCATCGCGTCATGTTCTTCGCGTGACAGGCCCGGATTTCGGGCCTCGCGCCGCGCCTCGTCCATTCGCTGGCGAAAGCGCGCGCCGAGCGCGTCCATCGGGTCTTTGAAGTCGGCCCAGCGCGGCGGCAGGTCGGCGCTGCCGGCGGGACGAAAGGCGCGGCTTTCGGTTTCCCAGCCGGCGGTCGGCGACTGCGCCGCCATGATCTGGTCGGCGCTCATGCCTTCGAAGAAATTATAGCCCGCGTTGAATTCGCGCACATGGTCGAGGCACAGCCAGCGATAGGGCGGCGGCCCGTCGGGCGAGCGGTGCGACGATACGGGTGCGCGAAACTCCCCCGCCTCACGGCATCCGGGGGCGGCGCAGCGCTCTTGGCGCGGAACGCGGCCATGAAAACGGGTGGGGCGAGCGGAAGACGGCACGATATGCTTTCGGAATCGAGAGTGAGGATCTGATCTTTGGGAGGCCTTATAATTTGGCGATGGAGCGCTTATGGTCAACCCCATGAGCAATAAAGGCCCCGTGCAGCAAGAGATGGAAAGCCTGCTTGGCGCAGCCTTTCCCGACGCAAATTTCATCCTCAGCAACGACAGCGCCAGCCATCACGGCCATATGGGCGACGACGGTAGCGGCGAATCGCATTTCAGCCTGACGATCGAGTGGGCGGGCTTCGCGGGGCAAAACCGCGTTGCGCGCCAACGTGCGGTGAACAAGGCGCTCGGCGACCTGCCGGGCCAGCGCGTCCACGCGCTCGCGATCAAGGCGACCGCACCGGGAGAATGACGATGGTGGGCAAGGTCAATCTGGCGGATGCCTTTGCGAAAATTCCCGACGTGTGGAACCCGCGCGTCGCCGGCGACATCAATGACTTTCAGGTCAAGCTGGTCAAGCTCGACGGCAAGTTCGACTGGCATCATCACACGCAAGAGGACGAACTCTTCCTCGTCGTCGCCGGCCGGATGAAGATGGCGTTTCGCGACCATGAGGTGATCGTCGAGCCCGGCGAGTTCATCATCGTCCCGCACGGCATCGAACATTGCCCGGAGGCGCTGGACGGCGAATGTCATGTCGTCCTGCTCGAACCCGGCACGACGCGCAACACCGGCAATGTCGAAACCGAAAAGACCCGAAAGACGCTGGAAAGGCTCGACTGATGTTTACCGTCATCACCCCCTCGACCCACGATATCGGCGCCTTTGACGTGCGCCGTACCTTGCCGAATAAAGCGCGGACGATGGTCGGCCCCTTCATTTTCGTCGACCAGTTCGGCCCCGCGCATTTCGATATCGGGCAGGGGATGGACGTGCGCCCGCATCCGCATATCAACCTGTCGACTTTGACCTATCTGTTCGAGGGCGCGATCGATCATCGCGACAGCCTGGGCACTTACGCCACAATCCGTCCGGGTGCGTGCAACCTGATGACCGCCGGGCGCGGCATCGTCCATTCGGAGCGGACGCCGCCGGCCGAACGCGCGAGCGGTTCGGGGATTTCGGGTATGCAGACCTGGCTCGCGCTTCCCGACGGCAAGGAAGAGATCGACCCGGCATTCGAACATGTGCCCGCCGACAAATTGCCGCTGGTCGAGGATGGCAGCGTGTCGGCGCGTGTCATCATGGGCAACCTGTGGGGCGTTACGGCGCCGACGACGCAGCATAGCGCGACCATCTATGCCGACATATTGATGAACGCGGGCGCGAGCCTGCCGATCGATGCGGAGGCCGACGAACGCGCCGTGCTCGTCGCGATCGGCGACGCGAGCCTCGATGGCGAGCGGCTCGAACGCTACAGCCTTTATATCCTCAAGCCCGGTCAGGCGATGACGCTCCGCGCCGAAACCGACGCGCGCGTGATGCTGCTCGGCGGGGAGGCATTCAAAACGCCGCGCCACGTCTGGTGGAATTTCGTCAGCTCGTCGCGCGACCGGATCAACGAGGCGAAAGCGGAGTGGAAGGATCGCAAATTCCCGCTGGTCCCTGGCGACAGCGAGGAATTCATCCCGATCCCCGAAGTACCGAAGACGGTGAGCTATCCTTAGAGGCCCGCTTTCGACCGATTGCGGACACTCCACCCAATCTAAACCGTTCGCATCGAGCGCAGTCGAGATGCCCATCGGGCTGGGCGTTTCGTCGATGGGTGTCTCGACTTCGCTCGACACGAACGGAGAAAGGGCGGAGCTCAAAGCGACCGGTTGCAGACCTTAAGTGCCTCCCTGCGGCGCAGCCGTGGGGAGGGGGACCGCCGCGAAGCGGTGGTGGAGGGGCCGCGACATCGCGCTAGAAGCCCCTCCGTCAGCGCTGCGCGCTGCCACCTCCCCATCGCTGCGCGACAGGGAGGATACTACACTTCGTCACCCCGGACTTGATCCGGGGTCCCGCTTGAGGTCCAAGCCAGCGAATGCGTCAAAAAGCGGGATCCCGGGTCAAGCCCGGGATGACGGAAGTGGGTGACGGAATGTCAGCTCACCACCCCAAAACCGCCGCGCCGGGTTTCCCCGTCTCCTTCGCCCAATCGCCCCGCCGTTTGTTGCAGCTTGCCAGGCTCCCCAATCCCCGCCAGATTGGTTTTGAAAAGAAACCAAAGGAGCGGAATGGATGATCGGCGATTTCGAGCAGCAGCGGGTGAGGCTTTCGACCGGGGTCGAACTCGATGTCGTCGATATGGGCCCGAAAGATGCGCCGGCGCTGATCTTTCTCCATGGCTTTCCCGAATCGCATCGCACCTGGCGCCACCAACTGCCGCACTTCGCGGACCGCTTTCGCTGCATCGCGCCCGACCAGCGCGGCTATCGCGGGTCGTCGAAGCCGCAGGACGTCGAATCCTACACCCCCGACAAGCTGATCGCCGATATTTTCGCGCTCGCCGATGCGCTTGGCGTCGATAATTTCACCATCGTCGGTCACGACTGGGGCGGCGCGATCGCATGGGGTGTTGCATTGGGCGGCCAGCCGGGCGGGCTGCATCCGGCATGGGCGGGGCGCGTCACGCGCGCGGTCATCGCCAACGCGCCGCACCCCGGGATATTTCAGCGACTTCTCCTGACGAACGAGGGTCAGCGCGCCGCGAGCCAATATATTCGCACCTTCCGCGATCCCGCGAGCGATGCGATCATCGAGGACCATGGCATCGCCGGAATCCTGGCCCATGCTTTCGAAGGACGCGTGCCGAGCGGCGGCGTTCAGCCCCCTGACGAGATTGCCCGCCTGCTCAAGGATTGGGAGGACCGCGACGCGTGCCGCGCGATGATCAACTGGTATCGCGGTTCGCCGGCCATCGTTCCCGCAATGAATGAACCTTATGCCGAACCACCCGCGGCGCCGTTCCCGAAACTCAACATTCCCACACTCGTCATCTGGGCACTCGACGATGTCGCGCTGCCGCCGTGCAATCTCGACGGCATCGAAGAGCTTGTTCCCGATGTGACGATCGTCGAAGTTCCGGACTGCGGACATTTCGTGCCATGGGACGCGCCTGATGCGGTCAACCATGCGATGGATGAATTTCTCGCTGCCAAATAAACAAGGCCATCGTTTCGTTCGAAAAAAAGTGGCGGGCGGCGATCGCGCCGCCCGCCGTCGGGGGGGTCTTTGTCTGCGTGTCTGGGGCACGCGTCTATAGTCTCACCCACACCTCTTTGTCTCGGCTGCGACTAGGGCCGAGGACTTTGGGTGGGGCGATTTAACCATATTATTGCGCAATATAGCAGGCTTTCACATTTTCCCATTCTTGCCATACTCATGCGATGGAAGTGGGAGAACTCAGGGTCGCCGCGATCGTTGACCGGATCGATGGCCCGTCGAACTGGACGATCGTACGCGATGTCCATGTGCTGATCCTGTATGAGGCGGGGAGCTATCACTGGCTTGAAACCTGGCAGGGTGATCGGCGGACCTCGCTCGGTGATCCGCTGCCCGGCGAAATGTGGCTGATCCCCGCGGGCCAGACCTATCGCGCGTCGGCAAAGGGCGGCGCGGTCCGTATGGTCGAAGTCGAAATTCCGACCTCGCGGCTGACCATAGCGCCCGAAACGCGGGCGCTGGCCGCACATCATGACCTTGCGCTTGCCGCGTTGGTCCGCGCGCTGCTGGCGGGCGACGCCTTGGCGGGCGATGCGCTGACCGCGATCCTTGCGAGGACCGTCGAGAATATGGCCGGTCGTGCCGAGACGCCGGCGATTGCCCAGCGCATCAATGATCTGATGGCCTTCATCCAGACACAGCTCGAAGTGCCGTTGACCGTCGAGGATATGGCAGCCGAGGCGGGCATGTCGGTGAACAGCCTGATCGTCCATTTCGCGCGCGCGACCGGGCGGACCCCCGCGCAATATGTGCTGCGCCAGCGGCTTCGTCACGCCTGCTGGTTCCTGATGAACCGTCCGCTCTCGATCGCCGAAATCGCCTTCGCGACCGGATTTTCGAGCCATGCGCATCTCTGCGCGATCTTCCGCCGCAAGATTGGCATGTCGCCGGGCGAGTGGCGCCGCCGGCATCGATCCTATATCGTCGAAGCGGAGGGGGAGGCGTAAATATGTCGCATACGGTGATGATGCTGCTGGCCGGGCTTGGCCTGTTGATCCTGCTGCGCCTGACGATCGGGGATGCGGCGCGCGCGACGCGCCTGTTCCTCGTCCTGTGGCTGCTCGTCGCGATCGGCAATATGCTCGTCGGCGTGCTCCATGCGGGCTATGGCTGGGCCGAGGAAGCAGGGATCGCGCTGGTCGTTTTCGGCGTGCCGGCAGCGGTCGCGCTGCTCGCGCGCGGTTTCTCGCGCTAATTCTCGGGGCGTAGCAAACAGCCGCTGGCACCCGCGTAGCGCGCGCTGCGCGAAGCGAGCAGCGGCACGCTGCCGGTTACGGTCCGGGTCGCGGGATCCTCGCTCAGCGATATCATTTCCATGCCGGGCTCGAAGTCGCTCTGGCAACTGTCGAGGCTGCGGCCCTGAACATAGCGGCACGAACAACCGACCCGCGCGGCATAGGCGGAGCCGAGTTCGGCCTGCGCCTTGAACGACGGAAATTTCCAGATCGCGAAAATTGCGAGCAGCACCGCAAGCCCGATCGCCCACGGCAAACAGCCGCCCCAGCGGCTCTGTTTCTTCGGCGAGGGGGCGGGGGCCACGGGCGGCGGCACGGCGGCTGGCGTCTCGCCCGTTGTCGGCCCGGTCGGATTGATGTTATTCACTGGATCCATGATCACGAAAAAACGGCTGCTGGCAAGTGCCGCCCTCGCGATGCTCGGCGTCTGGTCGCTGACGCAGGCGGCAGGGCAGGGGAATATGGCGCCCGCCTCGCCCGCACCGAAGTTCGGAGCATCGCTTGACGGCGTGGCGGCGGTAGAGACGCCGCGGGCCCTGCCTGCGCTGCCCGCCGCCAGCCGCGCGCATGCCGATGCGCTGTTCGCCGATGCCGACGACGTCGGTCAGACGCGCGCGCTTCTGATACTCCGCGACGGGGAGCCGATCTATGAGCGCTACGCCGCGGGTTTCGGTCCCGAATCGAAGCTGATCAGTTGGTCGATGGCAAAAAGCATCACCGCAGTGCTTACCGGTTTCCTCGTCGCCGATGGGCAATTGTCGCTCGACGGCCCGGCGCCGGTCGCGGCCTGGCAACGTAGCGGAGACCCGCGCGGCGCGATTACGCTTCGAAACCTGCTCCATATGTCGTCGGGGCTGGAGCATGTCGAAAATGGCGATCCGGTTTGGCAGGGCGACACCGTCGCGATGCTGTTCGGCGGCGGTGCGGGCGACATGGCGGGCTTCGCCGAAGCGAAACCTGCGGCGGCACAGCCCGACGAGGTCTTCAACTATAGTTCGGCGACCAGCGTCATCCTGTCGGACATAATCGCCGATACGCTGACCCCGTCGCGGAACCCCGATGCGCGCCGCGATGCGATGCGCGATTTCATCGGCGGCCGGCTGATCGAGCCGCTCGGCATGACCAGCCTGACGCCCGAGTTCGACGCGCGCGGAACGATGATCGGCGGATCGATAATGCACGCGACCGCGCGCGACTATGCAAGGTTCGGCGAATTCCTGCGCAATGGCGGCGTCGTGGACGGCCAGCGGCTGTTGCCCGAAACCTGGATAAAATTCATGCTCACGCCCTCGGCGAACGATGCGGGTTATGGCGGCCATATCTGGCTCAACCGCAAGCGGCCCGCGGGCGTGACCCCGGCGTTATGGCCCGATCGCGGCCCGAACGACCTGTTCGCGTGCATCGGGCATCAGGGGCAATATATCATCGTCTCGCCGTCGCAGCGGCTGACCATCGTGCGGCTGGGCATCACGACCGACGACCAGTTCCCCGCGCTGCGTCGGCATCTGGCGGATCTGACGGCGGCGCTTTGAGGGTTCGGGGTGGGGAGCTGCAGTTGCCTTACTCCACTTCCGTCATCCCGGGTTTGACCCGGGATCCCGCTTTTGGAGCATTCACCGGTATCGGCATCACGCGGGACCCCGGGTCAAGCCGGGGTGACGACGACAGATAGGGCGGCTTCTGGTCGAAACCTGCATTACAGCAAAAAGTCGCCCACCACCGTCGTGACGCAGGTGCCCGTCAGCTCGACCATGTCGCCGTCGAGGCGGCAGCCGACATGGCCCCCGCGAACGCTCGCCTGATAGGCGGCGAAATGGTCGCGGCCGAGGCGCGTCGTCCAATAGGGCGTCAGGACGCTGTGCGCCGATCCCGTCACCGGATCCTCCGGAATGCCCGCGCCGGGTGCAAAGGCGCGGCTGACGACGTCGGCGTCCGACACATCGCCGCCGCCCGGCGCGGTCGCGATATAGAGGATGTCGCCTTTGCTCAGCGCCGCAAGATCGGGGGTCAGCGCGCGAACCTCTTCGGCGCTGTGATAGACGATCAGCGCATAGCCGCCGTCATGCCACAGCGTTTCGACCACATTGCCGCCCATCGCGCGCACGATGTCGGGCATCGGTTTCGCCTCCGGGCGATAGGCGGGCAGTTTCATCCGGTAACCCCCGTCGTCGCCGTTGCGCGCGACGGTCAGGCGGCCGGCCTTGCGCGTGCGAAAATGCATGTCGTTCCGCCACTGCGCCGCCGACAATAGGACGTGCCCGCTCGCGAGCGTCGCATGGCCGCACAGGGCGACTTCGATTGTCGGGGTGAACCAGCGCAGCTCATAATCGGCTTCATTGCTCTCGTCGGGAACGAGGAAGGCGGTTTCGGCGAGGTTGTTCTCGGCCGCGATGGCCTGCAGCGTCGCGTCGTCGAGCCATTCCTCGAGCGGCATGACCGCGGCGGGATTGCCGGTAAAGGGACGGTCGGCAAAGGCGTCGACCTGCGTGATCGGAAGGCGGCGTGCAGCGCTCATGGATACAGCAATCCTTTCGTCCAGCCCTCTCCGGCGCGCCGGAACTGTGTGCGCTCGTGCAGGCGGTGTGCGCGATCCTGCCAGAACTCGATAGCCGAAGGATTAACGCGCCAGCCCGACCAGCGCGGCGGACGCGGCACGTCCTGCCCCTCGAACCGCGCCTGCATTTCTTCGAAGCGCGCCTCGAACGTCTCGCGGCTATCCAGCGGTCGCGACTGGTCGCTCGCCCACGCGCCAAGCTGGCTGTCGCGGCTGCGCGTTGCGAAATAGGCGTCGGCGATCGCGTCGTCGACGGGCGTCACTGAGCCTTCGATGCGAATTTGCCGCCGCAGCGATTTCCAGTGAAAGAGCAGCGCGACATGCGGGTTCGTCGCCAGCTCGCCGCCCTTGCGGCTGTCGAGATTGGTGTAAAATATAAAGCCGTCGGGACCATGTCCCTTCAGCAAGACCATGCGAAGCGACGGATGTCCGTCGGGCGTCGTCGTCGCGAGTGCCATCGCATTGGCGTCATTGGGTTCGCTGGCGCGCGCTTCGGAGAACCAGCTATCGAACAGGGCAAAGGGATCGTCGCTCATCCGCGCGGTCATAATGCGAGCAGTTGGCGGTGAGCAAGCAATAAGCCCCTCCGCCGTAGGGGAGGGCTTTGTTGCGCGGAACTTGACCTGCAGCGGCACATTACCACATCGACGTGCAATCGGGCTTCACGCCCAGTCACTTATCGGGCTACAGGAGCAAAATGGCCGATCCCTATTCCACCCTGGGCGTTGCGAAGAGTGCAAGCGAAGCGGAAATCAAATCCGCGTACCGCAAGCTCGCCAAGGAATTGCACCCCGACAAGAACAAGGACAACCCGAAGGCGTCGGAGAAATTCTCCGATGTCACCAAGGCGTATGACCTGCTGTCGGACAAGACGAAGCGCGCGCAATATGACCGCGGCGAAATCGACGGCGAGGGCAATCCCGCGATGCCCTATGGTTATGGCGGTGGCGGCGGTTTCCGCGGCGATCAGCGTACGGGTCCGGGCGGTTTCAGCGGTTTCGGCAACGAGAGCGCTGATTTCGGCGATATTTTCGAGGGTCTGTTCGGTGGTCGCGGCGGCGGCGGCGGCGGCGGGCCGTTCGGTGGTTTCGGCGGACGCAGCGCACCGCCGCAAAAGGGCGCCAACGTCGCCTATCGCCTGTCGGTGTCGTTCGTCGATGCCGCGACGCAGGCGCCGCAACGCATCGCGCTTTCCGACGGCGCGACGATCGACCTGAAATTGCCTGCCGGGGTCGAAACCGGCACCCAGATGCGCCTTGCCGGCAAGGGGCAGCCAGGACCCGGCGGCACCGGCGACGGTATCGTGACAATCACGGTCAAGGATCATCCCTTTTACGTGCGTGAGGGCGCGAACATTCGCCTCGACCTGCCGGTCAAGCTGAACGAGGCGGTCAAGGGCGCCAAGATCAAGGTGCCGACCGTCGACGGCCCGGTGATGCTGTCGATCCCGGCGGGCTCCTCGTCGGGCAAGGTGATGCGCCTCAAGGGCAAGGGTTTCAGCCAGAAGAGCGGCGGCCGCGGCGACCAGCTCGTCCGGCTGATGGTCGATCTGCCCGCCGACGACGAGGCGCTGGTGAAGCTGCTCAGCGAATGGAATGATCCGCGCGACGTGCGTGCGGAGCTGGGTGTGTGATGCGTGGCTGACGCCGGCGAGAAAAAGATCGTCGCCGCGCTCGAGCGCGAGGTCGCCGAAGAGGTCGGCAAGGAATTTCTGGCCGAGGGCCATTCGCCGCACTCGCCCGAGGCGCGGGCCGAACGCGCCAAACGCGTCAAGCTGCGCGCGCGCGCCGAAGGGCTGATCCATCGCGGGCGCGAGCAATTGGCGCCCGGTACCCGCGCGTATCGGATCGTGCGCCGCGTCGTCGTCGGCACCTACACCGACGGCTTCATCCATGCGGGCAATCTTGCTTATCTTGCGCTGATCGCGCTCTTCCCCTTCTTCATCCTGCTCGCCGCCGCGCTGTCGATCTTCGGCGGCAGCGTCGGGGGCGAGGCGGCTATCGAGGCGGTCTTCTCGACGATGCCGCCGACTGTCGCGAAGGCGCTTTCGGGCCCCATCCGCGAAGTCATGACCGCACGCACCGGCATCTTCCTGTGGCTTGGGGCGCTCGTCGCACTATGGACCGTCGGCAGCCTGATCGAAACGGTACGCGATATCCTCCGCCGCGCTTATGGTACGCATTTCAGCAAGGGTTTCTTTCACTACCGGCTGCTGTCGATCGGCATCATTACCGGCGCGGTCGTCCTGATGCTGCTATCCTTCAGCATGCAGGTGCTGATTGTCGGCGTCGAACAGTTCGTGACCCGTGTGCTGCCCGAGCGATATCAATCCTTCGGTATCGTCCTGATCTCGCGCGGCGTATCGGGCTTCGGCTTGTTCCTCGCAATCTATATGCTCTTCTACAGCCTTACGCCGTCGAAATACCGGCGGCGGCAATTCCCGAAATGGCCGGGCGCGCTGTTCACTACGCTTTGGTGGGTCGGCGTCACGCTCGCTCTGCCGCCGTTGCTTGCCAGCCTCCTCAGCTATGACGCAACCTACGGCAGCCTCGCGGGTGTGATGGTCGCGCTCTTCTTTTTCTATCTCGTCGGATTGGGTATGGTGATGGGCGCCGAACTCAACGCCGCGCTCGTCGAGGTTGAGGATTTGGGCCACGACGCTATTGGGCGCGTCGACGATGTGATTATTGAAAAGACCGGAGACAAAAAATGACGGGTCTGATGACTGGCAAGCGCGGGCTGATTATGGGCCTCGCGAACGACAAGTCGCTGGCATGGGGTATCGCCAAGGCGCTGCACGGCGCGGGTGCCGAACTCGCAATTTCGTACCAGGGCGACGTGATGCTGAAGCGGGTGAAGCCGCTCGCCGACGAACTCGGCTGCGATTTCCTGATCGATTGCGACGTGTCCGACATGGACAATCTCGATGCGGCGTTCGCGACGCTCTCGTCGCGTTGGCCGACGATCGACTTCGTCGTTCACGCGATCGGCTATACCAACAAGGAAGCGCTGCGCGGCCATTATGCCGACGTCACGCTCGACGACTTTCTGATGACGATGAACATAAGCGTCTACAGCTTCACCGCAGTCGCACAGCGCGCCTCGGCGATGATGACGCCTTATGATCCAGAGACGGGCAATGGCGGCGGCTCGCTGCTGACGCTCAGCTATTATGGCGCCGAAAAGGTGATCCCGCATTACAACGTCATGGGCGTGGCGAAGTCGGCGCTGGAAACCAGCGTCAAATATCTCGCCAATGATTACGGCCCGCAGGGCGTGCGCGTGAACGCGATTTCAGCCGGGCCGATCAAGACGCTCGCCGCATCGGGCATCGGCGATTTCCGCCTGATCCTGAAATGGAACGAGCATAACGCCCCGCTGCGCCGCAACGTCACCATCGACGATGTCGGCGGCTCGGCGCTCTATCTGCTCAGCGATCTCTCCTCGGGCGTTACCGGCGAAACGCATCATGTCGATGCGGGTTATCACACCGTCGGGATGAAACAGGAAGACGCGCCGGACATCTCGCTTGTCTGACGAAATCGGCATCCGCGCCGCGACGGCGACGGATGCCGAGGCTGTCGACACGATTATCCGGGCCGCGTTTGCGGGAACGGAATTCGGTCATCAGGGTGAAGCCGAACTCGTACGCATGATCGAGGCGGACGGCGATGCGCTCGTCTCGCTCGTTGCTGAACGGGGCGGCGCGATCGTCGGGCATATGTTGTTCAGCCGGATGGAGGTCGAGGCGGATGGCGCCGCGCTAGTAGGTGCTGGTCTTGCGCCGGTATCGGTTGTGCCAGGATTGCAAGGGCAGGGTATCGGCGCCGCGCTGATCCGCGCCGGGCTTGAGAAACTGCGCGAACAAGGCGTGGGCATAAGCTTCGTGCTCGGTCACGAAAGCTATTACCCGCGTTTCGGCTATTCGCCGGGCCTCGCCGCGCGCTTCGCATCGCCCTTTGCCGGACCGCATTTCATGGCGATGATGCTGGACTCGGGCGCGGCTTGGCCGCTAGGCGGACGGGCCGAATATGCACCCGCATTCGGCCGGATGGGATAGGGCAATGAGTTTCAACAGCTTCGGACGCGTTCTTCGCTTCACGACATGGGGGGAAAGCCACGGCCCAGCGCTCGGCGCCGTCGTCGACGGATGTCCGCCGCGCCTGTCGCTGTCCGAAGCCGACATACAACCCTTTCTCGACAAACGCCGCCCCGGGCAGTCGCGCCATACGACGCAGCGGCAGGAACCCGATCAGGTCCGCATCCTCTCGGGAACCTTCGAGGGCAAGACGACGGGCACGCCGATCAGCCTGATGATCGAGAATGTCGACCAGCGGTCGAAGGATTATGGCGACATCGCGCAGGCCTATCGCCCCGGTCACGCCGATTACGCCTATGACGCCAAATATGGCATCCGCGATTATCGCGGCGGCGGCCGATCGAGCGCGCGCGAAACTGCGGCGCGCGTCGCTGCTGGCGGCGTCGCGCGGCTCGTGATCCCCGAAGTGCAGATCCACGCTTGGGTCGCCGAAATCGGCGGCGATGCGATCGACCCCGCGAATTTCGACCTCGAGGAAATCGACCGCAATCCCTTTTTCTGTCCCGACCCCGCCGCGGCGCAGCGCTGGGAAGGGCTGATGGACGCCGCGCGCAAGTCGGGCAGTTCGCTGGGCGCGGTGATCGAATGCGCGGCGAGCGGCGTTCCCGCCGGTTGGGGCGCGCCCATCTATGCCAAACTCGACAGCGACCTTGCTGCCGCGATGATGGGGATCAATGCCGTGAAGGGCGTCGAGATCGGCGCGGGTTTCCATGCAGCGCGCCTTCGCGGCGAGGAAAATGCCGATCCGATGCGCCCCGCGACCGACGGCAGCAACCGTCCCGATTTCCTGTCGAACAATGCCGGCGGTATCGCTGGCGGCATTTCGACCGGCCAGCCCGTTGTCGTGCGCGTCGCGTTTAAACCGACCAGTTCGATCCTGACCCCCGTGCCGACGGTGAACAAGGCGGGCGAAGCGACCGACATCGTCACCAAGGGCCGTCACGATCCGTGCGTCGGCATCCGCGGCGCGCCGGTGGTCGAGGCGATGATGGCGCTTGTCCTCGCCGATCATAAATTGCTGCACAGGGCCCAAAACGGCTGATGACCTAGTGGAGTTCGTCGCCGCATTTATCGCGGAGCAAAAGGCGGTTATCGGCCTGTTCGTGCTCGCGGGCATGTTCGCGGCTTTCGTCTGGGAACGCTTCTCGCCGTCGGTCGTCGCGGTTGCCGGTGCGGGTATGATGCTCGCGCTGGGTCTGCTCGATGAAAAGGGTGCTTACGGCGTCTTTTCCAACAGCGCTCCGCTCACCGTCGGGGCGATGTTCATCCTCTCGGGCGCGCTGATCCGTACCGGGGTGATCGACAAGGTCGGCAACTATGTCGTCGACCGCGCGAAGCGAAACCCGCGCCTCGCGGTGATCGAGGTGTTCGGCGGCGGCCTGCTCGTGTCGGGCTTCATCAACAGCACACCCTTCGTCGTCGTCATGATGCCCGTCTGCTTCCGGCTCGCCGAGGCGCTTGGCGTGTCGCCCAAGAAATTGCTGATGCCGCTGTCGGTGATTGCGGTGCTCGGGGGCTGCCTGACGCTGATCGGCACGTCGACCAATCTCGTCGTTGCCGGGATCGCCGAACAGGCAGGGCTCGGCCATTTCGGACTGTTCAGCATTACGCCTTATGGCCTTGCGGTCGCGGCGGCAGGCGTCGTCGGGCTCCTGATCATGGCGCGCTTCCTGCCGTCGGACTATCCGCGCATCGCCGAAAAGGCGGACGGGGCGGAACAGCTTTATCTGACCGAACTCGGCCTTGGCGAAGATGATCCGGCCATCGACATGTCGCTCGACGCGGCCAGCCTCGGCGTTGCGCCGTCGCAGATCGTCGGGGTGCTCGCCGGCGGACGCCTGATCACGGGGGCAGATGCACAGAATCACCGGCTCGCGCCCGGTAACCGAATCGTCGCCCGGCTCGATGGCGCTGCGCTGATGACGATTCGCAGCGAGAAGCGCTTTGCGATCGGCATCGGCGAGAACCCGGATGCCGAATCGACCGTCGTCGAGGTGACGGTTTCGCCAAGCCACCGCTCGATCGACCGGCCGCTTGCCGAAATCCCCTTCCTCCAGCGCCAGCGCGTCCGCATCCTCGGCTTAACTCGCTTTCGCCATCTTCCGGGGCCGACCTTGTCGGAAAACCGCATCCGCGCCGCCGACCGCCTGCTGATCGACGCCGACGACGCAAACATCGCGCAGCTTCGCGACAATCCCAATCTGATCGGCCTCGCAATGGCGTCGGTCACCGCCTTCCGCCGCCGCCGGGCATGGATCGCCATTCTCGTGATGGCGAGCGCGGTGCTGTTGTCGGCAACGGGCGTCATGTCGATCGGCATCGCCGCCTTCATCGGCGTGGGGATCGTGCTGCTGACGCGCTGCATCGATGCGTCCGAAGCGTGGGGCAGTATCGACGGCGACGTATTGATCCTGATCTTCGCGATGCTCGCGGTTGGGGCTGCGCTCGAACAGGCGGGCTCGGTTGCGCTGATGGTCGGCGCACTCGAACCGGTGCTGACCGACGCGCCGCAATGGGCAGTGATCGCGATCGTCTATTTCTCGGCATTGTTGCTGTCCGAATTGCTCAGCAACAATGCCGTCGCGGCGCTGATGGGGCCGCTCGTCATTGGCATTGCCGAAGCGACGGGAGTCGCGCCGCAGCCGCTGCTGATCGCTCTGATGCTCGGCGCCTCGGCCTGTTTTGCGACACCAGTCGGATACCAGACGAACACGCTCGTCTATGCCGCGGGCGATTATCGCTTCATGGATTTCGTGCGCATCGGCGTGCCGCTCAATATACTCACGGGTGTCGCCGGCTGCGCCGCGCTTGCCTTCTGGACACCCTGACCGAGCGATAGGCCCGGCAGCGATTGCCCGCGGCGCGTCACCCTGTTACCCCGCTCGCATAACGATCCGTCCCTGGGGCGGAACAGGGAGTAATTTATGGGCCATCGCCTGACTTTGTACATTCTTATCGGGATGATCCTCGGCGTCATCACCGGCTATCTGGTGCGGGTATATGTCCCCGCCGACAGCGAAGCCTTTGCCTATTGGCTGCGCAGCTTCAGCACGTTGTCGACGATCTTCCTCAACCTGATCAAGCTCGTCGTTGCGCCGCTGATTCTCGGCACGCTTGTCGCGGGAATCGCGCATATGGGCGACAGCTCGGCGCTCGGCCGCATTGGCACGCGCGCAATCGCATGGTTCATCCTCGCCAGCCTGATCTCGATCAGCCTGGGCCTGATCATGGTCAATTTCTTTGAGCCGGGTGCGGGGCTCAACCTCACCGTCGGCGCGCATTCGATTGCAGAGGTTGGCGAGGTCAAAAAGCTCGACCTGTTTGAATTCATCGAACATGTTTTCCCGAAGAATATCTTCCAGGCGATGGCGGACAACAATGTCCTCCAGATTCTTGTTTTCGCGCTGTTTGCGGGCGTTGGCCTGACGGCGATCGGCGAAAAGGGGAAGCCGCTGGTTCGCGGCGCCGAGGCTCTGGCCGAATTGATGCTCCAAATTACCGGCTATGTGATGCGCCTCGCGCCGATCGCGGTATTCGGCGCGCTAGCCGGCGTTGTCGCGAAATATGGCCTTGGTATCCTTGGCACCTATGCAGAGCTGATCACTGAATTCTACCTCTCGCTCGTCGTGCTGTGGGTCATCCTGCTCGGTGCGGGCGCGATCTTCCTCGGCCGCCGGATATTCTCGCTGATCCGTTATATTCGCCAGCCGCTGCTGATCGCTTTCTCGACCGCGTCGTCGGAGGCTGCGATGCCCAAGCTATTCGAACAGCTCGACCGCTTCGGCGTGCCGCGCCGCATTTCGGGCTTCGTGCTGCCGCTGGGTTACAGCTTCAACCTCGACGGTTCGATGATGTATGCGAGCTTCGCGACGCTCTTCATCGCGCAGGCCTATGGTATCGAGCTGTCGATCACGCAGCAGATCCTGATCCTGCTGACGCTGATGGTGTCGTCGAAGGGGATCGCAGCGGTGCCGCGCGCCAGCCTCGTCGTCATCACCGCGACGCTTGCGATGTTCGATCTGCCGGTCGAGGGCGTTGCGCTGATTTTCGCAATCGACCAGTTCCTCGACATGGGGCGTACCGCGACCAACGTCGTCGGCAACGCCGTGGCAACAAGTGTGATCACCAAGTGGGAGGGCATGCTCGAAGAGCCCGAACCGGCTGACCTCGAGCGGCCGCATGCGCCATCGCACACACCGCACCATGGAACCCGTGGGCTCGATCTTCGTGATGACATAGCGGAGGGTGAAAACAAGCCAGCGGCCGATAACGCGTAACGCGCGAGCTTCGGGCCGCCCAACCGGGGGCGAGCAAGGAGCTGAGCCATGGCCGAAGCAGCGGCGATCGACGGGGTGCACCGTGACGAAGCGCGTGCGAGACGGCTGCGCTGGCGGATGCTGGTCGGGTTTCTCGCGGGCCTCATTATAGGGCTTGGCGTTCACTATGGCGCGCCGGATGCGGCGTGGGTCGAAACCGTCACAGCCTATGTGACGGGACCGATCGGGCAGATATTCCTGCGCCTGCTTTTCATGCTCGTGATCCCGCTGCTCGTATCGGCGCTGATCGTCGGCGTCGCCGAAATGGGCGAGATGCGGGCGCTGAAATCGGTCGGTTTGCGCACGCTCGCCTATACGGTCGTCGTCTCGGCAATTTCGGTCGTCATCAGCCTTGCCGTCGTCAATTTGCTCCAGCCGGGCGCCGGGGTCGATCCCGCGCTCGCGCGTTCGCTGATGGCCGAGGGGGCGGCGGGCGCGCAGGCGATCGCCGACCGCGCGGGCGAGGCGAAGACCGGGATGGATGCGGTCGTCGCGATCGTCCCCGACAATCTCTTCGCCGCGATGGGCGAGAATGACGTGCTTGCGGTCATGTTCTTCGCGCTTTTCTTCGGCATCGGGTTGATGCTCGTGCGTACCCCGCGGACCGAGACGCTGAAGACTGCGATCGAGGGCGTGTTCGAGGTGGTGATGAAGCTCATCGGCATCGTCATCCAGCTCGCGCCGATCGCCGTCTTCTGCTTCATGTTCAACCTTGCGGCGCAGTTCGGCTGGGACCTGATCATCCGCCTGTCGGCCTTTGTCGGCGTCGTGCTGCTTGCGCTCGCGCTTCAGATGTTCGTCGTCTTTCCGCTGCTGCTCAAGACCCTTGCGGGCAAATCGCCCGTCGCCTTCTTCCGCGAAACGCAGGAGGCGTCCGTCATGGCATTCGCGACCGCCTCGTCGAACGCGACGCTTCCGACCGCACTCCGCGTCGCGCACGACCGCCTCCGCCTGCCCGACAAAGTCGCACGCTTCGTGCTCACCATCGGCGCGACCGCGAACCAGAACGGCACCGCGATGTTCGAGGGTGTCACGGTGATTTTCCTCGCCCAATTCTTTGGCATCGACCTGACGCTCGACCAGCAGTTGGTCGTGATGCTGGTTTGCATTTTGGGCGGCATTGGGACGGCTGGCGTGCCGGCGGGATCGCTCCCCGTGATTGCGCTGATCCTCGCGTCGGTCGGGGTGCCGCCGGAAGGGATTGGGCTGATCCTCGGCGTCGACCGTTTCCTCGACATGTGCCGCACGACGCTTAACGTTGTCGGCGACCTTGTCGCCGCGACGGTCGTTTCGGCGGGCGTGAAAGATCCGCCGCCCGCCGGTCAAGCTTCCTAATTATCGCGGACGCGGCCTTCACGATTGGGCTCCGGCGCCTGGCGTGCAGGGCGTGGTGCCTCGCGCACAACGGGAGCAGGTCGCGCTGCGGGCGGCGGACTCGCGACCGGAGCCGGGCGCGGCCGTCCGGCTCCCGCGCCGCGGTCGGGGCGGCCGCCATTGCCATCGCCGCGGTTCCAGCCGCCGGGGCGGCCCTCCCCGCGATCGGGACGACCGGGATTGCCCGCGGCAGGCGGCGTAGCGGGACTTCCGGGGCCACGGCCGGGCCGTGTGCCACGCGGGCCGTCGGGATTGCCATCACCGCGGCCCCATCCGCCGGGTCGGCCGGGGCGACCGTCGCCGCGGTCGGGGCGTCCGGGATTGCCGGCGCTAGGCGGCGTCCCAGGATTAGCGGGGCCGCGCCCGGGGCGCGTACCGCGCGGGCCGTCATTGTCGTGATCGCCGCGATTCCAGCCACCCGGGCGCCCGGGGCGACCGTCGCCCGGTCGCCCGTCGTTGTCGCCGCGGTTCCAGCCGCCGGGGCGGCCCGGCTTCCAATCGCCACGTCCGCCATGATGTTTCCACCAAGCGCGGCGCCCGCCCCAATAATTCAGATATTGGCCGCGCAGCGGATAGCGGTTGCGGTAATTGTCGAACATCCACATCCCATAACCGGGATAATAATAATCGTCGTACCAGCCGCCGCCGAAGCCGATCTGGGCGAAGCCGCCGCCATAGTCCGACGCGTCGTAGCAGTCGTAACCATAGCCATCGTCATAGGCATAGCCGTCGCTATCATAATAGGCGTTGCCATAGCGCGCGGCGCAATCGCCGCCCGAGGCATAGCTCGAACCATAGACGTCGCCATAATAGCAGCCGCCGAGCATCGTAGTCGCCAGTGCGCCGAACGCGATGGAGATGGGGCGCTTCAAACTCTTCGCCATGGGCTTGTCCTTTTGGGTCCAACGGTTGCGACCCGTCCACTTGTTGCATGAATTGTACGAGTCGAGTTGAATTTGCGGTGAATGCCGTCAAGTGTTCGGCAACGCCTTACTTGCATCGATGTCAGTAGTTGGTTACGCCTTGTATCGAAACATGATGACGAGGATCGACCGATGAACGCGCCGACGAATATCCAGCCCGCGAACACCCAATGGTCCGAAAAGCGTTTCGGTCCCGATACGCAGCATTGGCTGCCGCGCAACTCGGGCTCGACGCTCGACCATATCCCCGGCGAAGACGGTTTGCCCGTGCTCGGCACCACGCTCGACCAATTGCGCGACTATCCAGGCTTTGCGAACCGGATGGTCGCGAAATATGGCCGGGTCTATCGGAGCAACAGCTTTGGCGGGCGCAGCGTGGCGCTCCACGGTCCCGAGGCGAACGAACTTGTGATGTTCGACCGCGAGAAGATCTTCTCGTCCGAACAGGGCTGGGGACCGGTACTCAACCTGCTCTTCCCGCGCGGGCTGATGCTGATGGATTTTGAAAAGCATCGCGCGGACCGCAAGATATTGTCGGTCGCGTTCAAACCCGAACCGATGCGCCACTATGCCGATTCGCTGAATGAAGGAATTCGCGACCGTATCGGCCAGTGGAGCGGCAAGACGTTCAAATTCTATCCGGCGATCAAGGAACTGACCCTCGATCTCGCTGCGACCAGCTTTCTCGGTATCCCGTGGGGACCGGAGGCGGACAAGGTCAACAAGGCCTTCGTCGACATGGTGCAGGCGTCGATCGGCGTCGTCCGCGTGCCCTTGCCCTTCACCGCGATGGGCCGCGGCGCAAAGGGGCGCGCCTTTCTGGTGGAATATTTCGGCAAGATGGTCCCCGAACGGCGCGAGGGCACGGGCGAGGATATGTTCAGTCAGATTTGTCGGACGCGCGACGACAATGGGGAATATATGTCGGTCGAGGCGATCGTCGACCATATGAACTTTCTGATGATGGCCGCGCACGACACGATCACCAGCTCGATCACGACGCTCGTCTGGGAACTCGCGCGCAATCCGGAATGGCAGGACAAGCTGCGCGAGGAAATGCTGAGCGTCGCGCCGGCGGGCGAGGGCGTCGGGCATAACAGCCTTGGTCAGCTCGAAATGACCGAATGGGCGTTCAAGGAAGCGCTGCGGCTCGTCCCCCCGGTCCCGAGCTTCCCGCGCCGAGCGCTCAGGGATTTCGAATATGGCGGCTACCGCATCCCCGCGGGCACCTCGGTCGGCGTCAGCCCTGCCTATACGCATATGATGGAGGAGCATTGGCCCGAGCCGGCAAAGTTCGACCCGATGCGCTTTTCGCCTGAGGTCGCGCGTGAGCGGCACAAATATGCGTGGGTGCCCTTCGGCGGCGGCGCGCATATGTGCCTTGGCCTTCACTTCGCCTATATGCAGGCGAAAATCTTCTTCCACCATGTCATCACAACGCACCGCATCGCCGTGGCGGACGGCTATGCGCCCGAATGGCAGGTGCTTCCGATCCCGCGGCCGAAGGACGGGCTGACCGTGAGTTTCGTTCCGCTGTGATCTGAGGGCGAAACGACCGGCGCTCCGCCGCAAACGGAGGGGGCCTCTGGCCGATGCCGATGGCTGCCGGAGCGTGAAAATTGCGCTGTTGATAGCGTTCCCATGCGGCTATGCTGCCATTGACTGGGTCGCGTTGAAACCGAGCGGCCTCGGCGTGGGGAGGGCAAATTGGCGTCACATATGGTCGATGAACTGATCCGCGCCGTCAGCGACGTTATCGGCGCGCACGGGCCCGCGGTGAACGCCGCGCAAAGCTACGCGCCCAGCGATTACAGCATCCATTTCTTCCTGCAAATCGCGGTGATCCTGCTCGTGTGCCGCGTCGTCGGCTGGCTCGCGCACCGCTTCATGGGCCAACCGCAGGTGGTCGGCGAGATGATCGCCGGCGTCGTGCTCGGCCCGTCGCTCTTCGGGCTATTCTTTCCCGAATTTCAGGCGGCGCTGTTCCCGAAAGAGACGCGCAATATTCTATACGTCGGAGCGCAGTTCGGCGTCGGGCTCTACATGTTTCTGGTCGGAACGACGCTGCGCCTCGATCATTTCCGGTCGAAGGCGAAGAGCGCGGTCGGCGTGTCCGTGGCGGGCATCGTCGCCCCCTTCCTGTTTGCTGCGGCGATCACTCCCTTCCTGCTCGACATCCCCGGCCTTTTTACCCAGGGGCTGGGCCAAGGCAGCGCGACTTTGTTCATGGGCGCGTGCATCGCACTCACCGCCTTCCCGATGCTCGCGCGCATCATCAACGAACGCGGCCTTGCGAACACCTCGCTAGGCACGTTGACCCTGACTGCCGGCGCTTTCGACGATGCCGTGTCGTGGTGCGTGCTGGCAATCGTGCTTGCGACCTTCGGCGCCGGCGCGGGCGTCGCGCTGCTTGCGATTGTCGGCGGGGTGGGCTTCGCGCTTTTCATGTTCTTCGTCGGCCGCAAACTTCTGATCCCGCTCGGCCGCGCTGTCGAGGCGAAGGGCGAGTTGACGGATGGGTGGCTGGCGGTGGTGTTGATGGCCTATGCGATGGCGGCGTTTTTCATGGACGCGGTCGGCATACACGCGGTGTTCGGCGGATTCCTGCTCGGCGCATGCATGCCGCGCGGGCTGTTGACCGAAGAGATCAAGAAGAAGATCGAGCCGATGACGGTCGTTTTTCTGCTGCCGATGTTCTTCACTTATTCGGGCCTCAACACACAATTGACCGCGGTGAACAACCTGTCGCTGCTGGCGATCGCAGCGGGCATATTGTTCGTTTCAATCGCGGCGAAATTCGGAGCCTGCTGGCTTGCGGCACGCCTTGCGGGGGAAGATAATCGGACGGCGATGGGCATCGGCGCATTGATGAACGCCCGTGGGCTGATGGAATTGATCATCATCAACATCGGCCTGCAAAAGGGAATCATCGGCCCGACCTTGTTCGCGATCATGGTCCTGATGGCGATCGTCACCACTGTGATGGCGGGACCGTTGTTCGAACTGCTCTATGGCCGCAAGGCGCGCGAGCAGGGGGAACTCGGTGCGCTGGGCACCGAAGGGCCCAATGACGCTCGCGCCAAAGAACGGCTGGCCACCGAACCCGCCTGAATCGGCACAAGCGCCGTCATCGAGCGGCACGGCGCTTTCAACGAGCGGCAAATTATGCTGTGCGGGACGAGTGAAGACTCTGCGCCCCTATCTGATCTGGTTCGGCGCCGCGGTCCTTGTGACCATCGGTGCGATCCTTGGCATGCAGTGGGTGCGAGCGCATCCCGAGCATGTTCCGGGGACACGCTTCGAACTCGCGCATCCATGGGGCTGGGCCACGCACCGAAAGCTGGAGACGCTCGCCAGCGACGACACCGCCTGTTTCGCTGCGTTCGACCGCGCGGGGGCGGGCTATCTCAGGCGCCCCGCGATCGGCACTGGCATGTGTCGCGCGAGCCAGCGAATGATCCTGACCAGCAACAAATTCGCGCCGACGATGCGCCCCGCGAATGTCGCGCCCGGCTGCGCGGTCACGGCGGCTCTCATTCTCTGGAATCGCGACGTCATTCAGCCGCTCGCCGAAAAATATTTTGGGCAAAAGGTCGTCGAACTCGAAAATCTTGGCAGCTATAATTGCCGCAAGATCGCGGGCGAGCAGGCGCAGAGCCAGCATTCGACCGCCAACGCGATCGACATTTCGGCCTTCGTCCTCGCCGACGGCACGCGCATCTCGCTGATCAACGACTGGGCGCCCGGCGACAAGCGCAGCGAGTTCCTCCACGAAGTCCGCGACGAAAGCTGCGGCCTGTTCAGCACGATATTGTCGCCCGATTATAATCGGGCGCACGCCGACCATTTCCATCTCGACATGGCGGCGCGGACGGCGGGCTGGACCGTCTGCCGCTAACGCCCGATACGCGGGATGAGCATTCCGACGCGCCTGCGATAGCCGACATAGGCCTCGCCGAAGATGTCGATCAGGTCGCGCTCCTCGTAACGGATCGCGATCAGCATATAGATCGACACGCCGACCGCGAGCAGCAGATGCCCGACCGTCATCACCGGCGTCGCCCAAAAAGCGATGAAGAAGCCAGAATAGAGCGGATGGCGGACGAACCTGTAGAAGAAAGGTTGGCGAAGTACCGGCGGCGCTGCCGCACGCTCGCGGAGCGCGAACCAGGCCTGTTGCAGTCCGAACAGTTCGAAATGATTGATCAGAAAGGTGCTCGTCAGCACGATCAGCCAGCCACTCGCGAACAGCAACCAGAGGATCGCGGCACCCGCACCATGGGTCACGGTCCACACCGGCGCGGTTAGCTGATGCCAGAATGCCATCAGCACGATCAGCGCCGCGCTGGCGAACAGCACATAGGTGCTGCGCTCGATCGGCACGGGGACGATGCGCGTCCAGCCCGCCTTGAACCCCGGCCGCGCCATCACGCTGTGCTGGATGCCGAACAACGCGATCAGCGCCGTATCGATCAGCGCGGCTTTACCGGGCGATGCCACGCGCGCGAAGTCGACCGTCACCGGCACAAGCGAAAGATTGCCGACGAAGGCGATCAGATACAAAAAGGTCGCGAAAAAGATCGCATAAGCCACTGCGGCATAAAGCAAATAGAGCGCACGCATCATGACAGCCCCTGCTATTTCAGAGGCGTTATAGCAGATTTCACGCGGAAATGCGCGCCTAGACGGTAAAGCTTTCGCCGCAACCGCACGCGCCCTTGGCGTTCGGGTTCTCAAACACGAAGCCCGCGGCGAAATCGTCCTCGACCCAGTCCATCGTGCTGCCGATCAGGTAAAGCACCGACGCGCCGTCGATATAGAAGACGCCGCCTGGGGTCTCGATCTTCTCGTCGAACTTCTGCTCTTCGGTCACATAATCGACCGAATAGGCGAGGCCCGAACAGCCGCGGCGCGGCGTCGACAGGCGCACGCCGATCGCGCCCTCGGGCGCCGACGCCATCAGCTTCGCGATGCGCGCTTCGGCTCCGGCGGTGAGGGCGACGGCGGCGGGGCGTGCGCGGGTTTTCGTCTCGGTCATTACAGCATTCCCAGTTCGAGGCGCGCTTCGTCGCTCATATTCTGTGGGCTCCACGGCGGATCCCAGACCAGATTGACTTCGGCATCGCCGACGCCCGGAACCGCACCGACGCGCAATTCGACCTCGGCGGGCATCGATTCCGCGACCGGGCAGTGCGGCGTGGTCAGCGTCATCGTGACCATCACATGACCCTCGTCGATCTCGACATTGTAGATGAGGCCAAGATCATAGATGTTCACCGGGATTTCCGGGTCGAAGATGTCCTTCAGCGCGTTGATCACGGCTTCGTACAGGTCGCCGCCGACCGCGCCGGTTTCTACCGCCGCGGGCTTGGCCGCAAGAAAGCCTTCGAGATAGTCGCGCTTGCGTTCAAGCTTTTCGGGCGCAGTCTCTGCATCCTCGACGCGCGCCTTGGGCGGCGCCTCGACGCTCGCGACTTCTTCAACCTTGATCATCCGATCCTCGCTCATCCGAAAATCCTCTCGACGCGGGCGAGGCCATCGATCAGCGCCGCCACATCGTCGTCATTATTGTACACACCGAAGCTCGCACGCGCGGTCGCAGCTACGCCCAGATGCTCCATCAGCGGCTGTGCGCAATGGTGCCCGGCGCGGATCGCGACCCCGCTTTCGTCCAAGATAGTGCCGATGTCGTGCGGATGAACCCCCGCCATCGCAAAACTTACGATTCCGGCACTGTTTTCGGGGCCGAAGAGCGTGATGCTGTTCTTGCGCGCGAGTGCTTCGCGCAGCGTGCCGACTAGCGACACCTCATGCGCGTGGATCGCGTCGATGCCGATCGCTTCGACATAGTCGACCGCCGCCGCAAGCCCGATCGCCTCGATGATCGCGGGCGTGCCGGCCTCGAAGCGGGTGGGGGCGGGGGCGTAGGTCGTCTTGGCGAACGTCACACGGTCGATCATCGAACCGCCGCCCTGCCAGGGCGGAAGCGTGTCGAGCTTGTCGCTCCACAGCACGCCAATCCCCGTGGGGCCGTAAAGCTTGTGGCCCGAGAAAGCGTAATAGTCGCAGCCGAGCGCCGCGACATCGACCGGCAGCCGCGGCACCGCCTGACAGCCGTCGATCAGCAATTCGGCGCCGACGCGGTGCGCGATCTCGGCAGCGCGTGCGACGTCGAGCGGGCTGCCGAGCACGTTCGAGACATGCGCGAAGGCGACCATATTATGTTCGGGGGTCAGCAGCTTTTCGGCGGCGTCGAGGTCTATGCAGCCGTCCGTGGTCAGCGGGCACACATCGACCTGCCAGCCTGCAAGCTGCCAGGGCACGATATTGCTGTGATGTTCGAGCATCGACAGCAGTACGCGACCCTTCTTCGGATGCGAATAAGCGACCAGATTGATCGCCTCGGTCGCGCCGCGCACGAATGCGATCTCATTCTCTCGCGCGCCGATAAAGGCAGCAATCCGCCGTCGCGCCGCTTCATAGGCGAGCGTCATGTCGGCCGACCGCGCATAGACGCCGCGGTGGACGGTCGCATAGTCACGGCCCATTGCGTTCACGGTGGCGTCGATCACCGCCTGCGGCTTCTGCGCGGTCGCGGCTGTGTCGAGATAGTGCCAGCCCGGCGTCAGGCCGGGGAACTGATCTCTAATCCCGTTCGTGTCGAGCGAAGTCGAGACACCCCTAATGCGCGCACTACCGTTGGGCATCTCGACTTCGCTCGATGCGAATGGGGACGGGAGGTTGGTCACACCAACTCTCCCAGCTTCGCGAGCGCCAGCGCCTGCAGCTGTTCTTCATCTTCGGCGCCATCGAACACGCCGGCAACGAAGGCCTGCAGCATCAGCTTCTTCGCCTCACCCGGCGGCAGCCCGCGCGACTGGAGGTAATAAAGCGCCATGGCGTCGAGTTCGCCGATCGCGCAGCCGTGCGCGCATTTCACATCGTCGGCAAAGATTTCAAGTTCGGGCTTGGCGTTGGCGGTGGCGCTGCGGTCGAGCAGCATCGCCTTCACATCCTGCTCGCTGTCGGTCTGCTGCGCGTCGCGCGCGACGGCGACTTTGCCGAGATAGGTGCCGGTCGCGGTGCCGCCGAGCACCGACCGCACGACCTGCCGCGATGTCGCGCCGGGTTCGGCGTGGGTGACGGTGGTGACGATCTCCAGATTCTGCGTACCGCCGCCGATCTGCGCCGCGCCGAGGTGGAAGTCGGCGCCCTCGTGCAGGATTACATTGAGTTCGATGCGGCCATAAGCGCCGCCGATGTTGAGCACATGAAGCGATGCGGCCGCGCCCTTGCCGAGCACCAGGTCGATCTGCCGGATCTCGCCGGCGTCCTGCACGATCGCGCGCGCAAACTTGCCGCCGGCAGGCACGATGATGCTCTCGGGCGCAGGTAGCGGCCATGCCGCGGTAACCGCGTCGATGTCGCTATAGCGCCACGCTTCGTCGCGGCGGGTGGGGAGGGCGGTCATCGGGTCATACCCTTTTCGTCACCCCGGACTTGATCCGGGGTCCCGCTTCCTTCGCCGTTGGAAACGCGGGATGCCGGATCTAGTCCGGCATGACGAAAGAAGGAAAAATGCGCGCTCATCACGCCGCGATCTCCGCATAGCCTTCGCGTTCGAGTTCGAGCGCGAGTTCGGGGCCGCCAGACTTGACGATGCGGCCGGCGGCGAGGACGTGAACGAAATCGGGCTGCACATAGTCGAGCAGGCGCTGATAGTGGGTGATCAGCAGCACCGCCTTGTCGGGACGGCGCATGATCGCGTTGATGCCGTCGCCGACGACGCGCAGCGCGTCGATGTCCAGCCCCGAGTCCGTCTCGTCGAGGATCGCGAGTTTCGGGTCGAGGATGCCCATCTGCACCATCTCGTTGCGCTTCTTCTCGCCGCCCGAAAAGCCGACGTTCACGGGGCGCTTGAGCATGTCCATGTCGAGCTTGAGCAGCCCCGCCTTCTCACGCGCCAGCTTCAGGAAATCGCCGCCCGACAGCGGTTCCAGCCCGCGCGCCTTGCGCTGGCAGTTCAGGCTTTCGCGCAGGAACTGGACGTTCGACACGCCGGGGATTTCGACCGGATATTGGAAGCCGAGAAACAAGCCCGCCGCGGCGCGCTCGTGCGGGTCCATCTCGAGCAGGTCCTGCCCGTCGAAGATCGCCGAGCCTTCGGTAACTTCGTAGCCGGGCCGCCCGCCGAGCACGTAGGACAAAGTCGACTTGCCCGCGCCATTGGGGCCCATGATCGCGTGGATCTCGCCCGCATTGATGGTGAGCGACAGGCCCTTCAGGATCGGCTTGTCGGCGACGGTGGCGTGGAGGTTTTCAATTTTGAGCATTTGTAGTCCGTTCAAACCAATGTGCGTGCATCGCGCTTAAGAACGCCGGGTCAGCGATAGGGAAACCCGATTTGTCACCAATGACCGAGTCGATGCTACACTTCGGGCAAGTCGCGTAGGTTTCGTCATTCACCCACATATCTATGGTGTTCGGAGCAAAAGTAGCTTTGCAGTAGAAGCAGCCGCAGACTTCGCTCGCCATGACTTCATCTCGGTTGGGACCTGAGTGCTTGTGCGCAGCTTGAAGGGTTTCGAAACCATAGGTCACCCCACGCTCCCCTCAAGGCTGATCCCCAGCAATTTCTGCGCCTCGACCGCAAACTCCATCGGCAGTTGCTGCAGCACTTCCTTGGCAAAGCCGTTGACGATCAGCGCCACCGCTTCTTCCTGTCCCAGGCCGCGCTGCATCGCGTAGAAAAGCTGGTCGTCGCTGATCTTGCTCGTCGTCGCTTCATGCTCGACGGTCGCGGTCGGGTTGCGGACTTCGATGTACGGCACCGTATGTGCGCCGCAGCTGCTCCCCAGCAACAGGCTGTCGCACTGGGTGAAGTTGCGCACGCCCTCGGCATTCGGCGCGACGCGCACGATGCCGCGATAGGTGTTGTTCGACTTGCCCGCGCTGATCCCCTTCGAAACGATGGTCGAGCGCGTGCGCTTGCCATTGTGGATCATCTTGGTGCCGGTGTCGGCCTGCTGATAATTGTTGGTGACCGCGACCGAATAAAATTCGCCGACGCTGTCGTCGCCGTTGAGCACGCAGCTCGGATATTTCCACGTGATCGCAGAGCCGGTTTCGACCTGCGTCCACGACACCTTGCTGCGCTTGCCCTGACATAGCGCGCGCTTGGTCACGAAATTATAGATGCCGCCAAGGCCCTCGGCATTGCCGGGGTACCAGTTTTGCACTGTCGAATATTTGATCTCGGCATCGTCGAGCGCGACGAGTTCGACCACCGCGGCGTGGAGTTGGTTCTCGTCGCGCATCGGCGCGGTGCAACCTTCTAGGTACGACACATACGCACCCTTGTCGGCGATGATCAGCGTGCGTTCAAACTGTCCCGTATTCTCGGCATTGATGCGGAAATAGGTGCTGAGCTCCATCGGGCAGCGCACGCCCTCGGGCACGTAAACGAAGGTGCCGTCCGAGAAGACCGCGCAGTTCAATGTCGCGAAATAATTGTCGTGCATCGGCACGACCTTGCCGAGCCACTTCTTCACCAGTTCGGGATATTCGCGGATCGCCTCGCTGATCGACAGGAAGATGACGCCCGCGCGCTTCAATTCCTCGCGGAAGGTCGTGGCGACGCTGACGCTGTCGAACACCGCGTCGACCGCGACTTTGCGCGCGCCCTCGACGCCCGCGAGCACTTTCTGCTCCTCGATCGGAATGCCGAGCTTCTTGTACACCTCAAGGATCTCGGGATCGACCTCGTCAAGGCTGCTGAGCTTCGGCTTCGCTTTGGGCGCCGCGTAGTAATAGGCGTCCTGATAGTCGATCGGCGGCACGTTGAGCTTCGCCCAGTCGGGCGTCTCCATCGTCTGCCAGTGGCGGAACGCCTTCAGCCGCCAGTCGAGCATCCATTGGGGCTCGTTCTTCTTCGCCGAAATGAAGCGGACCGTATCCTCGGTCAGCCCCTTGGGCGCGAAGTCGGTCTCGATGGTCGAGGACCAGCCATGTTCGTAATCGGCGACTTTTGCCGCGGCATCATGCGCGGCCTGATCCTTGACGGGGAGTTCGGTGTTGTCGGTCATAATCTGATCTCGTCGCCGGCCAGTGCCGGGATCGGCGGAGGGGAGGGGTGTTTCGGGGCGACGCTCAACGTCGCAAGGCTGATGTCCGCCAGCGCGCCGCGCACGGCGCCATTCACGACGCCCCAGTGCGGTTGCACCTTGCAACTGCCCTCTAGCGAACAATCATGGCGCCCTTCGGCGACGCAGGAGGTGAGGGCGATCGGTCCTTCGACCGCTTCGATGATGTCGGCGACGCTGATCGCGGCCGCGGGCCGCGCGAGCCGCACGCCGCCGCCGCTGCCGCGCGACGCGACGAGCAGGCCGGCGCGCGCGAGCTGGCTCACCAGCTTCTGCGCGGTCGGTCCCGGGATGCCCGTCTGTTCGGCGAGCATGCCCGCGTGAATCGGCACCGACCCGCACTGGCGGGCGGCGGCGCTCATCAGCACCACGGCATAATCGGCAAGGTTGGACAGGCGCATATTATTTTCCGTCGCAGTTGCGAACGATTCTTAACTGGAGCAAATTACTCCACTTACATAGGCGCGCAATCGCCACGGCGCAAGCAATCGCGGATATGCGGGGCGATAGAAAAGTTGCCCCAAAAAAAAGGCACCCATCCGGCCAAAGCCAAATGAGTGCCAAGATGAAGGTCTCAAGTCCTCGTCAGAGGATGAGCTCTTCTGGGTCGCAGGGGTGAATTATGCCCCCGCGCTGATTCGCGATTGGATGAAAACGCCAAAACGACGCGGCACGAAATTTTGATGGTTAATGCGTGCCCTAGGGCCAGGCCCTAGGTCTCGGAGACGAGCGGGCTGACCTTGCCCGCGAGTTGCTTGCGGCCCTTCGTCGTCGCCTCGGTATAGCTGGTCGGTTTGCCGAGCTGGCCGGGGGTCGCGCCGGCAAAGCGCTTTATCTCGCGGATCAGGTGCGACTGGTCGTAAAAGGCATCGCCGAGCTGCGCGGCGTCCAGCCCTTCGCCGCGGGCGAGCGCCGAGGCGGCGCGGACCGCGCGATATTTGCGCGCGAGCATCCGCGGCGACAGCCCGTAATAAAGCTTCGTCATGCGCTCGACCGAGCGGATCGACATGCCGGTCGCCTCGACGAGTTCGGGAACCTGCGGCGAGGGCGATGCGGTCAGCCAGCCGTCGACGGTGCGGATGAACCACATCGGCGGCTGTTCGTTGCGGGTCAGCACTTCGCGCGCGAAATTATTGCCGATGACGAGCTTTTCCTCGACCGTCTTGGCATTTTCCAGCGCCGCCGCGACCTCGTCGATCCACGGGCCGAACAGGTCGGCGGCGTCCATCGCACGGTCGGTCAGCTTGTCGGCATCGTCGCCCATCAGCGCCGCCCAGCCCCCGGGCAACATGCCGAATCCGAACAATTGCGCCGGGCAATTGCTGATCGCGCGGACGCGCGCGCTTGTGGGCCCGATGATGTTGGCGCGGCAGACGGTCGCGCGATAGCCGTCCTCAAAGACATATTCGCCGTCGGCATTGGTCACGAAACGGAACTGCGGGCGGTCGGCACGCTCATATTCGTCGAACCGTGGAAGGTTCAGCCGCGCGAAATAGAAGCTCGACACCATTTCCGCCAGATCGGGATCTGGCGGGAAATAGTGCAATTCGAACGGCGCACTGCCGTCCACGCCCACGAGCGAGGAAGAAATATCCGACATCAGACCCAGACCTCTGGCACCCGTGACCCGGTTGCCTTATTTTTTCTGGATCAAATCATTTGCGTTTCATCCCCGCGCGTCAAGCGCCAATCGTCAATTTACTTAACCCTTCTGCGCGGCGATCCACATATCGACCCGCCGTTCGAGCACATCGAGCGGTACCGGACCCGATTCCAGCACGACGTCGTGGAAGGTGCGGAAGTCGAACTTGTCGCCGAGCGCCGCCTGCGCGCGGCCGCGCAGTTCCATGATCTTGAGCTTGCCGATCAGATAGGCGGTCGCCTGCCCCGGATAGACGATATAGCGCTCGATCGCCTTTTCGATGTCGCCGTCGGGGTTGGGCGTATTGTCCTTCAGATATTTGATCGCCTGCTCGCGGCTCCAGCGCTTGTCGTGGATGCCCGTGTCGACGACGAGCCGGCACGCGCGCCACAGCTCCATGCCGAGCCGGCCAAAATCGCTATAGGGATCGGTATAGAAGCCCATGTCCTTGCCGAGTTCCTCGGTATAGAGGCCCCAGCCTTCGGTGTAGGCGGTGAAGCCGCCGAAGCGGCGGAAGGCGGGCAGGCCGGTGAGTTCGGTTTGTACCGCGCGCTGCAAATGATGTCCGGGAACGCCCTCATGATAGGCCAGCGCCTCAAGCTCGGTCTTCGACATATCCTTGAGGTCGAAAAGATTCACATAATAGATGCCCGGACGCGACCCGTCGGGCGACGGCGAGGAGTAAAAGGCCTTGCCCGCCGATTTCTCGCGGAATGCCTCGACCGCCTTCACCTGCAAATGCGCCTTGGGCAGCGTGTTGAAGAAGGCGGGCAGGCGCGCTTCCATCGCCTTCACCTTGGCATCGACGTCGGCGAGATAGGCTTCGCGGGTCGTATAGAAATATTGCGGGCTGGTGCGCAGGTGCGCGAAGAATTGCTGCAGCGTGCCCTTGAATCCGACCTTCGTCATGATCGCCTTCATCTCGCCATGGATGCGCGCGACTTCGGCGAGGCCGAGGTCGTGGATCTGCGCCGCAGTCATGTCGGTCGTCGTGTAGTTGGCGAGGAGCGCCTCATAATAGGCCTTGCCGTCGGGCAGCCGCCACACGCCATCTTGCGTCGGCGCGCTCGCCTGCTGGCGTTTCATTTCGGCGAGCAGACGGTCATAGGCGGGGCCGGCGCTTTCGGCCCACGCCGCTTTTGCCGCCGCGACCAGCCGCGCTTTCTCGGCGGCTTCGATATCGAGTTTGCCGACCTTCGCGACGATGTCTTCGACCACCGCATTGTCGGGCTTCTGCAGATTGCCGATGTCGGAGATGAGGTACGCATAGACCCACTTCGGCGGCTGGATGCCCTTTTTCGCGCGTTCGGCGGACTGCGCCGACAGCGCATCGAGTATGGGGCCCAGCCCGCGGATGCGCTCGATATAGGCTTCGGCCTCGGCGGCGCTGGCGACGCGGTGGATATTGATGAGGAAGGCGGGCATCTGGCTCTGCGCGCCGTTCATCTGGTCAAAGATATAGCCATGGTCGCGGAACGGAAACAGGCGGTCGGCCCGCGCGGCCTGCGTGTTGAACAGTTCGAACGACAGCGCTTCGTCGGCGGTCAGTCGGGCCGGATCGAAGCTTGCGCGCATCGCGGCCGCCGTCGCTTGCTGAAGCTTGTGGTTCGCGACCGCGGTTTCGTCGGAGACATCGTTCCATTTGCCATAGTCGCCATCACGAATCCCGCGCCGCGCCTTGGCTTCGGGTGAAAGCGAGAGTTGCGCTGCATCATAATTTTCAAAGAATTGCGCAAGGTTCGCGCCCGCCGGCGCGGCTTCGGGTGCAGCAGCGACGGGTGCCGGCGCGTTCTGCACCGCGGCCGGGGCACATCCCGCGACGGCGAGCAGCACGAGGCCGGTGGACAGGCGAGCGATAATCTTGAGGTGCGACACGAATTTCTCCCGGTTTTTCCGATGCGGACGGGGCTTGCCATAGCGTCCTCGCGCGCGCAATGGCGGGGCCATGTCGCTCTTCGCCTCGCTCACCGATAGCGCTTATGCGCTCGTCCGTCCGGTCGTCCACGCCACCGATGGCGAGGCGGCGCATAACCTTACGCTCAGCGCGCTCCAGCCGCTGCCGCGCGCGCGCCATGCGCTGACCAGTCCGGCGCTCGCGACCGAGCTGGCGGGGCTGCATTTCCCGAACCCGGTCGGCCTTGCGCCGGGGTTCGACAAGGATGCGCGCGTCGCGCATGTCATGCCGCATTTCGGCTTTGGCTTTGTCGAGGTCGGCACGCTGACCCCGCTACCGCAGGACGGCAACCCGCGGCCGCGGCTGTTCCGCCTGGTCGAGGATCGCGCGGTGATCAACCGTATGGGGTTCAACAATGGCGGGCAGGAGAAGGCGGCCGAACGCATCGCATGCCTGCGCCGCTATGGCCTGCCCGTGCCGCTGGGCATCAATATCGGCGCGAACAAGGATAGCGCCGACCGCATCGCCGACTATGCCAAGGGCACCACCGCGATGGCCCCGCTCGCCGACTATCTGACCGTCAATATCAGCTCGCCGAACACGCCCGGATTGCGCGCGTTGCAGGACAAGGGCGCGCTTGAGGCGCTGCTGGACGGCGTCGCGGCGGCGCAGCCTGCCGGCGCAGGCAAGCCCATATTCCTCAAGGTCGCGCCCGACCTCGAGCCCGCCGATATCGACGACATCGTGGCTGTTGCGTTCGACAAGGGGCTTGCCGCGGTCATCGTCTCGAACACCACGATCGTGCGTCCCGCGCTCGCGTCGCGCCACGCGGAAGAAGCCGGCGGCCTTTCGGGTGCCCCGCTCGCCGAACTGGCGCTGCAACGGGTGAAAGATTTCCGCACCGCGAGCGGCGGCAAGCTCCCGCTCGTCGCCGCGGGCGGTATCGCATCGGCCGAGCAGGCTTGGGACCGGATCCGGGCGGGCGCCACTCTGGTGCAGATTTATTCGGCGATGGTCTACAAGGGCCCAGGCCTCGCGGCGCGGATCGCGCATGGACTGGAGAAGTTCGCGGAGCGCGATGGTTTTGTGCGTGTGTCGGACGCTGTGGGGACGGGCGCGGCCTGAACCTTCCCCCTTGATGGGGGAAGGATACGCAGCCTTGCCGCAGAGCGGCTAGGCTAAGTTGGATGGGGGTGATGGTGCGCCATTGCGCGGCGGCTTCAGGCCGAAAGCACACCCCTACCGCTGCGACTAGCGAACAAGTTCGAAAGTCTCGCTGCCTCCCCCATCAAGGGGGAGGAGGTGGTGTGGGGTTGCCTTGACCGGAGGCGCGCGCCAATGTCGCGCGCATGTTGAAAAGATTCCTCCCTCTCGCCGCCCTTCTTTCCGTCACCGTCTCTTCGCCCGCGCTTGCGCAGGGCGTCACCTCGTCCGCCGATCCGCGCGCGACCGAGGCGGGGCGCGAGATTCTGCATCAGGGCGGAACCGCTGCCGACGCCGCGGTCGCGATGGTCGCGGTACTGACGCTGGTCGAACCGCAGTCTAGCGGTATTGGCGGCGGCGGTTTCATGGTCCACCACAATGCCAAGGACGGCAGCATCTCGACGATCGACGGGCGCGAAATGGCGCCCGCGGCGGCCAAGCCCGAACGTTTCCTCGGCCCCGACGGCAAGGCGCGCGGCTATATGGATGTCATTCCCGGCGGCCTGTCGGTGGGTGTGCCCGGCAATGTGCGCCTGATGGAAATGGCGCACAAGAAATGGGGCAAGCTTGAATGGAAGGCGCTTTTCCAGCCCGCGATCAAGCTTGCCGAAGAAGGCTTTATCGTCACCCCCGCGCTCAACACCTGGCTCGTCCAGTTCGAGCCGATGTGGAAGGAGTTTCCCGCTCCGAAGGCGATCTATTATGTCGACGGCAAGCCCGCCCCTGTCGGCACTCGCATCAGGAACCCAGCTTATGCCAAGCTGCTCCGCGATATAGCGGCGCGCGGTCCTGAGGCCTTTTATTCGGGTGCCAATGCCAAGGCGATCAGCGACGCGGTCGCCAATGCGCCGCGCCACCCGACGCAGCTCACGGTCAAGGATATCGCCGCCTATAAGGCGAAGGAGCGCCCCGCTGTCTGCACCACCTACCGCGTCTACAAAGTCTGCGGCATGGGCCCGCCATCGTCGGGCGCGACCACCGTTTTCGGCATTCTCGGCATGATCGAGGGCTGGGATATGAAGACGATGGGCAAAGATAATCCGATGAGCTGGCACCTGCTTTCCGAAGCGATGCAGCTCGCCTACGCAGATCGATCGGCCTATCTCGGCGACGGTGATTTCGTCGATGTTCCGGTGAAAGGCCTGCTCGACAAATCCTATCTTGCCGAGCGCCGCCAGTTGATTTCGCCTTATGGCGCCGCGGGCAAATATGAACCCGGCACCCCGCCGGGCGCGAAGCCGCGCGCCGCCGCGCCGCCGGTGCAGGAACAGGGGACGACGCATTTCGTTACCGCCGACAAGGACGGCAATCTCGTCTCGATGACCTCGACCGTCGAAAGCATCTTCGGCAGCCAATTGATGGCGAACGGCTATTTCCTCAATAACGAACTCACCGACTTCGACCTCGCGCCGACCGATGGCGGGGTGCCCACCGCGAACCGGGTCGAAGCGGGCAAGCGTCCCTTGTCCTCGATGTCGCCGACCGTCGTTTACGGCCCCGACGGCAAGGTCGTGCTCGCAGTCGGGTCGGCGGGCGGCAAGCGCATCATCATGCATGTGACGAAGGTGCTGGTCGGCGTGCTCGACTGGGGCCTCGACGCCAAGCAGGCGATGGAGCTTCCGAACCTGTTCTTCGGTCAGCAAGGCGTGCTGATCGAGAATAACGAGGCGGGCAAGGCGATCGCCGCGAAGATGAAACCTTTCGGTTACAGCTTCACCGCGACGAGCCTCGGGTCGAAGCTCAACGCGGTCGAACGCACCGCCGACGGCTGGCGCGGCGCGGCCGATCCGCGCGGCCCCGGCAGTTCGTCGATCGACGGCGCACCGGCGCAGAATTGAACCAACGATAACAGAACAACACACCAAATCTCCCTGGAGAGAGGCAGAATGAAGCTCGTAAATCCCCATCTCGACCATTTTCCGAGTCTGGTCGCGATGTTCTTCGACCGTGCGGGGCGCGGCGGCGAAGATCCTTTCCTGTGGCGCAAGGCCGATCGCTCTTGGCAGCCGCTGAGTTGGCGGCAAGTCGCCAATCAAGTGTCCGCGCTTGCGCACGGCCTGCGCGAACTTGGCCTCAAGGAAGGCGACCGGGTGGTGCTGGTCAGCGAGAACCGGCCCGAATGGTGCATCGCCGACATGGGCATCATGGCGGCGGGTTGCATCACCGTGCCCACCTATACGACCAACACCGAACGCGACCATCAGCACATCCTCGACAATAGCGGCGCGAAGGCGGTGATCGTCTCGACCGCCAAGCTTGCGCGCACGCTGATGCCCGCGGTGATGCGTTCCGAGGCGCATATCGTGATCAGCATGGAAAGCCTGCGCGTCGGCCAGCAGGGCGAGGTTGCGGTCTATGATTGGGAACCGCTCGTGCAGGGGGGCGAGGCATGGCTTGAGGAAACGAAAGCGCGTGGGCTCGCAATGAAGCGCGAGGACACCGCCTGCCTTATCTACACCAGCGGCACCGGAGGCGCGCCGCGCGGAGTGATGCAGCATCATGGCGCAATCCTGCACAATGCAGCGGGTGCGGCCGAAGTGCTCGTCAACGACTTTGGTATCGGCGACGAGGAAGTGTTCCTGTCGTTCCTGCCGCTCAGCCACGCCTATGAACATTCGGGCGGCCAGTTCCTGCCGATCATGGTCGGCGCGCAAATCTATTATAGCGAAGGGCTGGAAAAGCTCGTCTCGAACATCGAGGAGACGCGCCCGACGATCATGGTCGTCGTCCCGCGCCTGTTCGAGGTGATCCGTGCGCGCATGATCAAGTCGGTCGAAAAACAGGGCAAACTTGCCAACTGGATGCTGCGTCAGGCGCTGCGCGTCGGCGAAAAGGATTATGAGCGGCGCATGGGCGTGCTCGACCGTCCGGTCGACCTTATCCTAGACAAATTGTTCCGGCCCAAGATCGGCAAGCGTTTTGGCGGCCGGATGAAGGCGCTGGTGTCGGGCGGCGCGCCGTTGAACCCCGAAATCGGGGTGTTCTTCCACTCGATCGGGCTGACGCTGTTGCAAGGCTATGGGCAGACCGAGGCGGGGCCGGTGATCAGCTGCAATCGCCCGAGCGCCGGGATCAAGATGGATACCGTCGGCCCGCCGCTGATGAACACGGAGGTGCGCATCGCCGACGACGGCGAAATCCTTGTGCGCGGCGAGCTGGTGATGAAGGGCTATTGGCGCAACAAGGCCGAGACCGAGCGTGTGCTCGTCGATGGCTGGCTCCACACCGGCGACATCGGCCATATCGACGACAAGGGCCGCATCGTCATCACCGACCGGAAGAAGGACCTGATCGTCAACGACAAGGGCGACAATGTCTCGCCGCAGCGGGTCGAGGGCATGCTTACGCTCCAGCCTGAAATCCTGCAGGCGATGGTCTATGGCGACAAGCGCCCGCATATCGTCGCCATTCTTGTCCCCGATCCCGAATGGATGGCCGAATGGGCCGAGGCGGAAGGCTTGCCCAAGGATCTCGAGCGGCTACGCGAGCATGAGAAATTCCGCGGCGCGATCCGCGCCGCGGTCGACCGCGTCAACGGCCAGCTCTCGGTGATCGAAAAGGTGCGCAAGTTCGACTTCGCCGACGAAGCCTTTACGATCGAGAATGAGCAGATGACGCCCTCGATGAAAATCAGGCGCCATATCCTGAAGCAGGTCTACGAAGACAGGATCGCGGCGCTATACAAGGCTTAACTCCTCCCCCTTGATGAGGGAGGCAGCGAGACTTGCCAGCGTGCTGGCTAGTCGCAGCGGTAGGGGTGCGGTCTCGGCCTGAACCGGCGGAGCGATGACGCACCATCACCCCCATCCAACTCCGCCTAATCGCTCCGCGACAAGGCTGCATATCCTTCCCCCATCAAGGGGGAAGAGAACATAAGCAGGCGGGGGTGCGACCCGAAGAGCTCGGCGCAAACCGGTCCCCGCCTGCGACTGAACCTTGGCTCAGCCTTTGTCCCCCGCCGGTTTGCGATAGGGGACGAATTCGCCAAAAACACATGTAGGGCCGCGAATTCCGCTCGACCGGTCGACCAGGTGGAAGAAATCGCCTTCGCAGGTCGACGACCCGAACTGGCGTACCACCATGATGTCGCTGTCCCGCGCAAGACCCGGACAACTACTCTTCAAGTCATTCCTATATACCAGATTGCCGCCGGAACGATACAGCAAGATGCTATCGGACACGCGAATGGTATCGTTACTTCGATAATTGGGAAGGCAGCGGATGGGCGGACCCGGAACCTTGCCCGCGAGCTGCTTGTCGAGCCGCTCGGCCTGTTTGGGGGTCAGCGCGGCGGCACCGGGCTCGCCCGAACCGGCGGGCGCGCAGCTTGCGACCAGCGGCGCTGCCGCAGTCAACAGCGCGGCAGCCATCAGGTTCAGCTTCGCCATGAATATGCTCCTTGAGATCGGCCATAATAGCCTTTGCGGATGAATAGGTGCTGAAGCGGCATCATGCCGCATCCTTGAGCGCGCGGATACGGCCGAGTTCGGCCGCGCTCGGCGCGCGGAGAAAGGGGTTGGTCGCGCGCTCCTCGCCGATGCTCGTCGGCACCGTGGCCTCGCCGGCGGCGCGCGCGGACTCGACCGCGGCGAGCCGTTCGGCCAACGCAACATTGTCGGGCTCGACCGTCACCGCAAAGCGTGCGTTCGACAGCGTATATTCGTGCGCACAGTAAACGCGCGTCGCATCGTCGAGCGTGCCGAGTTTCTGCATATTGGCGAACATCTGTTCGGCGGTGCCCTCGAACAGGCGGCCACAGCCCATCGCGAACATCGTGTCGCCGACGAAGATCGCGGCATCATGCGTGAAATGATAGGCGATATGGCCGGCGGTATGCGCGGGTACATCCCAGACGTCGGCGACATGTTCGCCCAGTCGCACCTTGTCGCCGCCCTTTACCTGCACGTCGAGCGTCGGGATGCGGGCATATTCGGCGGCGGGGCCGGTGATCGTGCAGCCAGTCGCTTCCTTGATCGCCGCGTTGCCGCCGGTGTGATCGGGATGCCAGTGGGTGTTCCAGATATCGGTAATCGTCCAACCGCGTTCCGCCGCTGCCGCAAGTACCGGCTCGGCGACGGCGGGGTCGACGACCATCGTCGCACCGCTTTCAGGGTCATGGACCAGCCAGACATAATTGTCGCTGAGGACGGGAATTCGGACGATGTCCAGCGCAGCCATGATATCTCCTTTCCAGCGTCTCGCCCCTTCAAGACGGAGCGGCGGCGCCGGGGCCTTGGTCTGCCTGCTCAGTCCAGAAGGGCGTCATATCCCCGATCGTTGAACTCGATCAGGCAGAATCCGTTGCCGAAAGGATCGGCGAACATCGCCTGTCTGCCATAGGGAAGATCCAATGTCTCGCCTTCCTGCACCGCGCCCGCGGCAAGAGCTCGCTGGGCCGCGTCGTCGAGGCTGGCGACCGAAAAGTCAGGATGCACCGGCGTCCAATGCCGGTTGTAGCGGCGGAAATCGCCGCCACCGGGGCCGATCGCCGAGCCGGCGGGCTTGGCGATCAGATAGATGGGCACCTCACACCCGGTCAGTTCGACGATATCGTCGTCGAACCGCCGGGCCGCGGTCAGCCCCAGCGCATTTGTATAGAAATGCTCGCCAGCGGCGAGGTCGGGCACGTCGATATTGATCAACAGGCCCGGCATCGCGCCGCTCCTACCAGGCGCCGGTGTTGGGCATCGACGCCCAGGGTTCCTGCGGCGGCAGATGGCCTTCCTGCAGCAGTTCGACCGAAATGCCATCGGGCGAGCGTACGAACGCCATATGGCCGTCGCGCGGCGGGCGATTGATCGTCACCCCGGCGTCCATCAGCCGCTGGCACGTCGCATAGATATCGTCGACGCGATACGCGAGATGACCGAAATTGCGCCCGCCCGAATATTCCTCGGGCGCGCTGCCGTCGGCGGGCGGCCAATTATAGGTCAGCTCGACCTCGGCCACGTCGCCCTGTCCGGGGGCGGCGAGAAAGATTAGCGTGAACCGGCCTTGTTCGCTGTCGAAACGGCGCGTTTCCTCCAGCCCGATCAGCTTGAAGAAATCGACCGTGGCGTCGGGATCCGATACGCGGATCATCGTGTGAAGATATTTGGTCATCCGCCCATATTAGGCGCGAAGGGGGCGATCTTCAAACGCTTCGAACAGGGATACGAATGCATCGGGCACCGGGGCGGTTGCACCCTGTGCCTCTTCGACATGGACGCTGACTTCCAGCCCCGTCGCGCGCAGATCGTCCTTTCCGGCGCCGTGCAGTTCGAACAGGAAGGTCATCGAACTGCGGCCGACGCGCGAGCAGCGCACGCAAATGTCGATTTCCTCGTCGAGCAGGATCGGCAACTTATAATCGACCTCGGCACGCGCGACGTGGAACTCAGGGCTGTCGTTTGCGGGCCAGCGATCATAAACCCCCGCCGCGCGCCAATATTCGGTGATGCCGATATCGAAATATTCGAGGTAACGGCTGTTGAAAACCACGGCCTGCGCGTCGATCTCGGCATAGCGGACACGCTTTTTTAAGCTGAATTTGAAATCGCTGCGGGCCATGATGATCCTCTAGTTGGTCGCGAGCCGCGCGACGGTGTCGATAAGCAGCGCGATATCGGTGTCGCGCGACAGGCGGTGGTCGCCACCCTTGACCAGCGTCACCTGCACATCCGCGCTCGCAAGCGCCGCCGACAGGCGCAGGCTGATATCGGGTGGTACGTCGCCATCCTCTTCGCCGTGGAGCAGACGAACAGGGCAGGCGAGGGGGATTTCGGCCGCTAGCAGCCGGTTCGCCTCGCCCGACTGGAAAAAGCCGCGCGTCGTCACATAGGGTTGGTCGCTGTACGGCGTTTCCTCGACCAGCGCGCCCTCGGCAAGGATGATCGCCTTCTCGGCATCGCTGAAACCCCAGTCGGTAAAGTCGGGCGCCGCGGCGATCCCGACGAGCCCCGCAACCCGGCCCGGCCCGTCGCGCTGAACAAGCGCCAATGCGGTCAGCAGCATCAGCCACCCGCCCATTGACGATCCGACGATGATCACGGGTCCCTCCGCCTTCGCATCGATCAGGTCGAGCACATCGCCGCGCCAGTCGAGCAGGGTCTGGTCGGCGAAAAGGCCGTCCGACAATCCGCAGCCGGCGTAATCGAGCAGCAGGCACGCATGACCCTCGGCCGCCGCCCAATCGAACAGCGCGGTCGCCTTGCCGCCCGCCATGTCCGACATATAGCCGGGCAGGAAGACGATCGTCGGGCCGGCACCCGGCGTATGGCGATAGGCGAGCCGCGGGCGGCCCGAACGGTCGAGATAGCTGGGTACGGTAGGGTCGCCCATTCTCTAATTCCGTTCGTGTCGAGCGAAGTCGAGACACCCATCGGGATAGCGCGAGGCCGAGGGGCATCTCGACTTCGCTCGATGCGAGCGGGATTCAGGCGTACCAGTAGGGCGCACGCGGATCAGATGACCCAGTCGATCGTGCTCATCTGCATGACGGCCTGCCCCTTGGCGCGACGCTTTTCGACCATGATATGGTTGAGCCGCTGGATCGTGTCGCTGCCGGTCGTGATGCACCAGCCGGGAACGACCGCATGGACGAGCGCGCAGAGGCCGCCATAGATCATCGTGACGCCAAATTTCGACGCGACGCCGAAATGCTCGATGTAATTTTCATCGACGCTCTTCGGATGGTCGACGAACAGGCGATTGAACATGGGGGTGGCTCCTTTTCGGCTGTCGTCGCCCTAGCGGCGGCCGGCGAGTCCCGCAAGGCCGGCGCGGCTGATCACTCGATCAATCGGCTCGGCCAGCCAATGCGCACCAGCGTCTCGTCGGGGTCGGAAAGCGCGAATTCATACATTCCCCACGGCTTGTGCGTCGGCGCCTTTATGGGGCCGAGGATCGCGTCGCCGACGACCTCCGCAAGCTCGGCAACGCGGTCGGTATAGAGGTACAGGCCAAACGGATTCTGATCGCGTTCCGGCCAGGTCGGTCCCGATTCATTGGTCAGGTGAAGCTGCCATCCCTTGCCGTCGTCGAGCAGGCGATAGGTGCCGTAATCGCTGACGACCGACAGGCCGAGTCTTTCGTAAAAGGCTGTGCTCGCATCGAGATTGCTGCACGGCAAAATCGCCACGATGCTGTGGGTCGGATCGGTCATGCTGGCAACTCCATCAAGGGCGCCCTATTTATGACGGGCAACGCCCCCGAACACAAACCTTGCCCGAACGTCGCACCCCTTGCGGCGGCGCAGCATGACTGGCAAAGGGGCGCCCGCACTTTTGCGCAAGAAAGGCCCGTTTTTCGATGTCCGACATGATCCGCGTCACCCTTCCCGATGGCTCTGCCCGTGAAGTCGTGCGCGGGACTACCGCGCTGCAGATCGCGGCCGACATCGGCCCCGGCCTTGCCAAGGCCGCGCTCGCCGCGAAAATCGACGGTGAACTGCGCGACATCATGCGCCCGCTGGACGAAGACACGAACCTGTCGCTGGTGACGAGCCGCGACGAGGCCGATGCGCTCGAACTGTTTCGTCACGACTATGCGCATGTGCTGGCCGAGGCGGTGCAGAATCTGTTTCCAGGGACGCAAATCACCTTCGGCCCGTCGACGGGCGACGGCTTTTATTACGACTTCGCGCCGACCGCCGAGCATGGCCCGTTCCGCGACGACGAGCTGCCGCTGATCGAGGAAGAGATGCGCAAGATCATCGCAGCCGACCTGCCGCTGACGCGCGAAGTATGGGACCGCGACAAGCTGATCGCCAAATGGGCGGCCGAGGGTGAGAGCTACAAGGCCGAATGGGCGGCCGAACTGCCGCAGGGCGAGGAACTGACGGTTTATCGCAGCGGTGACGGCTGGATGGACATGTGCCGCGGCCCGCACCTCGCCTCGACGGGCAAGCTCGACCCCGCCGCGTTCAAGCTGACGCGCGTGTCGGGCGCCTATTGGCGCGGCGATCAGAAGAATGCGCAATTGAGCCGCATCTATGGCACCGGCTGGCTCAACAAGAAGCAGCTCGCCGAGCATCTCGTCCGGCTGGAAGAGGCCGCAAAGCGCGATCATCGCAAGATCGGCCGCGAGATGGACCTGTTCCACCTGCAGGAAGAAGCGCATGGCAGCGTCTTCTGGCACCCCAAGGGCTATCGCATCTATCGCGAGCTTGAGGCCTATATGCGCCGCGCGATCGACGGCTCGGGCTATCAGGAGGTCAAGACCCCGCAGGTGATGGACGCCAAGCAGTGGGAGCAGTCGGGCCACTGGGGCAAATATCGCGAGAATATGTTCGTCATCCCCGACGAAGTGCCGAACATCGAGGATGAAGGCCCGATCGTGTCCGACGGCGCCGAATGGATGGCGCTCAAGCCGATGAACTGCCCCGCGCACGTCCTGATTTTCCGTCAGGGGATGAAGTCGTATCGCGACCTTCCGCTGCGCATGGCCGAAATGGGCTGCTGCCACCGCAACGAGCCGCATGGCGCGCTCCATGGCATCATGCGCGTGCGCCAATTCACGCAGGACGACGGCCATATCTTCTGCCGCGAAGATCAGATCGTCGAGGAAGTGCGCGCCTTCTGCCAGCTCCTCGACCGCGTCTATCGCGAACTCGGGTTCGAGAAATATGCGGTGAAGCTCGCGCTGCGCCCCGAAAAGCGCTTCGGCACCGAGGAAATGTGGGACAAGGCCGAGGCGGAACTGCGCGAAGCCGTCGCGCGCGCGGGCATGGCGAATGACGATTATGGCTGGGAAGAACTGCCGGGCGAGGGTGCCTTCTATGCACCCAAGCTCGAATTCCATCTGACCGACGCGATCGGCCGCACCTGGCAGTGCGGAACGATCCAGTCCGACCGCGTGATGCCCGAGCGCCTCGATGCGAGCTATATTGGCGAGGATGGCGAGCGCCATCGCCCGGTAATGCTCCACCGCGCGATCCTCGGCACCTATGAGCGCTTCATCGGCATATTGATCGAGCATTTCGCCGGCCGCTTCCCGACCTGGCTCGCGCCGGTGCAGGCCGTCGTCGCGACGATCGTCAGCGACGCCGACGCTTACGCCAAGGACGCCGTCGCGCAGCTCACTGCCGCAGGCATCCGCACCGACATCGACGTCCGCAACGAGAAGATCAACTATAAGGTCCGCGAACACAGCCTCGCCAAGGTTCCCTATCTGCTGGTGGTCGGCAATCGCGAAGCGGAGGAAGGCACCGTCGCGATCCGCACCCTCGGTCAGGACGGCCAGCGCATCATGCCGCTCGCCGAAGCGATCGCGATGCTGAAGGGTGAGGCGACGCCGCCCGACCGGCGCAGTTGATCGCGCCCGAGAAGCGTCGTCCGCGCCGATGGCTGCGCTGGCTGTTGCTGCTGGCGTTCGTCGGCGCGGCGCTTCTCGCCAAGGGCTATTGGAACGCGACGCGCGATCCGCTGATCCGCAGCGCAAGTATCGAAGTCGATGACTGGCCCATGGGGCAGGGACCAGTCAGGATCCTGCTGCTTTCTGACACGCATGTCGCCGGCCCCGACATGCCGCCCGCGCGGCTGGCGCGGATCGTCGGCGAACTCAACCGGCTGAAGCCCGATCTGGTCCTGATCGCGGGCGACCTCGTCAGCGAAAGGCGCGGTGCCACGCATATTTACACGCCTGCTGAGGTGGTGGCACCGCTTGGCGGCCTTCGCGCGCCGTTGGGCGTCGTCGTCGGGCCGGGCAATCACGATCATTGGTTCAAGCCCGACGCGCTGCGCGGCGAACTCGAAAAGCGCGGCATTCGCGTGCTACAGAATGAAGCCGTCAAGATCGGACCGCTGGTCGTCGGCGGAGTCGACGATGATTATTCAGGGCATGACGATGTATCCGCGACCTTCGCCGCGATGGATCGGCTCGGCCCCGGCGTGCCGCTGCTGCTGACGCACAGTCCCGACATCGTTCCCGACCTGCCACGCCCCGTCGCCGCAGTCTTCGCGGGGCACACGCATTGCGGCCAGATCCGCTTCCCCCTCGTCGGCGCGTTGACCTATGTTTCGCGCTACGGCGACCGCTTCGCGTGCGGCGATATCGACGACAAGGGCCAGCGCGTCTTCGTCGGCGCCGGACTTGGCACCAGCCTGTTGCCGCTCCGTTTCAACACCCCGCCGGACGCTTGGCTCGTCACGCTGGGGCCCAAGGCCGCCGCGAAGTGACCGATCTTGCGCATCTCGCCGGGCTCGCCCCATGGACCTTCGCCGGCGCCGCAGCGATGACGTTCGGCGCCGCCTTCGTGCGCGGCCTCACCGGTTTCGGCATGGCGATCATCCTCGTGCCCTTGCTCGGGCTGATCATGCCGCCGGGCGAGGCGGTGGTGCTGGGCATCCTGCTGCAATTGCTGATCGGCCCGGTCGGTTTTCAGCGCATCGCCGCCGGTGCCGACCGCCGCACCGCATTCCCGATCGGCGTGCTCGCGATGCTCGCGACGCCGCTAGGCATGCTTGCGCTGAAGGCCGTGACGCCTGACATCGCCCGCTTGCTGATCGCGATCATCGCTATCGCCGCCTTCCTGCTGATCCTGATGCCGCAGCATCCCGATGGCCATAAGCCGGGGCGGATGTCGATCGGCCTGACCGGCATCGCCTCCGGCATTCTCACGGGCTTTGCCGCAATGCCGGGGCCGCCGGTCGTGCCCTTTTACCTGCGCCAGCGGATCACGCCCGATGTCGCGCGCGCCTCGATGATGCTCGTCTTTTTCGCCACCGCGATCGCCGGGACGCTCGCCTCGCTCTGGCTCGGCCTCGCCACGATGAAGCTCTTCATCCTGTCGCTGTTACTCTTTGTACCGATGGCGCTCGGCGACCATGTCGGAACGCGGCTGTTCGGCCGCGTACCCGTGCCGGTGTGGCGCGGCATCGTTGCGGTCGTCCTCGGTATCGCCGGCCTGTCGGCGCTGCTCCGCTTGCTGAACTAGAGGCTGCGCAGCGCCTGTGCGGGTTTCGCCGACAAGAGCGGCCAGCTTCCCGCAATCCCGATCAGAAAGGACAGCCCTGCGCCGCCGAGCAGGGTCAGGCCGACGATCAGCGGGTCGGGCGCGAAGTCGAAATCGAACAATTGCGTCACGACATACCACGCGCCCGCAAGGCCCAGCCCCAGCGCCAGCACCGCAAGAATGCCCGCGAGCACCGCATATTCCATGCCCTGCGCGCCGAGTATCTGACCCCGCGTCGCGCCCAGCAGCTTCAGGATCACGCTATCGTAAACGCGCCGCTCGCGGCTCGCCGCAATCGCGCCGATCAGCACCGCGATCCCGGCCAGGATCGCGATGCTCGCTGCCGCGGCGATCGCCTGGCTCATCTGCGTCAGCAGCGTCGTCACCTGCGACACGACATCGCGCACCGCGATCAGTGAGGCCGACGGGAAAGCGCGCGGGATGCTGCGCGAAAGGGCGGTTTCGGCTTCGGGCCCAACGGCCACGGTCGCGACCATATTATGCGGCGCCGCGTCGAAAGTGCCGGGCGAGAAGACGAGCACATAGTTGAGCCCGAAATTGTCCCAATTGACGGTGCGGAAGGATGCGACCTTCGCCTGCACTTCGACCCCAAGCACATTGACCGACAGCGTATCGCCCAGTTTCAGCCCGAGCGAGGTAGCCACCTCCTGCTCGACGCTGACCAGCGGCGGGCCCTTGTAATCGGCCGCCCACCATTGGCCGCCGACCAGTTCGCTGCCGTTCGGAAGCACGGGGCTATAGGTCAGCCCGCGGTCGCCGCGCAGCACCCACGCGCCCTCCGGCAGTTCGGCAAGCTCGTCGACGCGCTGGCCCGCAAATTCGGTGACGCTGCCGCGCAGCGCCGGAATCATGTTGATCTCCGCCTTGGGGTCGGCCCCCGTCACCATCGTCCGGAAGCGCGCGGTCTCGGTACGCGGCACGTCGAGGACGAAAAAGCTCGGCGCGCGCTGCGGCACGGTCGACCGGATTTCGGCGGTGATGCTCGTCTGGATCGCCGCGAGCGTCACGAACAGCGTGAGCCCCAGCCCCAGCGCCACGACGAGCGCGCCGGTCGCAGCGCCGGGGCGGTGCAGGTTCGCGAGCGCCAGGCGGAACAGCGGGCGTTTCGGCCGCGGCAGGCGGCTCGCGGTGCGCCGCACCAGCCAGCCAAGCCCGACGAGAATGAGCAGCAGGCCGATCGCCGCCCCGATGAAACCGAGCGCGAACAACGGCTCGCGCGCGGTGCCGACCGCCAGCGCGATGATCGCCGCGAGCGCTGCCGCGACGGCAACGACCGTCTGCCGATCGATCCGCGCCGCGCCGCTCACCGTCGCGCGGTAAAGCCCGGCGGCGGGAACGTGCCGCGTCGCCGCAAGCGGGGGCAGGGCAAAGGCTATTGCGATCAGCAGGCCATAGGCGGCGCTGACGGCAAGCGGCAGCGGATAGATGGCAACGCCCGGCTTGACCGGCAGCACATCGCCCGCAATCGCGCCGATGATCGCGGGCGCAAGCGCGCCGACGACCAGCCCGGCGATGATCGACACCGCAGCGACCGCGAGAATCTGTAGCCCGTAGATGCGCGCCACCGTGCCGCTGTCGGCGCCCAGCACCTTCAGCGTCGCAAGGCCGGGGCGCTTGCCCGCAAGATAACTCGCGACGCCATTGCCGACGCCGATCCCGGCAATCACCAGTGCGGCGAGACCGACGAGCGACAGAAACTGGCCCATGCGCTCGATAAAGCGCCGCGTGCCGGGCGCACCGTTGCTGCTGTCAGTGATGTCCCATCCCGCATCGGGGAATTCGGCGGTCAGCGCCTTGCCGACCGCTTCGGGGTTCGCGCTATCGGGCAGGCGGACGCGATATTTGCTTTCGTAAAGGCTGCCCGGCTGGATCAATTGCGTCGCGGGCAGGTCGGAAAGGCCGATCATCGCGACGGGACCAAGCGTGAAGCCTTCGCCCAGGCGGTCGGGTTCTTCGGCGATGATGCCGTCGATCCGGAATGTCTTTTCGCCGAACTTCACGTCACCCCCGACTTGAAGGTCGAGGCGCGAGGCAAGGTCCTTGCCGATCCAGATGCCGCCCGCCGGTGGTGGGCCCTTACGTGCGCCGCTTTCCAGCCGCATCGTGCCATAGAGCGGATAGGCGCCGTCGACTGCTTTCAGTTCGGAAAGCAGCGCCTCGCCGTCGGGATCGTTCGCCATCGCGCGCAGCCGCACGGTTGCCGAGGGCGTGCCGACGCGGCGAAAGCCGGCCATTTCTTGAGGAGTGGCCTCGCGCTGCGGCAGGCTGAATTCGACATCGCCGCCAAGGATCGTCTGCCCGCGCACTTCGAGTTCGGAGGTGATGCCGCGCGTCAGGCTGCCGATCGCCGCGAGCGTCGCGACGCCAAGGAACAGGCAGACGGCGAGGAGGCGCAGGCCGCGGATACGCGTCGCAAGGTCGCGGCGCGCGATCCGCCAGAGTGTAGCGAGCGGGAGCATCAGGGCAAAACCTCCAAGACCCGTTCGCATCGAGCCCTGAGCGCGCGTATCGCGGGCAGTCGAAGGGCTCGATGCGAACGGCGCTGGGGAGAACTCACGCCGCCCGCTCTTCGATTTTCCCGTCGTGCATCACGACCACGCGGTCGCAATGTTCGGCGAGTTCGGGGTCGTGGGTGATGATGAGCAAAGTCGCGCCCAGCGCGGCGCGGCGCGCAAAGATCAGTTCGATGATCGACTGGCCCGTCGCGGTGTCGAGATTGCCCGTCGGCTCGTCGGCAAAGATGATTGCGGGCGAACTTGCCATTGCGCGCGCGATGGCAACGCGCTGCTGTTCGCCGCCCGACAATTGCGCGGGATAATGTGTGAGGCGATGGCCCAGGCCGACGGCTTCGAGTTCGGCGGCGGCGCGGCCGAACGGATCGGCAATCCCGGCGAGTTCGAGCGGCACGGCGACATTTTCCAAAGCGGTCATGGTCGGGAGCAGGTGAAAGGCCTGCAGCACGATGCCGATGCGGCCGCGCCGCGCGCGCGCCAGATCATCCTCGTCCATCGTCGCGAAATCGAGCCCCGCGACGTTGATGCTGCCGCCGTTGGCGCGTTCGAGCCCCGCGAGCACCGCCATCAGCGAGCTTTTGCCCGACCCTGACGGTCCGAGCAGCGCCACCGAGGTGCCTGCGGGAACTTCCAGATCGACGCCGCGCAAAATTTCGACAGGGGCCTTGTCGCTTCCGAGCGTCAGCGTCACATTATGGGCGGCGATCGCCAGGTCTGGCGAAGGTCGAGGCGCGTCGGTCAAGAAGGGACCCTTTGAAATGAGAACGGCCGGATGGCGCTCTTTGTTGATATATGGTTGCGCAATTGCGCTTTGCCAACCGCTCGCCGCGTGCGGATCGGCGGAAAACCCGTCGGCTTCGACCAATGACAAGGTCGCGGCGAAAACGGCGCCGGTGATCCCCGCCGACGCACCGCTTGTGATCGCGTTCGGCGACAGCCTCTACGCGGGATACCAGCTTGGCCCAAAGGAAGGCCTCGCGCCGCAATTGCAGGCCGCGCTTGCGGACGACGGCGTCGTCGCGCGCGTGCAGAATGCGGGTGTCTCGGGCGACACGACCGCCGCGGGGCGCCAGCGCCTGACCTATGTGCTCGACAATGCAAAGACAAAGCCCTCGCTCGTCGTGCTCGGCCTCGGCGGGAACGACATGCTGCGCGGCATCGGTCCCGACCAGACGCGCGCCAATCTCGACGCGATGCTCGCCGAGCTAAAGAAGCGTGATATTCCGGTGTTGCTCACCGGCATGATGGCCGCGCCCAATCTCGGCAGCGACTATGCGAAGAAGTTCAATCCCATCTACCCCGAACTCGCGTCGAAATATGCGGCAAGCTTCTATCCCTTCATCCTCGACAATGTCGTCACCGACAAGGCGCTGATGCTCGGCGACAATATGCATCCCAATGCCAAGGGAGTGACGGTGGTGGCCGAGGGACTGGCGCCGCTGGTCGAACAGGCGCTGCCGAACGCGGGCTAGCTACCCCGCGGCCCGAACAATATGATCGCCGCGCCGCCGAGGCACACGGCGGCGCCGATCAGGTCCCAGCGGTCGGGCTTCGCACCTTCGACCGCCCACAGCCACACGAGCGCCGAGACGATATAGACGCCGCCATAGGCCGCGTAGGTGCGCCCCGCATGCTCGGCATCGACCAGTGTCAGCAGATAGGCGAACAGCGCGAGCGCCGCCATGCCGGGCGCGATCCACCAGATGGACTTGCCGAGCCGGAGCCAAGCCCAGAAGGCGAAGCAACCCGCGATTTCGGCCAGCGCGGCCCCGATATAGGCAAAGGCAGTCATCGCCCCACCGTGGCGCGCGCGCGACCGAAATGGAAGAAGATGATTGTCGACGCCGCGCAATTGTCCGCTCTGGGGTGGGCAGCGGACGTTCAGTCACTCACTTCCGTCATCCCGGGCTCGACCCGCGATCCCGCTTTTTGACGGCACCGGAACGCTTCACGAAATAGCGGGACCCCGGATCAAGTCCGGGGTGACGACGAAAGATAGGGCGGCTCCCGGTCGAAACCCGCAATCCAAAAGAAAAGGGGCGACCCGCAGGCCGCCCCTTCTTTGTCATTCGCTGTTCCGAAAGGATCAGAAGGCGAAGCCGACGCCGACGACGAAGGTGTCGAAGTCGCCGAAGTTGTTGATGAACTGGTGACGATATTCACCCTTGGCATAGAGGTTCTGGCCCAGCTTGTGCTGGTAGCCGGCACCGACGTACGGATCATCGACGTCGCCGAAGGTGTAGCCGCCGGTGGCGTAAAGCTTGCCATTCGCACCGATCTTGGCGCCCGCGCGGCCGCCGGCCGAGAACTGGACCTTCGCGCCGTCGACGAGGACCTTGTCACCCGCGATTTCGGCACCGAGGAAGGTCGAGCTGCCGAGGTCGAAGTCATAACCGGCGGCGGCGCCGAGGGTGGCTTCGTCCTGGCCATTGCCGGTGATCAGACCGCCGCGGACTTCCACGCGGCCTTCGCCGCCGGGTGCTGCGAGTGCGGGGGTTGCAACGATGGCCGTCAGGAGAGCGGCTGCAACTGCGAATTTCTTCATGTTTTTTTCCTTCTGCTTTTAATCGGGTCACGCCCTTTGGGTCGCGACCGACCCCGTAAATGGGGCTCGCGGCTGTCGCTGCAATGAACGGATCGTTCAGAATGTGACAATTTTCTTACCTGTGTTATTTTTACCACACAGTATAGAATAGGTATGCGACCGCAGAGCCCGGAAAACCGTGCATTTTGAACGCAGCTATTGTGGTGAAGGGCGGCGCGGAGGCGCCCTTTTGCCGGCAGCCTAGCCCAGCGCGGCCTGCTTCTCTTCGGCTATCCGGTCGAGCTCGGCACGAGTCGGCTTGGTCGCCGCGCTCTTCAACTGGCCGCACGCGGCCATGATGTCGCGCCCGCGCGGGGTGCGCACCGGTGCCGAAATCCCCGCCTTGAAAATCAGGCTGCTGAACGCGCGCACGCGTTCGGGCGTCGAACATTCATAAGGGGCGCCGGGCCATGGGTTGAAGGGGATCAGGTTGACCTTTGCGGGCAGCTTATACTGCTTGATCAGCCGGACGAGCTCGCGCGCATCCTCGTCGCTGTCATTCTTGTCCTTGAGCATCACATATTCGAAGGTGATGCGCCGCGCGTTGTTCGCGCCGGGATAATCGGCGCACGCCTGCAACAATTCCTCGATGCCATATTTGCGATTGAGCGGGACGATCTCGTCGCGGATTTCCTTCGACACCGCGTGGAGCGACACCGCTAGATTGACGCCGATCTCTTCGCCCGCGCGCGCCATCATCGGCACCACGCCGCTGGTCGATAGCGTGATACGCCGCTTCGACAGCGCCAAGCCGTCGCCGTCCATCACGATCTTGAGCGCGCCCTTGACCTCGTCGAAATTATAGAGCGGCTCGCCCATGCCCATCATCACGATGTTGGTAAGCATTCGTCCGTCGGCGGTATAATGACCAGCCTCGTCGTCGGCATCGTCATCCTCGGGATCGGGGCCGAAGCCCGCCATCGTTCCCTTGGGCCATTCGCCGAGCGCGTCGCGCGCGAGCAGAACCTGCCCGACGATCTCGCCGGCGCCTAGGTTGCGGACGAGACGCATCGTCCCGGTGTGGCAGAAACGGCAGTTGAGCGTACAGCCGACCTGGCTCGACACGCACAGCGTTCCCCGATCGGCGTCGGGGATGAAAACCATCTCATATTCCTGGCCGTCGGCGGCAGCGAGCAGCCATTTGCGCGTACCGTCGTTCGATACCTGCGCCTCGCGCACCGTCGGGCGGCCGATGATGAAGCGGTCGGTGAGCCAGGGCCGCATTGCCTTGGCGATATCGGTCATCGCCTCGAAATCGGTGACGCCGCGGTGATAGATCCAGTGCCATATCTGCTTGGCGCGCAGCTTCGCGGCCTTTGCGTCCAGACCCGCTTCGACCAGCACTCCGCCGATCGCGTCGCGCGTCAGTCCGACCAGGTCGATGCGGTTGCCGCCGCGCAAGGGAACGGTGCCCGTCGTGACGGGGTCGATATGGCCAGGAATCTGCATGATGCGCGGCCATATAGTGGGGAAGGGGCAAAAGAGCAATCTTCCGGCATCGATCCTCCCTGTCGCGCAGCGATGGGGAGGGGGACCGCGCCCGTAGGACGTGGTGGAGGGGCCGCGACGCCGCGTTATAGCCCCTCCGTCAGTGCTTCGCGCTGCCACCTCCCCATGGCTTCGCCACGGGGAGGATTGTCTGAGCTTACAACGCCTTCAGCCGTTCAAGCACCTGCGGCACCGTTCCGCTCGCCTCGGCATTACGCAGCGGCAGGACGTTCTGCACCAGGATTTCCGCGGGCGTCGGCTCTACGGCAAACAGCGCCATCACCTCGTCGGCGAACTCATCAAGCGGCATATAACCCTCGCGCGTCGATTGTCCCGGCGTCAGGTCGGTACGCACGGCGGGCGGCGCCAGTTCGATCACTTCGACCTTGCCTTCCAACTGGACGCGCAGCGCGACCGAATAGCTGTGGACCGCGGCCTTGGTCGCCGAATAGGTCGGCGCCTTGGGGAAGGGCACAAAGGCGAGCCCCGACGTCACATTGACGATCGCGCTGTCCGCCTGCGCCGCCAGATGATCGACCAGCGCATCGATCAGCCGGATCGGGCCGAGGATGTTGGTCACGACCGTCGCTTCGGCCTGCGTCAGGTCGCGCTTCGCGCTTACGTCCTCGGCATTCATGATACCGGCATTGTTCACCAGCACGTTGAGGCTCGGGAATTTCGCGACGATCTCTTCCGCAAAGGCCGCGATCGCATCGGCATCGGTGACGTCGAGCGACACCGCCGTCATATTCGGCCGGCCCGCGATAGCCGCCTCCAGCTTTGCGGCATTGCGCCCGGTGACGATGACCGTGTTGCCCGCATCGTGCCAACGCTGCGCGAGCGCCAACCCAATGCCCGAACCCCCGCCGGTGACGAGGATGGTGTTGCCTGTGGTTTTCATATTTGCCTCCTTTGGGGGTGGTGAGAAGGACTAGATATCCCTATACTCTCCAAAAGAAAGTAGGCACCCAAAAGTGCCATAGTTACCAAAAAGAGAGATTTGGATTTTCCGTCATGCCCACGCCCGAAAAAATCTCTTACGACCCCAATGCGCCGGTCGACCCGCGCGTCGAAACGCTCGTCAACGAACTGATCGGCCGAGTCGCCGACAAATGGACCCTACTCGTTCTTGAGGAGCTGGAGGATCACGGGACCTGCCGCTTCACCGAACTGTCGCGACGCGTCCCGGGCATCAGCCAAAAGATGCTGACGCAGACGCTGCGCCAGATGGAGCGCGACGGATTGTTGGTGCGGACGGTTCACCCGGTCGTCCCGCCCAAGGTCGAATATTGCCTGACCGACCTAGGCCACAGTCTGGGCGAAGCCTTTTGCGGCGTATGGGTCTGGGCGGAGGCCAATCTGGAAAAGGTGGCACGGGCCCGGATGGCGTTCGACGAGCGAACGTAATGTTTCGAAAAATGTGGGTTGACGCTGTGGCAGATTGCGGTCTCGATGATATTGATAAAATCAAATAACAATGTATGTCGTTCCGCAGTTCATAGTAGTTTGGAAAATTGAATGACATTGACGATATTGGTGGCAGTAATAGTCGGCGGCATCTTGGGGATGTTGATCTTGTCTTGGCTTGTAAGCTTCGTTGCTTTCAAAAAATTCGAGCCGGTCCCGCGCGCGGTTGCAACCGTACTCACGGCCTGGACGATCGCGACGCTGCTATATGGCTTCAACAGCGGAAGCTTTCTCTTCGCGGGAATTATATATGGCGTTGGTGCTGCCGTCGTCTTTTGGGAGCGCAAGCGTCGGTATGAAAAGCACTGGCTACCCGATGACCAGCTGACAGACACATTCAGTTAGTCTGCCTCATCTGGACCTCGCGAGTTTCCTGAGGGCAGCTTGAAAAGCCAGTGCCCCGGTGGCGTTCGACGAGCGGGGTGATCCGGGGTGATCCGGGGCGATTTGGAGCGACCGGGAATAGGCTCTCTTTCATCGTCACCCCGGACTTGATCCGGGGTCCCGCTTGCAGGCGAGAGCTGCCGATATACGAAAAAGAGCGGGATCCCGTTTCAAGCCCGGCATGGCGAAATTACATTATCGGAATAGCAAGCCGGGACCATGATCGTGCCCGAATCATGGTCCCGGCTTTGACGGGCCCTGCAACTTGGGTCCGCCGATCAGTTGCGGATCGAGCTGACCTGGATCAGTTGGTCGCGCGATGCGCTGGCAACCACCACATCGGCTTGTGCCGAGGCGACGCGCTTTGTGTCGCGGCGGCATTGCCGCACGTCATTCTTGCCCGCGATGTCGAAATCGGGGGCAGTTCCGCACACTTCGACGACGGCGCGCCAGATACGGCGGTCGAGCGCTTTGGTGCCGGCTTCGGTGCGGAGGTCGAGATCTTTGTGCGCCACCGCGACGCTTGGGTTCGCAGGGGCGGTTTGCGCCGAAGCAGGCTGGCCGATCGATACGGCAGCGAGGGCGGCGAGGATCAGAAGCTTTTGCATCTTGTTTCTCCATCGTCCGGCTGAGGAGGGGAGGAAGCCGGCGGAGAAGCAGATAATCCATAGCCAGGCGCGAAAGGAGCAACGATGTTGCCGGGCTATTCTGCAAAATTGCAGAATGAGGCCGCCCACATTATGTCGCACAAGGCGTCATGTATGATTGGAACGACCTCAAGGCCTTTCTGGCCGTTGCTGAAACCGGCAGCACGCTGTCTGCGGCGCAATCGATGCGTGTCAGCCAGACGACCGTCGCCCGGCGCATCGCGGCGCTCGAGGAAGCGACCGGCCTCAACCTGTTCGAGCGGCGACAGGCGGGCTATGCGCTGACCCCGGTAGGCGAAGCGATGCTGGCGAGCGCGATTGCGGTTCGCGATGCGGCCGACCGGTTCAGCGACGCTGCGGGAGCGCGGTCGCGCGATGCGGGCGGCACTGTCAGCGTGACGGTGATGGAAATTTTCGCGGTGACGATCCTGCCGCCGATCCTGCGCGACCTCCGCGCCGCGCATCCGGCGATCCATATCCATCTCGACACGTCGGACGAGCCGCGCGATCTCGCCACCGGCGCCGCGGACATCGCAATTCGAAGCAGCAAGCAGCCGACCGGCGCGGGGCTCGTCGGGCGGCGCATCGCCGACAATCCGTGGACCCTCTACAGCAGCCGCGATTATGCCGACCGTCACGGCATCCCGCACACCCGCGAAGAACTGGCCGCACACCCTTTCATCGGCGGCGGCGGTGCGGTTTGGGAGCCCTATCAGGCGTGGCTCCGCCAGTATCGGCTCGAGGATTCGGTGGTGATGCGATATGATACCGGGTCGGGACTCCTCGCCGGCGTACGCGCGGGCATGGGCCTCACCATATTGCCCGCCTTCATCGCGGAGCGCGAACCCGACCTGATCCGCTGCATCCCGCCCAAGAGCGAGGATACGACGGGCCTGTGGCTGCTGACCCACGAAAGGTTGCGCCACGTGCCCCGCGTGCGCCTGGTTCTCGACTTCCTCGCCGCCGGCCTGACGAAGCTTGCGCGAAGTAACGGCTAGCGGGAGCCGTTGGGGGCTGATCGTTCGCGGCGGGGAAATCGCTGTCCTACATTATTTGGCCGATCTAGCGTCTCGGCGATGACGAACGAGCCGCCGATCCTCCCGACCATGATTGACGCCTTTCCAGGGTCCTCGGTGCGCGCCATGCAGGTCAATTTGCGAGTGAAGTTGCGCAGTTTTCCGCCGTTTCGAAAATGCGTCGCCTTTCCTTCTTTCGTCACCCTGGACGTGATCCGGGGGCCAGCTTACGTCGATGTGCCGCATGGATTCCGGATCGAGTTCGGGATGACGAAGGGGGAGGGGAAAGGCGGATCGCGAGTGAAGTTGCGCAGAAATCCGCCACTTCCCCAAAAGGCCTCAACGCAGTTTCGCGCACCCCAGTGCAGCCGCGTCGATCGCGGTCGCGGCGCCGCGCAGCCGGTAAGTGTCGGCGATCGCGCCGCCGGTCGGCGTTCCGCTTTCGACGCTCATGCTCGGTGCCGACCGCATCGCCGCGATAATCGCGGCGTCCATCCGCGTATCGCTCGCCCACCCATGCGCTCCGTTGCCGGTCAGGATGAAGCGACGGCTGCCGATCGTCAGGCGGAGTTCGCGACCCGGCGCGCGCGCTTTCGACAAGCGGACATAAAATTGCCCGCGTATACGCGATTTCGGCCAATAGCCGACGCTGGCATAGGCTTTCACCTGGGGTCTGCCGATCGTGGCGGCAGGCGCGGCGAGGGCGTAGCAGCGCGGCGTCGCAGGGTCGCGAAACGCGCCCCAGCCATCGAAAACACCAAGCGCGGTCGGACTGGCGGCAATCGCCAGGGCAGGCATCGCCGCTGCTATCAGGAAAAGGGAGGCCCAGCGCCGCATCGCGCCTCGTTCGCGCGATTGGGGATGCTTTGCAAGCATGGCTTGCACGCGCCGCCCTGTACGTTAAGGAAGGTGAACATTTTCAGGGGCCAGAATCGGGGCACGAATCGCCTCCGATGGTCTGTCCCTAAGGGACTTTTCCCGCGGAACACAGGGATGGCGGATTAAGAATGAAAGCGACGATCGAACGCGCAGTGTTGTTGAAGAGCCTCGGCCACGTTCAGTCGGTGGTCGAACGGCGCAATACGATCCCTATCCTCTCTAACGTCCTGATCGAAGCCGATGCATCGGGGCAGCTCAAACTGATGGCGACCGACCTCGATCTTCAGGTGGTGGAGACGATCGCGGCAAAGGTCGAAACGCCCGGGACGACCACTGTATCGGCGCACACCCTCTTCGAAATCGCGCGCAAGCTGCCCGAAGGATCGGAAGTCAGCCTCGCCGCCGCCGAGGGCAAGATGCAGGTCAAGGCCGGCCGCTCGAACTTCAACCTGCCGACGCTGCCGCGCGACGATTTCCCGGTGATCGCCGAGGGTGACCTGCCGACCAATTTCGAGCTGCCCGTCGCCGAATTGATCCAGATCATCGACAAGACGCGCTTCGCGATCTCGACCGAGGAAACGCGTTATTACCTCAACGGTATCTTCCTGCACGTCGCCGAGGATGCGTCGGGCCCGGTGCTGAAGGCCGCGGCGACCGACGGCCACCGCCTCGCGCGCTACACCGTGACGCGTCCCGACGGCGCCTCGTCGATGCCCGACGTCATCGTGCCGCGCAAATGCGTCACCGAGATCCGCAAATTGCTCGACGAGGCCGAAGGCAATGTCGAAATCAGCCTGTCGGCCAGCAAGGTCCGCTTCCAGCTTGGCAATGCGATCCTGACCTCGAAGTTGATCGACGGGACCTTTCCCGATTACAGCCGCGTCATTCCGACCGCGAATGACAAGCTGCTCAAGGTTGATCCGAAGAGCCTGTATCAGGGCGTCGACCGCGTCTCGACGATCGCCAGCGAAAAGACCCGTGCGGTCAAGGTCGGGCTCGACAAGGACCGCATCACGCTCAGCGTGACCAGCCCCGAAAACGGCACGGCTGCCGAAGAGGTTGCCGCGGTCTATGACAGCGACACGATGGAAATCGGCTTCAACGCCCGTTACCTCAGCGATATCCTTGGCCAGGTCGACGGCGATACCGTCGAACTCCACCTCGCCGACGCGAACGCTCCAACGCTGATCCGCGAAAGCGAAAAGAGCCCGGCGCTCTACGTGCTGATGCCGATGCGGGTCTGACGACCCGATAAAGCCCCGAAACGAAAAAGGCCCCGCGATTGCGGGGCCTTTTCTTATCCCGCCTTCGCGACCCGCCAGATCACGCCGCCGGTATCGTCGGCCACCAGCGCGCTGCCATCCTTTGCGACCTTGACGTCGGCCGGGCGGCCGCGAGTGGTCTTGCCATCCTTGCCGAGGAACTGGTCGAGCAAGGTGACCGGCAGCGCGTCGACGGGCTTGCCGTTGGCGCCGAATTTGACGAACACGACGTCATAGCCGGTGACGGGCTCGCGGTTCCACGACCCGTGGCGGGCGATCAGCGCGCCATTCGCCCAGCGGTCGCCAAGGTCGAGGCCCTGGGTGAAAGTGAAGCCCAGCGGCGCGGTGTGGGCGCCAAGGCCATATTCGGGACGCTTGACATATTGCCGGCGATCCTCGGCCTCGGGCTCGACCCGCGGATCGACGAAACCGCCCCAATAATACCAGGGCCAGCCATAGAAATCGCCTTCGGTCACGTCGGTCAGATAGTCGGGCACCAGGTCGCTGCCGAGCATGTCGCGCTCGTTGACCACGGTCCACAGCCGGTCGCTGCCGGGATAGAAATTGAGGCCGACGGGATTGCGGATGCCGGCGGCGAACGTGCGCATATATTTATTCTCGGGCCGCACCTCGAGCACGCTGGCTCGGCGGAACTCGCGGTTCAATCCCGCTTCGCCAATATTGGAGTCTGCGCCGACGCCGATGTAGAGCCAGCCATTGGGGGCGACCGCAAGGCTCTTGGTCCAATGGCGGTTGGTCCCCTTGGCGGGCAGGTCGACGAGCTTGGTCGGCTTGCCGCTCATCTTCGTCTCGCCGGCCACATAAGGGAAGGCGAGCAGCGCGTCGGTGTTGGCGACGTACAGCGTGCTGCCGACGAGTGCCATGCCGTAGGGCGAATTCAATCCGGTGATATAGGCGGCCTTCACTTCGGCCTTGCCGTCGCCGTCGGCGTCGCGGAGCAGGGTGATCCGGTTCGCCGATGGCTTGCGGCCCGCGCCGCCTTTGCCCATCAGAGTCTTCATCACCGCGCCTTGCACGCCGCCATCTTTGCGCGGCGGGCTCTGCGATTCCGCGACGAGCACGTCACCGTTCGGGAGTACCAGCATGGTCCGCGGGTGATCGAGCCCTTCGGCGAAACGTGCGACCGCAAGCCCCTGCGCAACGCGCGGCGCTTGCCCGGCGGGCCAACTCGTCGCTTCGGGCACATTCACCGTCGGGAAAGTCTCGGTCTTTTGCGATGCCATCACTGGCACTCGCCCGCTGAGTTCAGCGGTCGAGAAGCGCGCAACGTCGGGTCGCGACATGATGTACAGCGTGATGCCGCCGATGATCAGCAGCAGCAACAGGGCGAGGGCGGCATATTTCAGGATCTTGCGCATGACGCCTGTCTACACGGGCGAAGCGCGGCGTCAAAGGGGTTGCATCGGAGGGCGAAGGTTAACCGCAGGATCCCAGCAATTAACCTTACCCGATCGTTCATCACGGTTGGGAACGGCGCGGTGATGGGCGGGCGTTAGGGATCGGGGCACGACGTAACGGACCAGGAACAAGATGCACCTGCCTGCCCCCTTTCTCACCGATCGCGACGCGGTCGAGGATGCTCATGCGCTGATCAGCATGCACGGCGAAGAAGCAGGCTTCGCCGCCGCCGCGCGGGCAGAGCAATATCGCGTCCTCGGCAACCACGTCCATTTTGCGCGCTGGCGCCAGATCGAGCGGCTGATCACCTATTTGTCGGTCGAGGATATTCTCGACACCGTGCACTAGGGTTTAAAGTCGCAAGCCCGCAGTCTCGGGCAGCCCAGCCATGATGTTCAGATTCTGGACGCATGCACCGCTCGCGCCCTTGCCGAGATTGTCGAGCCGCGCAACGAGACGTAGCTGACGGCCGGAAGAGTCGGAAAAGAGCGTCAACTCCATCCGGTCGGTCGCTTCGTCCTTCTGACTGAGCAGCAATTCGCTCTCGTCACCGCGCCGAACGCTGACCAGCGCCGATCCCTCGAAATGGGCGGCAATGGCATCGAATGCGGCATCGGCAGTCGGCGCGTCGAAACTCAGCGGCACCTCGACCAGCATCCCACGATACACGGGGACGACGGCCGGAGCGAACAATGGCGGATGCGTCAGGCCTGCGCCCCGCTGCATTTCGGGCACATGCTTGTGGTTCAATGACAGGCCATAGCTGCGAAACCCGATATCGGGTTCGGCTTCGAACCGTGCGATCAACTCCTTGCCGCCGCCGGAATAACCCGACACCGCATTGACGCTGAGCCGCGCGTCGGCCGGGAGGATACCCGCTGCGACCAGTGGCGCGACGAGAGCGAGGAAACCCGTCGGATAGCAGCCCGGATTGCTCACGCGTGTCGAGGCGGCAATCGCCTCGCGCTGCCCCGCGCTCAGCTCGGGAAAGCCATAGGCCCAACTCGGGGCGACGCGGTGCGCGGTCGAGGCGTCGATGACCTTTGTGCTGTCGTTGCGGATCATCGCGACTGCCTCGATCGCCGCGGCGTCGGGCAGGCAGAGGATTACGAAATCGGCGCTGTTCAGCGCCTCGGCCCGGCGATTGGCGTCCTTGCGTTCCGCGTCGGGCAGGGTGATCAGTGCAAATTCGCTCCGACCGGCAAGCCGCTCGGCAATTTCCAGGCCCGTCGTTCCCGCCGCGCCGTCGATGAAGACCGTCTGTGTCATGTTTTTACCGCAGTCGTTTATAGCCGGAAACCGGCACATCATTCCCTTTCGCCGCCGAACGCTCGATTACGTCGGCCAGCGGTTCGCTGTTCACCGACATCCATCGTCGGCTGGCATGGATGATGGTCTGGCTGTCGGCCATGATGCCGACATGCCCCGGGAAGAAGACGAGGTCGCCGCGTCCGAGCGCCGCCGGATCGACATCCTTGTCGGCTCCCAGCGACGCAAGCTGCAAGTCGCTGTCGCGTGGCAGTTGTACGCCCGCGGCCGCCCAAACAAGCTGGACGAGACCCGAGCAATCGATCCCCTTGGTGGTGCGGCCGCCCCAGACATAGGGTGTACCGATCATCTGCTCGGCGAGTTCGGCCGGATCACCGTTCTCGGTGCCGACCTCGACAAGCGACGCGAGGGGCAGATAACCGTGCGAGGTCGCGAGCCATTCGCCCTCGGGCTCGCCCATCACCAGGGCGCCGCGCGGCAATACCCCGGGACCGCCGCTCGCCGCATCGGGCGCGCTGTGCAGCATGGCCTCGATCATCGCGACACGGTGTGTCGGTGCGATCGGCGCGGCGAGCGCTTCGGCGGCGAGATAGCCGACATAATGGTCCGCAAGGCAATATCCCCACGCCCAGCCACCGGTCAGGTCGAGCAAGGCGAAGCCTTCGCCGAACAGCAACTCGCTCGTCTGGTCGGCATCGACCGAAGGCGATGCACGCAGGGAAGCCGCGGGCAGCACGCCGCTGCGCATCATCGGTGCGGCATAATGCGGCGCGAAATGGGTTCCGGCGACGGCGATATCGGCAAGGTCGGGACGGATCGCGACGACGCGCGGATCGAAGCTTTGCGACGTGCCGGTCAGGCCAAAGCGATCGCGGCCCGCGCCGGCGGCGCCGGGACGCCCCATCCGCACGCGGTTTGCCGCTGAATTATCGCCACTTTCTGCTGTCACTTGCCGTCCTGTAAAAAGCTGGGTTCCGCGCGGGGCGGACAATCGCGCGCCATTAGACCAGCCGACCCCTCTTTATCAAGAATGTTCAGGTTTTTCCGCGGCGGTCGTAGCGTGCCTGCAGCATTGCCCAGGTGGCGCGGAGCCCCAGTGCGGCGCCGCCTTTCGGACGTCCGGGCTTTGCCGACGGGCGCCAGGCGAAGGTGTCGAGATGCGCCCACGCCACGCCGTCGGGGATGAAGCGTTTGAGAAACAGCGCGGCAGTGATCGACCCGGCGAAGGGCGAACTGCCCGCATTGCCGAGATCGGCGATGTCGGTTTCGAGCAGGTCGGCATAGCCGTCCCACAGCGGCATCCGCCAAAGCGGGTCGTCGCGGTCCGTCCCGGCCGCGAGCATCGCATCGGCGAGCGCATCGTCGTTGGCGAACAGCGGCGGAAGGTCGGGACCAAGCGCGACGCGCGCCGCGCCGGTCAATGTCGCGAAATCGACGATCAATTCGGGTTTGGCTTCGCCGGCCTTTGCCAGCGCGTCGCCAAGCACCAGCCGGCCCTCGGCATCGGTGTTGCCGATTTCGACCGTCAGACCCTTGCGGCTCTTCAGCACGTCGCCAGGGCGGAAGGCATCCGATGAAATCGCATTCTCGGCGGCGGCGACAAGGCAGTGCAATCGCACCGGCAGGCCGCTAGCCATCACCAGTTCGGCAAGCGCGAGCACATGCGCCGCGCCGCCCATATCCTTCTTCATCAACCGCATGCCTGCCGCGGGCTTGATGTCGAGTCCGCCGCTGTCGAAGCTGATCCCCTTGCCGACCAGTGCGACGCGCGGATGATCCTCCTTGCCCCATTCGATCTCGATCAGGCGCGGCGCGTGATGCTTCGCCGCGGCGCGTCCGACCGCATGGATCATCGGATATCCCTGCTCCAGCGCCTCACCCTTGGTCACGATGAACTTGCCGCCATGCGCCTTCGCAATGCGTTCGGCGGCCTTTTCGATCGCCGCAGGCCCCATGTCGGCGGCGGGCGTGTTGACGAGGTCGCGGACGAGCGCGGTCGCACGCATCTCGGCGACCAAGGATACGATGGCGCCCACGTCGCTGGTCAGCAGCACGCGCGGCCCCTTGGTGGGCGGGTTCGATTTATAGTCGTCGAAGCGATATTGCGCGCTCATCCAGCCGAACAGCGCTTTGCCGGGTTGCTGGCCTTCGACGCGATAACGGCCTTCGGGAAGGATCTGTCCCAGCTTGGCGAGGCACCAGGCCGACAGTTTCTGAGTGTTCGCAACCGTCGTGACGACAGCCCATTTGTCGGGATCGTCGCCCGGCAGAATGGCATGGACGAATACGTCGGGTTTGAAACCGACCGCCGCAAGGTGTGCGCGTTCGCGTGCGCTGCGGCCTTTCAGCCATTCGTCATAGCCCTTTTTGTCGACAAGGTGGATCGGGCGCGCGTCCTGTCCCTTGTCGGGCTGGATCAGATCGGAATAGTCGGTCATGCACGCGGTGCTAGGCTGCTCGGGATATTTTGTCGATTCCCGGCGTTATGTCGGAATGACGACTGAAATATTCTGGCGAAATGCCACTTCCGTTCTTGCCGGCGCGCTGTTGCTGGCCGGGTGTTCCGATGACAAGCCGACGAAGGCGGACAAGGTGGCCGCGGCGTCGGTGACCGGCGCGCCGCCACAGGGGGGGGGCGACGAAGCGGTGAAGGGCGCGCCCGCGTCGAACGTTGCCGAAAAGACCGACCTGATCGATTTCGGTTATGCCTATCCCAGGGAAGCCGCTCAAATCCCCGAACTCGCAAAGGCGCTGGATGGCGACCGGTCGGTAAAGCGCGAGGCGTTGGTTGCAGCGGCGGAGCGCGACAGGGCGGCGGCAGAGAAGGGCGGATTCCCCTATCGCGCGCACAGCCATCGCCAGACTTGGCAGCGCGTGACCAGCACGCCGCGCTTCCTCAGCCTTTCGGCAGAGATCGAGACCTATGCCGGGGGTGCCCACGGTATGCAGGGCTTCGATACCCTGATCTGGGACCGCAACCGGCGCAAGCAGATGAAGCCGCTCGACCTATTCCAGAGCGGCGAAGCGTTCGACGCGGCGATCCGCGAGCCGTTCTGCGCGGCGATCAAGCGCGCGAAGGCCGCGAAAGGGATAGTGGCCGACGAGGCGCCCGACAGCGTCTTCGCCAAATGCCCGCCCGCGTCGGCGCAGACGGTGTGGCTCGGCTCGTCGGATGGGCGTTACCTCGACCGAATGACGATCGCCATCGCGCCTTATGAAATCGGCCCCTATGCCGAGGGCAGCTACAAGATCAACGTTCCGGTCACCGGCGCGCTGGTCAAGGTCGTGAAGGAGGAGTTCGCGCGCGATTTTCTTCCAGTCAACTGAGGATGAGCGCGCGGCAAATTTCAGCATCTTCTAAGGTTGGCGACGATACAGGTTTAGGGGTCAATTAAAATGTCACCGTCATTCGTGTAATTCGTAATTGCTGCGCGATGCTAAATTGGAATTTTCCTTAGCTCTTCAATTCTACTGCGGATGTTGTCTGGTATCACCACGTCCGGCATATAGGCATAAGCGCGCAGCATCACTTCCTCTGGACTTAACCCGCTTTCCCCCTCACGCCATTCAAAGGTGCGGAGCCATTCAAGCGCAGTTCTCGCCAACCCTGTGCCAATCCAGCGTTCCATATTGCGCCGCATATGCCCTCGCGCCCGCACACGGGCAGGGGACTTGCGATCATGCAATTGCGCCGGATCATCGGCCAGCATCAGGCCGATATTGATGGATGCGCCTTTGCGGTTCTCATCACTTGGCGTCGTTGTTTCCAGCAATTCAGGAATCGAATCCCACGCCGAAAGGGACAGCAAGGATATCGCATCCCAGACACCGTGAAGAATAGGAATATCGTCCATCGGTTTGGACAATATTTCCCTGACCTTGTCCTGATCCACTTTGCCTGTCCTGAACCACGCGTCATGCATCAGCACAAAATTGGCGGTAAGCCATGCTTCAGGACGAATGTCGAAATGCTGATAAAAGACTTTTCCGACATCCTTATAATATTGTCTTCGAAGCTCTTCTTCGGTCAATGGTCGATCATAAGGCAACCATTGTTCGCGCTCGATGCTCGCTTTAGCCCAACCCACAACAATTGAATTTGCGGTATGGAGAACATTGAAATCTGCGCCGACTACATAGGATTCGGAAATTTCATTATATGCAGATCCCGCAAAATTCCATGCCATATTTTCCATTTTTTTTACATATTCTGGGCCTTGCCCTATGATATGGGGCAATCCGAATAAGTCATTATTTAAAAATGACTGCCTCTGCGATGCATCCAGAAACTGCTTTGGGCCTTTGCCATATGCCATAACTACAAAATCACCTTGATATTCTGGGGAGTTTACGAGGTTCCTGGGGATCTGGTACCAATTTTCCACGGTTAATCTTCATAGGATCGACCATCTTGCCACCCTTGTAGTCGACAATTATCGAATTTTTGGCTCCGGTTCCGTCACCGGCGGTTATGCCTCGATAGTTACCCAGGCGAACGTTCTCCATCGCCGTTTGCTTAATATCGTCTGGTAGGCTACTGGCCTTAATCTCAGCGATCGCATTGTCCCGAGCCTCATCTGACTTTAGCGCCGTACTGTTCCTTAAACCTCTTGTGTCATTCCGCACCCGATTGTCCGAGAGCGTCACATTTCCGTCAGGATCGACCGAAACGACATCCGCGCCCCGCGTGCCTGGACCATTTCCATAGCTGACCACCGCCTGATCTGGAACTTTATCCTGGACAGCTTTGGCCAGTCTAACTTCGCCATCAAATCCAACCTTGTGCTTTGGATCGTTAAATTCCGGGTTCACGCCCGCCTTTGAGGTACCTAGCGGCGGCTTACTGGAAAAGACTTTTCGGCCATTAATAACCTCGACCTTATAGCCGGATGGGTCCGCGATAGGCGGTTTGAGTCCCTGTCCCGAACGGGCCGCAAGAACTGACGCCAAGGCCGCAATGTCTGAATTCGCATCGGCCTCAATAAGGTCGTTCAGTCTCCGCTCTCCGTCGGCCTCGATGCCGACGTCTACGACTGCTGTGACCACCGAAGCCACGCGCCCTTGCGGCAACAGCCCGACAATCTGCTTGGCTCGCGCGAGTTCCTCGGTGTGGTCAGCAGCATTTCTGCCGACAAACGCATCGACTGAACCTATGGAGTCTTCATACGCCGCCATAAGAACGTCGCCAGCATCCTTGCCAGCTTTGAAATCGGCCTTATATTTTTCCTTCTTCTCCGAGTTCAGGTCAAAGCCATCAATCATGTGAAATAGTTTTGCCTGAGCAAAAGTATTTTTCTCTTGATTGAGTTTATCTATTGTTCCGCCGCGATAGAAATATTCTGAGGCGCTGTCCTGTCCGCCAAGATATTGCAAAGCCTCCGCTGGTAGTTGCTGCGCCTTGGCGGCGGCTGTGAGCCACCGATCGGCCGATTCTTCGGGAGTATCGCCATAGATATTTGGCAGAGATTCCCACTTCTCTACCTCGGCCCGATCACTAGCCAGCATCTGCTGTTCTTCGGGAGTCAAAGAAGCTTTGGCTTCAAGATCCTGAATCCGTTGCTTCCGGTCCTTATGCGTTATGCCGCCACCATTGATGGCGATCGGCATCGTCTGGCCCAGCGGGGTATTGAGCTGATTATTCTGCGTCTCGATCTGCGCCGCCGTATTGGCGCTGGCCGGATCAAGTCCCGCGCCGGAAGCAATGGCGGCGACCAGGGTTGCGACCAGATTGGTGCGCGCCTGCTGGTCTTCGAGCGCAATGCGCTCGCCCGGATCGATGCGGCCGTTGCCGTCCTTGTCCGCATCCTCCGGCGCGCCCGCTCCGTTGAGCAGCGTATTCAGCACCACGCTGGCAGAGGCGCCCATCGCGCCGCTGCCGCAATCGCCCGAGCCGCCCGCCGCCGCGCCCGCGCAGCCGACGATGGCCTGCAAGGCAGCGCGCGCGCTTTCGCTGGCGACGGTCGCCTTCGCGCCACCGTCCTTCTTCAGATCATCGGCCAGCCCCTTGGCGATCTGTGTCGCATAGCTTTGCAGCACATTGACCGACGTGGCGCGGATCAGATCGGTCGCCGAGCCCGTCACATTGCCGCTCGCCGCGCCGTTGAGCGCGGTCAGCACGATATTGCCGATCCCGCCGCCGCCCCACAGCTTGTTGCTGGCAGCCGCGTCCTTGTCGAGCCGGTCGGCCGTCGCGAAGTCGCCTGCCGCACGCGCCGCGTCCGCCTCGGCCGACTTGCGCTCTTCATCCTTCGCGCGATTGTCCAGGAACGTCGCGGTTTCATTGGCGAGTGCCCGTGTCGCTTCGAACCCAAGTGCGATTTCCTGGCGTTTGGCGTCGTCTTTATTTGCCGCATCGATGGCGATCGGCGCGAGTGCTTCGGCGCCATTACTGCCGCCAACGAGCCCGCTGCGCGCGGTCGCGACCAGTGAGGGGCTCCCGAGAACAAGACCGGCAGTGCGAAGCGTACCCCCGGACGTGACGGCGAGGTCGCCTGTGCCGGGCGCTGTCGCGGCCAAGCCGCTTGCGCCGACAGCAGCCGCGCTGCCACCGGGCGCTGTTACGCCGCCACCCGATACTGCGCCCGCGGAGGCTACCGCGCTGCCGGCCACAATAGGCGCGCTGCCCGTGCCAGGCAGTCTGTTGCTAAGCGTGCCGGGCGTTGCGTTCTGTCGCACCTGATTGGTGGAATAGCTGTCGGCGGCCACCAGATTGTTGGCGATGTTGTTGAAGCTGCCAGCCTGAATGTTGACCGTGCCGCCTGCCTGAATAAGCGTCGGTGCGCCGGGTATCATCGCGTTGGTGAGCGTGGTGGTGCCGCCTGATGTGACGCTCTTGATAAGCAAATCGGCCATATTATTCACGGTACCGGTGGTGGCGACCGAAATGTTACCGCCCGCGAATATAGCGGAATTGCGATTGTCGGCCGTCCCTGCTCCCCCGGCGATCACAAGGTCGCCAGCCGCCGAGATGATGGATGATCCGCTATTAGCGGAAACAACCATATCGTCCTGACGAGTTTCTTTCCGATAGCCGAATGTCTTGGTGTAGAATCCAGATGGATGGGTACGATATTCAACCTTAACGGAACCGGGCGTCTCGCAAATAAATTTTGCGCGCGTAATTACGTGAGCTGTGCCCGAAAGTACTCCGCCACTACCACAACCTACTTCCGAAAAGAGCGTGGCGACGTTTTCTGGGCCATCGAATACAGCATTTTGCGCGCCGACCCCGGGAACAGAGGTGATTGTCAGCCTCTTGATGCGATTGGTTAAATCGCCCCCGACGAGCGTGATCCCGATATCGCCGCCGAGCGACTGGATCATCGCCGACTCATTGACGACGCCATGCGCAGTAATCGAAATATCGTTCGCGGCGAGGATCAGCCCGTGTTTGCCGTTGCCCAGGTCGTCACCTTCATAACCGTTGGTGAGCGGCCCACCGATCTTAAAGGCGAGATTGTTGCCGGCGAAGATCGTGCCGGTGTTGACGAGATTGCCAGGGGCATGAAGGGTCAGATTGCCCGAGGCGGCCAGCAGCCCTGTATTGCTGATATTGCTAGCTGAGATCAGATAGTTGCCTGAGGGCGCAAAGGTTCCGGCATTGTCGAAATCGCGGCCAAGATAAAGACCCGTATTCGCAGAATGGAATGCGCCGGCGCTGTTGGCGAACGAGCCACCGTCGGGCTGAATGACAATGCCGCGAAGACCCGTGATCCCGCCATTGGTTCCGGCAGCGTTATTGACGATATATCCGCTCGCCGATTTGAGGAAAACAACTCCGTCGGACCAGATCGCGCCTTCGTTGGCGATAGCCGCAAAGCTTTCGATATCGATATTGGCGAGCGCGCCGATGTCGCGGCCGATCGCGGTCTGGTTATGTGCGCCGCCCGCGACCGATAGAGAGCCGGCGGCGGTGACGAGCGTGCTTCCTCCGCGAATTTCAATGCGCCCGTTCGAGGCGGTGGCACCCGCCAGCCGAACCGTGCCGCCGGTCGCAATATCGGTCCCGATGCGCACGAGACTCTGCGCGCTATTGGTTCCAGCAAGGTCGAACGACAATCCCGTGATCGATAGCGTGTCGCCTGCGACAAGCTGCGATACCGCACTAGATGTTACGTCGCCGCTTACATTGATGGAAAGATTGCGGCCCGCCTGGATCGAACCGTCGAGCAGAAGCCCGCTCGCCCCGAGCCCCGCGGCGATCGGCGTTGCCGCAAGCGTGAAATCGCGCCCCGCGATGACGCCCAACGCGGCCGGATTGCCGGCAGCATCGGCGTTGGTGCGCGCGCCGATCAACGCGTGGCGGGCGGTGAAGGCAATATCATTCGCCGCGCTGATTTCGCCGCTGCCGTGAACGATGAGCGTGCCTGGCAGGGCAAGCGTCAGGTTCCGGCCAGCGCCGATCTTGCCCGCGATCTCGGCCGAGATGGACGCACCCGAGACGTCGTATGCGTCGTCGTTGACATGGATCGAACCGCCACCGGTTCCGACATCGGTTGTGTTGAATGAAAAATCTTGTCCCGCGCGAACTCGACCCGTCGCACCGATAACGAGCGTTCCACCGCCGAGTGACATGTCGCGGTTGGCAAGCAGGTTGCCGTCGATCACGAGCTTTTTGTCGACGCTCATGCCGATCCGCAGATCGCGCCCCGCGGCAATTTTTCCGGTTGCCGCGATCGTTGCACCCGGCGCGGTGAAGGACGCATCGGCTATGCTCGCGAGTAGGGTCCCGGCGATATCCGCGCCGCCGAGCACCCCGAGGTTGGCGTTTCCAAGATGACTTGTCAGGGTGCCGCTAGTTGCGATGGCGATCGTCGGCGCCGCGCCGCCATTCCATGCATCGAGCGAAATATCGCCATTGGCGATGGCCGCGCCGCCGATCGCAAGGGTTGATGCCCCGAAACCGAGCGTCCCGGTGGTCGTGATCTGGCCGTTCGCGGCGATCGCGGGCGCGAACAAGGCAATGTTGTTCTGCGAAACCAAAGGCGCCGCCTGCGCCGTTCCCGCCGAAACGAGGCTTGTGATGCGGAGTTCAAGCGACGTTGCGTCGGAAAGCGTTACCCCGCCGTCAGCGACGATCGCACCATCGAGGATAAAGCCGTTTTCCGAAGCTAGATTGACTGTGCCGTTGCTGGCGATACTCGGCGCGCTTCCGGCCGCCCGGGCGATGGTGATGCTGTCTGCATTGCTGGTGACATTACCGTCAGCATAGATCAGAGCGTGATCGCCAAGCCCGAGTACTGCGGGAGTATGGATGGAAAGGCTGCCGCCGCTAAGCAGTGCGCCGTCAATGACGGTCGCAGCCTTCGTCGCGGTGACTGTCATGGCATTGACCGCCGGATCGACTGCGTTCCACGCCTGCACCGTGCCGGCGAGCGTAACGTCGGCGCCCTTGATCGCGAGTGTCGTACCCGCCGAGACCATTTCCGACAGATTGAGATTGCCGCCGGCACTCAAATTTATTCCGCCTGCGGTCGCGACCGTACCGCTCGAGCCAAGCGAGTCGCTTGCCGCGATGTCGATGGCACCGCCGGCGAGGACATCGCCCGCGCTCGCGAAGCGCGAAGCGACGATCGTCACCGCATCGCCGCTTCGCAGCATCGCTCCGTCGGCAATCGCGATAACCGGGATGGAAAGATTCATCGCCGCGCCGCTCTCGACTATGCCGAGGTTGTCGCCCGCAGGTGCTGCGAGCGTGAGGCTTCGCGCATCAAGCGCGAGTGCCTTGTCGGCATGGATCAGCCCGTCATTGGCGACCGTGCTGGCTGTGATCGTCACATTGCCTTTGGCGCCGCCTGGCGCGGCGTGCGCCGCGATCACCCCCGCATTGTCGAGGCGGGCGGTGTCGATGATGATATGGCCGCCCGCGCGCTGGTCGCCCGACCCGCCCGCGAAAATGCCGCTCCCAGCGCGATTGTCGAGTGCCCCTCGAATGCTGAGCGAAAGATCGCCGAGTGCGACGAGTTGACCGGCGGAGGAGTAGTGACCCGCATCGCTCGCACTACCAAGGGTGATTGCCATGCTGTCGTTCGATTGCAGCAGGCTGTCCGCGGCCAGCGTGAGGCGTTGGCCGCCAAAAACTAGCTCGTTGCCGGCGATCGCTTCGCCGCCGGCCGCTAAGTCAAGGTCGGCAGTATCGAAGACGAGCGCCCCCGCCGCCCAGGTGCCGCGGCCCGCCGTAAAATTGCCACCGAGCGTTACGCTCCTGCCATGAAAGCTGACATCGGCGTTGTTCGATACGATAGCGCCATTCGACACCAGCGTACTGCCTGCGCTAAGCTCAATTATCCCGATCGGCGTTGCGACGCCGACTTCACCTGCCAGGATGACGCCCTCATTGACGAGAGCGCCTGCGGCCGAGAGACGGATGGCTTTGGCGGTCTCGGCGCGCGCGCGCGGGCCGAGCGAAAGATTGCCGCCGGTCGATGCAAGTTCAATCGGCCCTGCAGCAGCGACGGTCCCGCTGAGGTCAATATGGCCCGTCGTCCGGAAATCGAGCGCCGCGCCTGCGAGAAGATTGTTGCTGGCAAGGCTTGCACCCGAAAGCTTTAGTGCATGCGCCGCTTGGATCGTGCCGTCGTTGACAATGGCACGTTCTGCGGTCAGCACGATGTTTGCCTGACTTGTCAGTGCATGGACCAGCGTACCGTCGGGCAAGGCTCGATCGGCGCCGATGTGAATTGCGCCGCCCGCGCTGAGCGTCCCATCATTGTTCGCCGCGATTGTCCCGAGCGCTGCAATGTCTCCTGTACTCGAAAGCGTAGCGAGCCCCTGTGCACCGCTGCCATAGGCGCTGATATGCGACTTGGCGCCGAGCAATAGACCGCCGCCGCTTGCCGCGAGGGTGACATCTTTTCCCTCGAGCCCGCCGGTGATTTCGAGATCACCCGCTGTGCTAGCCGCGCGCACCGTGCCGAACGAGATCGTCGTCCCGCCAAGCGAAAGGCTCGGTGCGGCGAGGTCGATGTCGCTCGCGCTTATCAGCGTGCCGCTGTTTGCCAAAGTCGGGGTTGCGATATCGAGCGCGCCGGTGAGGCGGATCAGGCCGCGATTGTCGATGGCTGTGACGGCGGCGAGCCGCATGTCTCCGGTCGCGGTCACATTGCCGGCATCGTCCGTCGTGCCGCCTTGCAACGTACCCGTCGCTGCATTGAGCAGCGTCCCGCCAATATCGGTCGCAAGACGGCCTGCCGCTGCAAGCGTTCCCGCATTGGTGACGTCGCCGGCGGCGACGACACTGATAAAGTCGCCGCGCAGCGATGCTCCTGTGCGAACTATTGTTGGTCCGGCGCGATCGACGATCGACAAGCGGCCGTTTGTTGCGATCGAGCCGCCAAGATCGAGCGCGCCTCCGCCAAGCGACATTTCACCGAGCGCGGTCAACGCGCCCCTGTTCGAGAGCTGTCCAACTGCATTGACGGCCATAACGCCATTGCTGAGCGCTTCGCCTTTGAGAAAGATCGCCCCGCCCGAGAGGTCGATCGCTTCGCCGCTGGCCATGCGGCTCCCGCTTGTAGCGGTCAACGCGCCAGCGGCCGCGAGCGACAGCTTCCGCGCCGCGGAAAGACTGGCTTGTCCGTTAACGGTAAGCGTTACGCCCGATGTGAGGAATGCATCGCCGTTCGCGACGATCCGACCATGCAGCGACGCGGCTCCGACGGCATCAAGGACCAAGGCGTCCCCGCTCTGTAGATCGCCGCCAAACGATAGCGTTATGTCTCGACCGCTCACGTCAAGACGGTCGTCCACGGCCATGAGGCCCCCGAGCATTACGTCGCGCGCCGCGATGTCGATCGCCTTCGCTTGGGTCGTTCCGGTATCGGAATAGTCGGCGACGCTGGCGACCCGGTAGGTGTCGCCGCTGATGACGGTGCCGCTATTGTCGAAACGACCGCCAAGCTCGAGATCGAGGCCGCCGCTTTTCGAAGCGAGATTGCCTGCGTTGACGATTCCCGCGACCGCGCGAACCGCGAGCGGCCCCTCGGCGCCGAGCATGCCTGTCGCTACGATGTCGAGACTGCCGATCGACGCGTAGAGCCCGCTTTGACTCCACGCGCTGCCGTCGACCTTAAGAATATGGCTCGCAAGCAACGACAGATCGCCCTGGCTCGCTAGTCGTCCGAAAATGCGGATTTCCTCGGCTTCGAGTGTCGCCTTACCCACGGCGCTGAGCGAGCCGGGAGCGAGCATCGCCCGCTCTTCGGTGCCGTCGGCGATCGCCGGGGTGAGGAATTTACCATCACTACCCCTCCGAGAGCCGTTGCCCCGTTCACTTTCGTTGCCTGAGCCGGGCCCACTATCCGAGCGAGACCCGCTGGCAGTCGATCCGCCTCCGGCGGGCGTGCCGCCGCTGCCCAAATCTCCGGTTCCGGTAATGCCCTGCGGGGTTCCGATTGTCAGCCTGCGCTGCGCGACCAAGCGAACATCGCCCACGGTGCTGATCGTACCGGGCAGAGTGATATCGCCGTTGATCGCGCTTATGCTGATGCCATCCTGGCCGATGATGGCGCCGGTTATTTCGGCGGTCGAGGCGTTCAGCGCGAGCGCGCCCTTGCTCGCAAGCGTTCCCTTAATACTTGCCCGGTTCCCGGCGGCGAGACGCGTGCCGCCAACGCTTTCGATTTGGCCGCTGAGCATCAGATCGCCGCTCGCGGTAACCGTAAGGGCGCCGTCCGACTGGATTGCGCCTGCAGTTGCAATGTAGGAGCTCGTCAGCGCCAGCGTAGTGCCGGCATAGCTGGTTGAGGTGCTCGCGAAGGCGGCGCGGTCATCAACCGCTATGGCCAGCACCCCCTTCGCGGCTATTACGCCTGCCGTGTCGAGGTGTACCGCGCCGAGCCGGGCATTGCCGCCGGCATAGATAGTGCCCCCGAGGCGCAATGTGCCCGCCGCATCGATGGCAAGGTCGCCCGATGCTTGGGCGAGCCCGGTCAGGGACAGGTCCCGGCCGGCGATCAGAGCGAGGCTGTCCCGCGAAATAATCTCGCCGTCGTTGATGAAAACAGCGCTGCCGGCGATATGCGCGGACCCGGCGGCGGCGAGCAGGCCCTGATTATCGAGACGCGTGAGCGACAGGTCGAGACTGATTCCGCTTTGGAGTGCGCCGCTCGCGGCTATTGTCAGATTGTCGATATGCGCGTCGAGCCCCGCGATCCCGGAAGCTGTCCCGTCGAGCGTAACTGTCTCGGCCGTCAGCCCGAGCACGTCATTGCTCGTGATCGTGCCGCCGAGCGCGAGGCGCGGGGCGACAAGATCAACCCGCTGGACCGCGCCAAGAATCCCCGTCGAGATCAGTGCTGTTTTGGCGGCCAACGCAAGGCTAGCGTTGCCCGCGATGTCACCGCTGTTCACAATGCTATCGCCCGCTAGGGAGATGTGACCGAGGGCCTTGATCGACCCGGCTTGAAACAAATCGCGCGTGGCGGTCATCGCGATGCGATCATTACCGGCGATCGCAGCACGCTGGTCGAGATCGCCCGAGGTCGACAATGTGATCACGCCGAGCGCGGCGACGTTGCCGCGAGTCGCAAGATCGTCGCCGGCGGCGATGGCGAGGCTGCCGCCCGATTGCAGATCAGAGCTGTCGGTAAAGCTCGTGCCACCGCTTTCGATCGCTACGCTCTTGCCGCCAACCGTACGTCCCGAAAGCGCAAGCTTGGATGCGGCAATCGTCAGTGCACCGCTCGCTTCGGCCACGCCCGCCTGGGTGATCAAGGTCGCGCTTAGCTCCAAATCGCTACCTGATATCAGGCGGCCGTTATGGTCGAGCCGAGCGGCCTCGATACGCATATCGCCTGTCGCGGCGATCCGGCCCGTAACTACGGCATCGCCGCCCACCTTCAGGCGCGCCTCGCCATTCGCCTCGACAATGCCGCCGAGCGCCGCATCGCCCGTATTTTTAAGGAGGACGTCCTCGCCCGAGAGGATTGTGCCGCTGGTAGCAATGCGGTCGGTCGTGAGATTGACCCCCGCGCCGCCAACGACGGTTCCTGCATTGACAAGTGCGGAAACGCTAGCCTCCATCACGCCCTTGCTTTGCAGCGTCCCGCCACTTTCGATGGCGAGGCTTTCCGTAGCCTTTGCGCTGGCGCCGGCCAGCCCCGTCGCTGCGCCGTCGATGGCAATTGTGCGGCCCACGATTGCGAGCCTGCCATCGGCGCCGAGCGTCGCCGTGAGGTGGATGCTGTCGCCCTTGAGGGCGGCGTCCCCCGACGAGGCAATGACGCCGCCCGCGTCCAGCGTCGTACCCGCCGCGATATCGATACGCCCAGCGGCGAGTGTCGCCCGGCGCGTATCAATCGCGCTGCTGGCAGCGATATGCAGCGCCCCCATGCCGCTAAGCGTCCCGTCGCTGGCGAGCCCCGCGTAGACACCGCTGCCGCCCGTCGCGATTCCGCCCCCGGCAGTGAGCGTCACATCGCCCGCTCCGCCGATGAATCCCGCCTCTTGTGAGATCGATCCGCCCGCGGCGAGATTGACGGCTCCGCCTGCATAAAACTGATCGTGGAGCGCAATTTCGCCTCGCACCGCCATTACGGTCACGTCGCCCGCGCTGGCGACCTTGCCGAGTCCGATTGTCGCATCGGCTGTGATGTGAAGCGGTCCGTCCAATGCGGTGACGAGACCTTTCATGTTGACGCCAACCCCGTCGCCGGTGCCGATCAGCCGGATGCGGTTCGCGTACATGCCGCCGAGTAGTGTGGAATCGATAGCGATCCCCCCCGATCCGGCTCCCAGCCCGCTGGCGGTGCGTGCATCATAATCGAAGTTCGCCGCGCCGCCCGCGATCGTCAGGTTTCTTGCATAAAGCTCGGCGTTGATATGCGCCGCGCCCGCGACGATATCGAAATAATCGACATTGCCGGCGAGCAGTCCCTTGCCCTCGACACGGACGTCTCCGCCATCGACGGCTAGTCCCGCAAAGGCGCCGTCGACGCCAAACACCAACCGCCCCGAGGCGAGCGTTGCCCGGCTCATGTTGATGAAGCCGCAGCCGTCGCAGGTGATACCCGTTGGATTGGCGATGACGAGCGCCGCCTTCGGGCCGAATATCTCCATCGGACCCGCCAGCGTCGTGCGCACTCCGCCGGTGACCTCGTTAAGAATCAGGCTCGCCACGCCCGACCGCTGAAGGTGGGGGTTGGCGAGGATGAAACCGCCGATCGTCGTTTGTCCGACGACCGGGCTGTTGTTGAAGATCAGCCCTTCCTTGCCGACCGACAAGCTCGTGTAGATGTTATGTGAAGCGCCGCTCGCATCAGGTGCAGCGATATTGACGATCGGCGTGCCCCCGGGCGTCACATCGAGTGTCGTGCGACTATTGGCAGGTTGCACGGGCGGTGCGCTGACGACTGCCGATTGGCCGAAGGCCGGGGACAATGCCGACGTCGTTAAGGCGGCGATCAGCAGTGCCGATAGCTCTCTGCGTCGGTTTCGCCGCTGCATCTGGTGCGCTGCGCCGCGCGGCATACCCCTGCGTCGCGAAGCGATATCCTCCTTCGACATCACAATGTCACCCTTACTGAGGCCATGACCTCAGCGCCGCGATGGCGCACCCATGGCGGTGCCGATAGCGGCGCTGCGACGGCAACTTCGGCCTGTATATGCCGTCCCTGTGCCCGCATGCCGGCACTGATCGATTGCAGCAGGCCGCGCTCAAAAGCGTCGAAGGCGCTGGGCAGGATTCCGCCAATGTCATAGCTGACGAAGGTGCTGACATTGGTTCGCATGCGCGACTTCGTGGCGAGATCGATGAGGCTTACGCTAAGCTCTTCGCGAAGGCTTGCCCCCGAGCGCCCCGAAATCCCGTCGTCGCGAAACCCGCGCACGGTCGACGGGCCGCCGAGACTGAAGCGCTGCGCCGGAAAGAGGTTGGTGAAGCCCCATTGCGAGCGCAATATCGCGCGATTGGTGAGGCGCATTTTCCCGAGCGTAAATCCGGTCTGTGCCGCCACATCGGCCGCGATGAGGCTGAACTTGCCCTTTGCACCGCCTGGCCCGGCATCGACTGCATAGGCGCCGAAAAGCCCGAGCCCTTGCTCAAGCCCAAGCGAGGTGGACCAGAGGGTCGCTTTCGCGCGGTGCTGCCAGCGCGCGCTGATCGTGGCACTCGCGATGCGGTAGCTTCCTGTACGAAGCGCAATGCCCTGGATGAAATTCTTAGTATCCTGGACGGACAGGCTTCCGGTCAGCGCAAGCTTGGTCTTCGCATTACGAAAGATGACGCGATCGAGGTTCGCCCCCGCGCTCCAGCTCTGCCCGCGCGTTTCGAACGCAAGGCCATTTCCTTCGAGCACCGAATGATAGCGCGATACGCCTGCGTCCAGGGACAATGTCCACCAGCCATAGGGGACTGACGCAAACCCGCCATAGGCTTCGTTACCGCGCAACCGGTCACCATCAACCTCGTTTTGGTAGTAAATCGACCAGCTATCGGCGAGCCCCAGGGGCGAATCCGCATCGAGCCCAACCATAGCCTGCCAACGCCCGGTCGATGTCGATCCTTGATTGTTGAGGCCGAGGTTAGGGCGTATCCACGCGCCGGCGTCCTTGCGCTGGACGAGAACTTTGCTCGTGCCGGGCGACTCGCCCGGCGCGATGTCGATCGAGGGCTCTGCTTTGCCCAGTCTTCCGAGCTGGTCAACGCCCTGCTCAAGTGAGCGCAGGTTGAGTAGATCGCCGGTCGCGCTCGGAAATGCGCCGCCGATCTCACCGGGGCCATAGGGCTTGTCACCAACGCCATCTATGTCGCCGACCCTTCCTTCGAACACCGTGATGTTGAGTGTGCCGGACCTCAGATCCTGCGGGCCGACGAAGGCACGCGACGTCACATAACCCGCCGCGACATAGCGGTTGGTGATCGCACGCAGCGCGGCGTCGATCGCAGCAACCTCAACACACGACCCAACCAATGGTGCCAGAACTTCGGTGAAATCGCCGCGCCGAAAACGTGTCATGCCCTCAATGTGCACGTCGTGGACAGTCGCGCATCCACCACCCAACGAGGCTGCGCCGGGCTCTGTTACGATCGCCTTTACACCCGTTGGTGGACGCGACTGCTCTTCGCGGAAACTCTCCGCACGTTCGCGCTCGCGTTCGCGCAATTGCTCCTGAATGCGTTCAGTCTGGCGATCGACCGACTGCGCATAAGCTAAGGTATCGGGTAAAAAAGCACAGAAAGCCGAAATAACGGCGAAACAAATGTTGCGCCTGATTCTGAAAATCAATTCTTCAAAGAAATTTTCAAGATATGAATTGAATATCATCGCTTATAGATAGACGCAGGGCAGTTCCAATCATTCACAATAGACGAAGAAAAATTGAGAATCCTAGACGGAGTTTGCCAAGATTTCACCTATGGTCGCGCGGCGACGAGGTTGCGCTTGGAGCAATCATCAGGCTTATATGATAACTAACTGAAGGGAGAGTAGTGGATTCTGATGAATCAACGACCCTTCGAACCTTTACTTAGGGAGAACTGGGTCGCTTGCCTGTTGGCGGCCGCCGCCCGCAGGTGCTGCATCCCAACGGCGGTACGATCGTTAATGGCTAGCGGGGCGGGCAAGGAGAAATGCCATGCCAGCCAAATCGAAAGCTCAGCAGAAAGCAGCCGGCGCCGCGCTCAGCGCCAAGCGTGGCGACACGCCCAAGTCGAAGCTCAAGGGCGCCTCGAAACAGATGGCCGATAGTATGACGGAAAAGCAGCTTGAGGACTTTGCCAAGGGATCGACCAAGGGCAAGCCCGAGCATGCCGGCTGACGCCCGCCCTTAATACCGACCATAAAACTGGATTGTCGCCGCTGAATCCGCCATCCTCTCCCGGGCAATAGGGGAGAGGGTGGATGCTTCGAGTTTATCGGATCGGTTCGGCTGCGGCATTGCTGGCCGCACTCGGAGGATGCAGTTTTCAGACGGCACTGGACAAGATGGTTTCGCCCGAGCGGCAGAAGGAATTGGTCGCAATTGGCGAACGCTTCTGCACCGATCCCGTCAGCATGAAGAGCCAGTTGCATCCCGAAATCGCAAGCTCGGTCGAAGCTGCGGTGCCGGCGCTGCCGCGCGAATGCCCCGAAGGCAAAGCCACTTGGCAACTCGCTTCCTATAATTGGAAGACTAACGTCACTCCCGGCCTGAAGGAGCAGCAGGAAGAGGCGGTGATTGTCGCAACGGGCAAGGGGAAATGGACGACCGTATCGCTGCGCTTCTATGCGCAGAATGATGCGCCGATGCAGATCACCGAGTGGAATGTGCTGGGCAGCGCGACCAAACCGGCCGCGCTCCAATTCATCGAGCAATATGAGGCCGGGGTACGGGCGCTGCGGATCGGAGGCCCGATCGTGCTGCTCGCGATTGGCGGGCTTGTCTTCTGGCTGGTGCGGCGGCGGCGCGCAAAACGCGCCGCCTGACGGCTATTCCGCGGCTTCGAGTTCGGCGGGCGCGGTCGCGGCCGCCGCACGCGCATTGCTGAACGTCAGCACGCCGTCGGCAATCGCGCCGGTGCGCATGTCGATGCGGTCCTGCACATAATTCTGGCTGAGCCGCCAGGGCAGCGCGACCGTGCTCTTCGGCATGATGTGCAGCGAGCGCTGGATATAGCCCGACGAGAAGTCGAAGACATTTTCTTCCTCAAGGCTCGACGGGTCGGCGAGGGCGGGCGTCGCGACGGTGGTGCCTGTGTCGCGCATATGGTTGAGCACGCGGCAGACATATTCCGACACGATGTCGGCGCGCAGTGTCCAGCTTGCGTTGAGATAGCCGAACACGGCCGAGAAGTTCGGCACGTTCGAGAACATGCACGCCTTGTAATAGAAATGATCGTGCCAATCGACCGGGGCGCCATCGACCCGCACGGGTATCTTGCCGGCGACGGCGAGCTTCAGCCCGGTGGCGGTCACGATGATGTCGGCATCGAGATGCTTGCCGGATTTGAGCTGGATACCGGTCGCATCGAATTTCTCGATATGATCGGTCACGACCGATGCCCGGTCTGCCTTCATCGCTTCGAAGAAATCGGCATCGGGAACGAGGCAGAGGCGCTGGTCCCAAGGGTTGTAGGGCGGGGTGAAAGCTTTGGCGTCATATCGGTCGCCAAGGCTTGCCTGCAGTTTCTTGGTCAGGAATTCCTTGACCTTCTCGGGCTTCTCGCGCGCGCGACGGAACGCGATATCTTGAAGGCGGACGTTCTTGAACCGCGTGATCTTGTACGCGAGCCCCTCGGGCAGGAATTTGCGGAGGAAGTTCGCGAACCCGTCCTTGGCCGGCCGGATGAAATACCAGGTCGGAGTGCGCTGAAGCATCGTGACGTGGGCGGCTTCCTTCATCGAAGGGACGATCGTCACCGCGGTGGCGCCCGATCCGATCACGACGACCTTTTTGTCCTTATAGTCGAGGTTTTTCGGCCAGAATTGCGGATGGATGATCTGACCCTTGAAATCCTCGCGACCCGCGAATTGCGCATCGAAGGGCTCGTCATAGTCGTAATAGCCCGACCCGAGATAAAGCCAGCGCGCGGTTGTGGTCGACGTTGCGCCCTTGCTGTCCTCCATCGTCACCGTCCAGCGCGCGGCGGCGCTGTCCCAGTCGGCGCCGACGACCTTGCTGTCGAACCGGATGCGCTCGCGAATATGGCGTTCGTCGACGATGCGGTTGAGATATTCGAGGATCGACGGGCCGTCGGCGATCGACTTTTCGTGCTTCCACGGTTCGAAGACGAAACCGAGCGTGTGCATGTCGCTGTCAGATCGGATGCCGGGGTAGCGGAAGAGGTCCCAAGTGCCGCCAAGCTGTTCGCGACGCTCGACGAGTGCAAAGCTGCGGTCGGGCGAGTTCATTTGCAAATGCACCGCCATGCCGATGCCCGAAATTCCCGCGCCGACGATCAGCACATCCTGATCGACCGGTGCAGCCTTCGCGTCTGCGGGGCGTTCCATCGTCGCCGTGCCTGCCATAGTCTCGTCTCCCATTTATCTTTGGCGCCAGCTTACGCACCGCGTTGCATTTTGCAATCGAATTGACAGCGATGAAAGTATGGGTGCGGAGGGCCGCGTCCCTTGTCGCTGTCACATTATTGTCATAGGGGCGAAACCCAATTGTCACCATTCAGCCATGATGTCGCATCAACTATAGGAAAGGATTGATCTTCATGCGCCAGATCGCGGTTCTTCCCTATCGATTCGGCGGTCCTGCGCAGGATGGTCCGACCGAAATCCTGCTGATCACCTCGCGCGAGACGAAGCGTTGGGTGGTGCCGAAGGGCAATCCGCTGACGGGCATCACGCGTCACGCCGCCGCCGCGATCGAAGCGGAGGAGGAGGCGGGGGTGATCGGTGCGGTCTGCCCGACGCCGATCGGCAGCTATGAATATCGCAAGCGCCGGGCCAATGGCGCGTCGATCATGTACAATGTCGAAGTCTTCCCGCTCGCCGTGACGAACGAGCTCGACGACTGGAAAGAAATGGACGAACGCGACCGCAAATGGTTTTCGTTCCGCGACGCCGCGTCGGCCGTGGAAGAGCCCGATTTGCAGGCGCTGATCCGATCGTTCGGCGATGGCGGTTTTCGTGCCGTCGCCCAACCGCGGAGCGTCGCCCACAATGTAGCAGACAAGACAGGGGTTAGCTGGATGTTCGCATGGTTTCAGCGTTTGCTGCCGCGACAGGGAAATTTCTTTGAATTGTTCGAAAGCCACGCTGCGACGCTCGTCGCCGGTGCCAATGCCCTGTCGCGCATGCTTCAGGGTGGCGAGGGCATGGCCGACCATGTTCAGGAAATCATCGAGCGTGAGCATGACGCCGACGCGATCACCCGTGAAGTGCTCCAGACCGTCCGCCGCACCTTCCTGACGCCTTTCGACCGCAGCGCGATCACCGACCTGATCGCCTCGATGGACGATGCGATCGACGAGATGCAGAAGACCGCAGGCGCCGTCGACCTGTACGACGTCACCGAATTCGAGCCCGAGATGCGCGACATTGGGGGCATTATTGTCGATGCCGCGCGTTTGACGGCGGAGGCGCTGCCGCTGCTCCGCAATATCGGCGCCAACGGTCCGCGCCTCCACGAACTGACCGAACGGTTGGTGCGCATGGAAGGCCATGCCGACGAAATCCATGCCGCCGGCCTCAAGCGGCTGTTCCGTGAGCATGGCGAGGCGAACCCGACGCGCTTCCTGATCGCACGCGAACTCTTCCGCCATCTGGAACGTGTCACCGACAGTTTCGAGGATGTTGCGAACGAAATCGACGGTCTCGTCATCGACCACGCATAAGCGGGGGCGTCCACCATGCACGAACTCGCTTTTCCGCTCCTCGTCGGCCTCGTCATCCTGGCGCTGGCGTTCGATTTCCTCAACGGCCTGCATGATGCCGCCAACAGCATCGCGACCGTCGTCGCCACGCGGCTGCTGCGGCCGGTGCAGGCGGTGCTCTTCGCCGCCTTCTTCAACTTTGCCGCTTATTTCCTCTCGGTCATCTTTCCCGAACTGCACAAGGTTGCCGAGACGATCGGCAAGGGGATCATCGACAAGGATCTGGTGACCCCCGCGGTCGTGTTCGGCGCGCTGGTCGGTGCGATGTTCTGGAACGTCGTCACCTGGCTCAAGGGCATTCCGTCGTCGTCCAGCCATGCGCTCGTTGGCGGTATCGTCGGCGCCGGCGTGGCACATGCGGGGTTCGAGGGGATCGAGTGGACCGGGCTCAACAAGACGGTCATCGCAATCTTCCTGTCGCCGCTGTTGGGCATGATGCTAGCGATGCTGGTGATGCTGATCAGCAGTTGGGCGCTGCGCCGCGCGACCGCGAGCTTCGCGGAAAAGACCTTCCGCCATCTCCACCTCCTGTCATCGGCCGCCTATTCGATCAGCCACGGCCTGAACGACGCGCAAAAGACGATGGGGATCATTACCGTCCTTCTCTATTCGACCGGCTATCTCGGCGGCGAATTCCATGTCCCGCACTGGGTTGCGTTCAGTTGCTACATCGCGATCGCGCTCGGCACATTGTCGGGTGGGTGGAAGATTATCGAGACCATGGGCGGCCGCATCACCAAGCTGTCGCACCATCAGGGTTTCGCCGCGTCGACGGGCGGATCGATCATGGTGTTCACCGCCAGCCTGCTCGGCATTCCGGTGTCGACGACGCACACGATCACCGGCAGCATCATCGGCGCCGGCGTAGCGCGCCGCGCCAGCGCGGTGCGCTGGGGTGTCGCGGGCAATGTCGTCGCGGCATGGTTCATTACCATTCCGGCGAGCGCTCTCGTCGCCGCGGCTTTCTATGGGATTACCCGGCTTTTCTGAACCGGGCAGGGTTGCGTTTGAATTGGAACGTAATAAGAACATTCCTCTACGATGATGGGGAGTGCGTGCAATGGCCGGCGATTTCGATTTCCAGATTGGCAGCTGGCAGGTGCGGCACCGCCGCCTGAAAGAGCGGCTTGCGAACTGCACCGAATGGGAAGAGTTCGACGGCACCTCGGACATGCGTCCGATCCTCGGCGGCAATGGCAATGTCGAGGACAATCTCCTCCACATCCCCGGCGGAACCTATCGCGCGATCGCGCTGCGATCCTATGATCCGGCGCAAGACAGCTGGGCGATCTGGTGGCTCGATGCGCGCAGCCCGCATGCGCTCGACGTGCCCGTCATCGGCCGGTTCGAGGATGGCGTCGGCCATTTCTATGCCGACGACACGCTCGATGGCCAGCCGATCCGACTGCGCTTCATCTGGAGCCGTACCGACACTTCCACGCCGCGCTGGGAGCAGGCAATGTCCGCGGACGGCGGCGAAAGCTGGGAAGTGAACTGGACTATGGATTTCACGCGCGCATAGCCTCAGCGCGGACGATAATCGACGCTTGCGCCGCCGACCATCCGCACCGGCAGGTAGAGTCCATTGCCATAGGCCTTTATCTCGCCCGTCTCGAAGCTGTCGACGCGGGTACGGATGACGAAGGCGCCCTCGCGCCGCTGATCGACGGCGCGTTTGATCTTTCCCTGTAGCTCGCCAAGATCGCGGGTGAAATTCTGCGTCAGCGCCTCGGCGATCAAGGGCGCGAAACCCTCGCTGCGGCCGAGGAGAATCAGGAGGTCGCCGCCGACACCATCGGTGTCGCCGTTGATGACGAGATCGGTGAAATGCACCTCGGCCGAGCCCGGCTTGTTCGCCGGGATCGCAGTCATCCAGATGCGGCCGCGCGTCGGTTCGCCCGAGCGGATCTCCAGCTTTGCTTCGACGTCGACGCCGACGGCGATCCGACCGCCTTCGGCGCCATAGATCGTCGATTTGCCGAACTTCACCATCATCGGGCCGACCTTTGGCAGTTCGAAAGGCCGCAGTGATCGTTTGGCGAGCGCACGGTCGACGACGGGCTGAAGCTGTGCGTAATCCGCGATGACGGGCACGCGCACGTCGAGATGCGGTTTCGGAATCTCACGAACCAGCCGGGGTAGCGGCGTGGGGGTGGGGTCGGCCGGTCGGTTCGACACGAAGGTCTCGGTGACCGCTTCCAGCCCGAGATTCAGATTGATCCGCTGCCCATCCACTCGATAGCCGCCATAAAGGATACGCTGCGGTGTCACGCGCATCCACACCGGCGGATTTTCGCGGTTGAGTTCAAGCGACGTGAAGCTCTGTCGCCATACGTCGGCGGCCTGTTTACGGATATCGATCTTTGCGATCTCGTGGTTTACCTCGCGTTCGACGTCCGCGACGACGGGCTTCAGCTTCGCATCGGCCTGATCGGTGAAGGTGATGCGGCGGCCCAGAAAATCGATCCCGGGGGCCTTGGTCCAGCCATAGGTAATGCGCGCCTTGCCCCGGGTGCGCCAGTCGGGAGTAAGCTCGATACGGATGCGGGCGTGCGCCATCGCGGCACCGGTTGCCGTCTCGCCCTTGAGCACGCCGCCGACGTCGCGTGCCGCGATCGTGGCCCGAAGCGGAACGTCGACGACGATCTCGCTCCCTTCGCCGCGCAGTCGCAGCGGACCGCGCGTCACCTGGCCGACGATCGTGCAGGCGATCGGCGGCGTGACCTTGACCTTCTTGCCAAAGACTTTGACCCGTTGGGGCTGGATGCAAGCGCGCTCGCGCTGGTCGATCGTCCACAGCGTCCTCGGGACCGCGCGTTCGAGCGCCTGCTTGAGCGACGCCGTGTTGGCGTTGATCGGCACCGCGATCAGCGACTTTTGCGTCGGAGAGGGCGCCTTGTCGGTGGCGCGCGGTGGCGCCGTGACCTCGGTCTGACGGTCGCAGGCGGATAAGGCGGCGGTCAGCAGCAATGTCGCGGTCGTCAGTCGAACAAGACGCATATGGTGCCCCTGATGCGGTATCTGCTCTTTATAACAGCGGAGATGTTAAGCCGTTCCTTGCGCTGGCGCGGGTAAGAGAAATGGCGAAAATCTCCGCAACTTCACTCGGAAACGGCGTTTCATAGGCAAGCCGTCGCCCATCTTCGTCACCCGAGACTCGATCCAGGCGCGCGCTGGCCGTGCTTGAAAAGCGGGATCCCGGATCAAGTCCGGGATGACGAAGAAAAGAAATGGAGGCAACTTTTGAAACCCCAGAAAACTGCGGA
>Ga0209675_1000140_pt1 | contig 97891 bp, 80 predicted proteins | sample AraplaCol_mLB_r2_2_FD_184280 | JGI IMG/M metagenome (GOLD analysis project Ga0209675, IMG submission 184280) | Arabidopsis root microbial communities from North Carolina, USA - plate scrape MF_Col_mLB_r2 (SPAdes) (version 3) | ecosystem: Host-associated > Plants > Roots > Endosphere | place...
CGCTGACAATCGCGTGCCTCGTCCCGGCTGCTGCGCTTGGCGCCGGCCAGCCTTCTCCCGGGCCTGTCTGGCGTGACCTCAATCATAACGGCACGCTCGACCATTATGAGGATGCGCGTCTGCCGATCGAGCAGCGGGTCGATGACCTGTTGCAGCGCATGACGCTCGAGGAAAAGGTCGGCTTGATGGTGCACGGCAGCCTGCCCGCCGCCGATTCCCCGATCGGGGCGTCGTCTCTCGGCTACGATCTGGCACGGGTCCGAACCCTTGTCGCCGACCGGCATATCAGCAGCTTCATCACCCGGCTCGTCATGTCGCCCGAGGCGTTCGCGCGCCAGAATAATGAAGTGCAGAAAGTCGCCGAAGGCACCCGGCTCGGCATTCCGGTCACGATCAGCACCGACCCGCGCCATCACTTCCAGGCGACGCTGGGGGCTAGCACGACCGGCGGCGGCTTCACGCTGTGGCCGGATACGCTGGGCTTCGCGGCACTGGGCGACGCCGATCTCGTCCGGCGTTTCGGCGATATCGCGCGCCAGGAATATCGCGCGGTGGGAATCCACATGGCGCTGTCGCCCCAGGCCGATGTCGGCAGCGAGCCGCGCTGGTCGCGTTTTTCGGCCACCTTCGGGTCCGATCCGGAGACCATCTCGCGCCTCGCCGGCGCCTATGTCGAGGGATTTCAGGGCGGCAAGACCGGCGTGACCCGCGACGGGGTGGCAACGGTCGTGAAGCACTGGGTCGGCTACGGCGCGCAGCCCGACGGCTTTGACGGCCACAATTATTATGGCCGCAACGTCTATTTGAGCGACGCCTCGCTTGCCGATCATGTCCGCGCCTTCGACGGTGCGCTGGCGGTCCGGAGCGCCGGCGTGATGCCGACCTATGTCGTCATTCACGGCCCGAAGCGCGATGGCAAGGCGCTCGAACCGGTGGGTGCGGGTTTCAACAAGCAATTGCTGTCCGGTCTGCTCCGGCAGGACAAGGGCTATGACGGCTTGCTCATATCGGACTGGTCGATCACGCGGGACTGCCCGGCCAGTTGCACCGATCCGGACGCCGCTGGACCGCAGACGCCGCAGTCCATCGGCATGCCGTGGGGCGTCGAATCGCTCAGCGTCAGCGAGCGATTCGCCAAGGGGGTCGACGCCGGCATCGACCAGTTCGGGGGTGTGGACGATGCGGCGCCCCTATTGGAGGCCGTGCAACGCGGCGCCTTGCGTGAAGCCCGCATCGACGAGTCCGCGCGCCGTATCTTGCGGCTTAAATTCCGGCTGGGCCTGTTCGACAATCCCTATGTCGACGAACGCGCAGCAGGGCAGCGCGTCGGCGATGCGTCCTGGCGGCGCGAGGCGGATCGCGCGCAACGGGAAAGCCAGATACTCTTGCGCAACGAAGGCAGGCTGTTGCCGGTGCCAGCGGGCCGGAGGATCTGGCTCTACGGAGCCGATCCCGCCGCTGCGCGCGCCGCGGGCTATGAGGTAGTGGGCGATCCGGCTGCGGCCGATGTCGCGCTGATCCGCGTTGCCACGCCTTTCGAGCGGCTTCATCCGCATCATTTCTTCGGATCGCGTCAGCATGAGGGGCGGCTGGACTTTCCGTCTGACGACCCGGCGGTTCTGGCCCTGAAGCGCGCGGCCCGTCATGTGCCCGCGATCGTCGCGGTCGAGATGGACCGCCCCGCGATCCTGACCGATCTTCAGCCGCTCGCGCAAGCGATCCTGGTCAACTTCGGCTCGAGCGATGCGGCGCTGTTCGACATCATCGGCGGCCGCGCGGTTGCCCGCGGACATCTTCCCTTCTCCCTGCCATCGTCGATGAAGGCCGTCGAGCGGCAGCGACCCGATCTGGTCGACGACGACGCCCGGCCGCTCTACCGGCGCGGTGACGGAGAAGCCGGGCGGCGATGACGGCAATCTCGATCCGGTGCCGGAGCTTAACGATCCCGCTCGAGCCGGCGCGGGCAGCGCCATAGGCGATCCACCTGTCCCATATCGCGTCCATCTCCGCAGATTCCGCCATGTCCGCGAGGCCTGATTTCGCAGGAGTGTTCTTTCGAATGCCTGCAAGGTTCCGGGCCTTATGATTGGACAGGTCTGCCAACGAGCTCCCATCCGATTACGCAATCTCCTTAGGTCCTCGATCTCAGGCGACGCCAATATCTTCCAGCCTTGCCATCTCATAGCGCCCGTTCAGCAGATCGTTTTTCGGGAGACAGCCCGCGATTTTCGCTTGGTCGGTCGACAGGCCGAAAAAGCGCTCATTCGCCGTCAGGACAGGGGAAATTTGCCGCGAGCGCTTCACCCACCAGCCCCGAAGCCCTGCCGTTGAGGCGCTCCGACGGGACGCTGCGAAGATAAGCGTAAACGCGTTCTGCAAGCTCATGGGGGAGGACCGACCCCGCCCCGCACCACAGTGTCGCGCTGGTGGCATCCGCCACCCCGGCTATATAGGCGTTCGCTCTTGCGGCCGACACGGTGCGTTCGGCTTCGCCGTCCCAAACGCCAGAACCGGACTTGCCCTCCAACGCCCCGATGAGTTCGCTTCCGCTGACGTTCCAGGAACGGAGTTCGTCATTCTTGCCAATTTCAGTCGGTGATAAGCCGACATGCGACGCGGCCTGCAGGAGCGCCATCAGGACCGGCGCCGGAATTTTGAATGTCGCTCCCATGCGCACTCCGTCGATCGGATTGTCCGCCCGCGCCAACCGAGCGCTTGCGAGAGGATATTTGCAGGCAGCCCAGATGCGGTCAACGGGGAAAGGTGGCAAAGGATTCCGCCGCCTGCGGACGTGTCCGACGTGCCGCCTGTCCGTCCTCCTATGTGGGCCCCAAGGATGGTGGGGGCGGCGGGTCACGCAACGCTCCGGCCGGGCCGTCTCCGAGCGATCGACGGCGCCATGGGCGCCGTCAAGGGACGAGCAGCCTCTCGCGAACAAGGACGGGCTTGATCGCGGGTTCGAGCAGGGCGCTGGTCGCATCGGCCGCGTCGTAGAGCGTCACCAGCCGCTCGGGGTGGATGTGCCCGCAGCGCGCGAGATCGAGGACCTTGGGAATATGCGGCCCGACATTGGGGAGCCCGAACGTCATCGACACGCCGCGCAGATACATATCCCAATAGGGAATCTCGGGGTCCTTTAGCAGGATCGCAAGGTTCGACAGATGTCCGCCGGGGGCGAGGCAGAGGATCGCCGCGCGCAGCGCCGCGGCATCGCGCGTGGCCCCTATCAGGATGGGGTAGGCGCGCGTGAACGCCTCGGGGATCGCGGCATGCGGCCGCGCGCCCAATTGCCTTGCGGCCTCGCGCCGGCGTTCGTCGCCGTCGACGAAATCGACGTGGCTGGCGCCGGCGGCGAGGGCATGCTCGGCGGCGAACAGGCCAAGGCTCTCGACGTTGCTGACGACCAGCACGGGCGCGCCGGGGTGGCGGGCGAGGCCGGTCGTTACGCCGATATAGGCGTCGGTCAGATTGTCGCTCGCGCTCGCGACCGCGACGGGGTCGACTCCATCGGGCAGCGGGTGGAGCATGGCATCGGCATAGGGGACGCGGACCTCCTCGGAAAACAGCCCGCCCCAGTCGCCCGCAACCGACACGCCATAGCCCGTCAGGCCCGGATGCGCCTCGCAATGCGCGATCATCCCGGCGCGGCAGGAGCCGCACACGCCGCAATTGATGTGCCAGGGAATAACGACGACATCGCCCGGCCGCACGCGGCGGACTTTGTCTCCGACCGCCAGCACCTCGCCGACCGCCTCATGGCCGATGGCGAAGGGCGGCTCGAACGGCGTCGCGCCCGCAAGGATGCGGCGGTCAAGGTCGCAGGTGGTCGACGCGATCGGGCGGACGATGGCTTCGAGGTCGCCGGCAAGCCTGAGCGATGGACGGTCGTGCCATTCGAGCTGGCCCGGCGCGACATAGACGAGTGACTGCATGGACGATCCCTCCGCTCGATGGAGCGACTATCCATATATCAATATAGTTGATATGAAAAGTCAGGCGCTGGCGGCGATCGCCTTCATCACCTCGGCCCAAGCCATTGCGGCGGCGTCGCCCGCCTGGGCGAACGCACCGCGCATGACGCGGCGCTCGGCTTCCGATGCGGCATGCTCGATCGCCCGGCCGCTTTCGGTCAGGTGGAGGCCTTTGGAGCGATGCTGTTCGGGGTTCCGCGTAACCGCTACAAATCCGGCGTCCTGCAGTTGTTTTAGCGGTCTGTGCAGGGCTTGGGCACTGATCCCCAGATTGTCGCGCAATGCGCCCACCGAGATGCCGTCCGAGCGCGCGATGACGAACAGGATACGGTGATGCGCGCGACCGAAGCCATGCGCCGCGAGCAACTCGTCAGCCTCGCGCGTCATGCCTTTCAGCCCGAAATACATGAGTTCGAGACTGGAATCGGCAGGATCGATCGCTTTCAGATCAACTCTATTGACACGAGGGGATTCGAGTGGTTGAGCCATGACCGTTCCTTAGCGCGACGCGGCGGGCGAAAGAAAGCCCGGCGTGCGGTCCCATGGAGACAGTCTTGAGCAAACGGCGAGCGGGTGACTATGCGGTGATCGAGGTCAGGCAAGAGGTCGACCGCCCGGTCGATCATGTCTGGTCCGTCATCGGCGGATTCTTCGATCTCGACAAATGGCTCGGCGTGCCATGCACCGCCGAGGCGGGAGACGGCAGTGTCGGCAGCGCGCGCCGGATCGGCGACGCGATCATCGAGCCGATGATCGCGGCGACCCAATATTCCTATACCTATGTGCAGACCGAGGGACCGATGGCAGCATTTTGCTATCATGGCACCGTCGCCGTTGAGCCGCGCGGCGAGGGAGCGGCAATCGTCTACACGCTCGTCTATGACCAGTCTTCGATGGATAGCGCGACGCGCGCGTCGGAGCGCGCGCGTCTCGAGGGGCGGTTCGGCGGCGCGGTCGATGCCATGAGAAACGCGGTGCTTGCATGACCGCGGGGACCGTGGCGCACAGCGCAGCGGGCCTCGAACTCATTCGCGGCGTGTTCGCGGCGGGCGGGTTCGGGCAGGGCATCGGCCGGACGCTCGGGCTCGTAGGCGTGTCGGCGGATCCGGGCGCCGTGATACTCGCGGGCAACCCGACCGAGGATCATCAGAACCCGCTCGGAACCGTCCATGGCGGCTATGTCGCAACCTTGCTGGACGGCGCGATGGCGCTGGCGCTCCAGACGTGCCTCGATCCGGGGACGCCCTATGCGACGACCGACCTCAACATCAATTATCTGCGCGCGGTTCCGCTGAATGCCGGAACGGTCCGGGCCGAGGGGCGGGTGGTCGATCTCGGCCGCACGCGAGCGCTTGTGGAGGCGCGTCTTCACGGTGACGGCGGCGCGCTTCATGCCTTTGCGACAGGAAGTTTTTCGGTACGGCGCTGACCGGCTGGCAGAAATAGGCGCCGGGTTGCTCGCCGTCGAAGTTTTGGCGGGCGGGATTCGCGAAGGGACCTGCGATCGGGGTGCTATTGGACCAAGTCAGTCATGGAAGGCCTGGCGACACCGAGGTTCCCGATCGCAAGACGATGATAATCGACGCCACCTATCTCAAGGCGCGCCGCACGGCGTCGAGGCTGCGGGTGAAAAAGGGGCTCGACCGATCAGCGGCGGTAGGAAGGATCTGTCCGGTCAAGCCTCCGAAGGAGGCTGAGCCAGGAATCGCCCAAGGCTGGGCCCTTGACGATTTCGGCCGCCATTTCCGCGAGAATGTCGTCGCCGAGCGTGATCAGGTCAGCGGACGGTCCCGCCAGCAGCTGGACGCGGCACGCCTTTTGAAGTGCGGACAGAAGATAGATGGCAAGCCAAGGGCTCGGACCGACGATCATTGCTCCGTGATTTTCCAGGACCATGACGAATTTGTCGCCAAGCGACGCCTGCAACCCCGGAACCCTCTCGGGATAGGTTTCGACGCCGTCATACGGATGATAGGCGATCCCTCCCGCGATACCGAAACCTGCGGACTGCGACACGGGGAGCAGACGTTCCTTGCGTGCCGACAACGCCATGATGTGATCCTCATGCGTGTGGATCACGTAATTTGCGTCATCGCGTGCCGCATGAACCGCCATGTTCGGCCACCAGGCAGCCTTCAGATGGGGGAGCGACGATTTATCGACGGCATTGCCGTTGATGTCGATTTTCACCAGCGACGATGCTGTCACCTCATCGAACAAGATGCCTTCCGGCGCGAAAAGATAGTGCGGCTCTCCCGGAACGCGAGCCGAGAGCGGCGCCTGGGTAAGATCGTTCCATCCGAATTGGTCAACCGCGCGGTACAGGGCGGCAAGGCTTACCCGCGCTTCCCACTCGGCATCCGGCACCCGCCCCTGGAGCGAAGCATATTCGATATCGCCGAACCGTAGCGTCACAATCCGTCCTTTCTGATCGCCGGCTGAGCTGACGAAAGTCAGCTACCGCGCCTCTTTCCCGTCGTTGCGGACGCCCGCGGCTGCAACGCTATGAAGCCCGGCATCCTAAGGGACGCCTACGCCACCGCAAGCTTTTTTGACGCAAGTCAGATAATTTCTGATACTGATGCTGGTGCGCCGACGGGGTTTCGTCTGCTGTGTGGGGAGCATGAAATGGGTTCGCCGGGACATTTCTACGGAGCGCGATCATTCTGGTTCGGCGATGCGCCCGCCTACGATCCTTCACCGCCTCTGCGCGGGGAACGCCGCGCGGATGTCGCGGTGCTCGGGGGCGGCATCAACGGGCTGTCCACCGCGCTTCACCTGCGTCGTGCCGACCCGGCCTGCACTGTGGCCCTGCTCGAGGGTGAGGTCATCGGCTTCGGGGCAAGTGGCCGCAATGCCGGTCAGCTCATCGTCGCATTCGGTGGCGGTGACCTTGCGCGGGCTCGCCGCCGGTTGGGGGCCTCGCAAATCGCCGAGGGCTGGAGCTATGTCCATCGGGGGCTGGTCGCGATCGAGGAATTCATCGCCTCGGAAGGCATCGACGTCGACTATGCCCAGACCGGCTTTGTCGAAGCGGCACTCGCCGCCGATCGGCCCGGGACCATCGACGCGTTTCATGACTTGCTGGTGGAGATCGGGCAGAGTGCGTTTGTAACCGCCCTCTCGGGCAGCGAGATGGCGCAAGCCTTCAACAGTCCTTATCTCGGCGGCGGAATGCACGACCGGCGCGGCGGGCAATTGCATCCGCTCAAGTTGGTGCGGGGCCTCAAGCGAGCCGCCGAACGCGCCGGCGCGCGCATTTATGAGAATAGTCCCGTTGCTCGCATCGAGACCGCCGGGCCCGGCATCGTGCTGGAAACGGGAACCGGACGCCTCCGCTGCGAACGGCTCGTGCTGGCAACCAACGCCTACACGCATTTGCTGGAGGGGCTGGCCCCCATATGCGGGGACAGGCTGCAAAGGCCGCTGATCGTACACGCAAGCGTGACCGAACCTTTATCCGCTCAACAATGGGAGGCCGTCGGTTGGACTCGCAGATGCGGGGTCAATGTGCTGTCGGACCTTTTCTATTCGTTCGCCCCCACCGCGGACGGGCGCCTTGTCTATGTGTCCGGCTACCACGTCGGCGTGCCCGAGGGAAAAACTCTCGGTCCCGAGGTGAATCTCCGTTTTCTGAAGGAAGGGCACGCGCACCTTGAGCAGTTCTTCCCGGCATTGCGGGGGCTTCGCACGGTGCAAAGCTGGGGCGGCCCGATTTCGATCACGCCGGATTACCTGCCGGGTGTCGGCGTATCGCGCGACCCCCGGATCCTGTATGCCATCGGATGCTGGGGCCACGGTCTGCCGATCGGGATGCAAAATGGACAGGCGCTAGCGGACCTGGTGCTCGACCGTATCACCCAGGACAGTGCGGCCTGGTTCGTGCAACGGCCGGCCAGGCTTTTTCCTCCGGCCGCGATAAGCAGCGCGGCGCTTCGCGGCGCGCGCCGGGTGCAACGTGCAGCAAATCGCCGCAAAGCTCTGAAACTCGATCCGCCGTTGCGCTTCGGCTGACGGGTCGCCGCCCAGGATCAGACCACCACTTCGATCAGCCGCGGCCCGCGGCCACGCATGGCATCTTCGAACTGAGCTTCGAACTCGGCCACGGTCGTGGCCGTCGAAGCCTCGACTCCCATAGCTTTTGCCAGACCACACCAGTCGATCACCGGATCGTGGAGATCCAGCATCGAGAGGGCCACGGGGCCGGGATCGGTGAAGCCCATCCGCTGCATCTCCACGTTGAGAATCGCATAGGAACGGTTGGCGAAGATGATCGTGGTCACGTCCAGCCGCTCGCGAGCCTGGGTCCAAAGCGCCTGCAGCGTATACATGGCCCCGCCATCGCCCGATATGCAGATGACCTTGTGGTCCGGGGCAGCAACCGCCGCGCCGGTTGCGACCGGCAATGCCTGGCCGATCGATCCACCGGTCAGCCGGAGGTAGTCGTGCGGGCAGGCGCCCTGCGTTCCCAGAGCGATCCCGAGTCCATTCGTGGCCGCCTCCTCGGAAATTATGCAGTTTTCCGGCATCAGCGCCCCGATGATTGCGCCGACCGAAAACTGGTCCAACCGATCGCGGGAGTAGGTGGGGGGCGGGACGGTGGGCTTGGCTACCGCCTTGGCCCCCAGATGATCCGCAAGCTCGCTCAATGCCGCACATCCGTCCTCATGTTCTATCGCAAGACGGGTGAGCTGCGTGTGTTCCGGAACGCACCAGCTCGCCTTGTCGGGATATGCAAAGAAGGACACCGGTGGCTTTGCCCCGACCAGAACCAGAAGGTCGAATGGCGCGAGGAACTCCAGGATCTGCTCGGCGAAATAGGGGATGGTTCGCACGTCAGCGAACGGCGCGCCTCGGCGCTGACGCGGCGCGAACGTATCGGCCAGCAGAACGGCTCCTGTGGCTGCAGCGACGCGCTGCGCCGTCTCGATGCCATGAGCAGTCAGGGCCTCACCGCGTAGGAGGATCGCGGGGCTTGCGGCCGCTTGAAGCCGCTCTGCGACCCTGGCGATGGTCCGGGTTGGGACGGGTGCCGGACCTTGAATCGCCAGCGGGTCCGCAGGCCCCTCGGATTCGCTCCAGGCGACATCCGCCGGAAGGATCAGCGTGGCGATCTGGCCAGGAGCCACGCGCGCGGCCCCGATCGCCCGCGCGGTGTCCGATCCGACGGTGTCGGCGCCGACGGCGCTATGCACCCAGTGCGACACCGGGCGCGCAAAGCCAGCGATATCGGAGGCCAATGGCGCATCATAGCGCAGATGGCCGGTGGCGTGGTCGCCCACGATGTTGATCAACGGGGTGCCGGCGCGGCGGGCGTTATGCAGGTTGGCCAAACCGTTTGCCAAGCCCGGTCCCAGGTGCAGCAAGGTTGCGGCGGGGCGGCGCGCGATGCGGCCGTAGCCGTCCGCCATCCCCGTTACCGCGCCCTCGAACAGCCCCAGCACGCTGCGCATGCCGGGAACCTTGTCGAGCGCGGCGACGAAGTGCATCTCCGAAGTTCCCGGATTCATGAAGCAGGTATCGACGCCGCCGGCCAGCAGGGTCCGCAGCAGGGTTTCGGCTCCGTTCATCGGCGATCTCCATTGTCAGATGTTGCGCGGTCGCCGAGCCAGTTAGCGGCGGCTTTCGCCGCCATCGCCATCGTCGGCAGGTTGGGATGACCCGAGATCAGGTGCGGCATCACCGAGGTGTCGACGATGCTGAGACGATCGAGGCCGTGGACGTTGAGATCGGGATCTACAACCGTGCCCTCGCCGGTTCCCATCCGGCAGGTACTCGCCGGATGATATTGCTGGGAGGCGGTCTCGCGGATGAAGGCATCGAGCTCATCGTCCGTGCTGATCGGAGCGGGAAGTATTTGCTCGCCGCGAAAAGGCGCAAGTTCGGGCGAGTTGCCAAGAGCGATGGCGCGGCGAAGGCCTTCGCGAAGGGCTGCGAGGTCGCGCGGGTCGGCAAGCGACCGATATTCGATCTGCGGCCGGTCCATCGGGTCGGTAGAGCGTAGCGAGACCCGGCCCGTGCTCTGCTGCGACATGAGTTGAACGCGAATGCCATATCCGTCCCGATATGGCCGGCCCGGCCACCAGCGGTCGGCGTGGGGCGGCGACAGGTTCAGGAGATATTCGATGTCGGGCTGACGCAGCGCCGGGTCGCTTCGCTCGAAGCCGACCAACACCCCTGGCAGGCGCGTTCCGGGACCGCTGCGCAGGGTGCCGGCGCGCAGCATGTTGACGCCAAGCCTGTCGATCCGCAGCGACGCGTGGAGAGCGCCGTAATCATTTCGTGTCCACCCTGTTTCGACCGCAAGATGATCCTGGAGCCCTAGGCCAACCGGCAAATCCGCCACCACGGGCACGCCCATGCCCGCAAGATGATCGGCGGGTCCGATCCCGGACAATAACAGCAGGTGCGGCGTATTGATTGCCCCAAGACAAAGCATGAGCCGGACGGCGGCATCGGCACGCTGGCTTTGGCCGTTTCGCACATACTCGATTCCGGTCGCCCGCCCTTTCTCGACGATGATGCGCGTCGCATGGGCTCCGGTTCGGACGGTCAGATTCGACCGCCGCATCGCAGGCTGCAGGAAAGCCCGGGCCGACGATGAGCGCCGACCGTCACGGATCGAGAATTGCAGCCAGCCGAAGCCTTCCTGTTCATTGGCGTTATAGTCGGAGTTCAGCGCCCCGCCTTGTCCCGCAACCGCGTCGAACCAGGCCGGCATGATGGGATCGGTGCTGGCCGACTCGACGATCCCCACTTCGCCATTGCGTCCGCGCCGGGCGTCAGCCGGGCCGCACCAATGCTCGATCTCCTTGAGGAACGGCAACAGGGCCTTGTGATTCCATCCCTGCGCGCCCGCTTCCTCCCAGCGGTCATAGTCTGCCGCATGCCCACGGGTGGCGGCGAAGAAATTGATGGACGATGTGCCGCCCAGCACGCGCCCATGCGGCACCCACTGGCGCCGGCCGTTCAGCGTCGGGTCGGGCTCGGAACTGTCTGCCCACTGGAACATTCGCCCGCGCAGCATCGGCGCCGCGCCGACCGGGATCGAGATGAGCGGATGAAGGTCCCGCCCGCCCGCTTCCAGCAGCATCACACGGGCGCCTCGATCACGGGAAAGTCGGTTGGCGAGAACGCAGCCGGCCGATCCCGCGCCAACGATTATATAGTCGAAGGTCTCTGACACGGGCCTGATATCCTATTCCCATCACCGGTTCGAGAGACGGATATCTGACATAAGTCCGATCCCGTCAACAACTGTGTCGCAGTTTGCAGTCCGAGCGGCCGTGGGCTGGCGCAACACTTGCGTGATGCACCATAATTGGACTAAGAACCAATATTGCTTTCGTGAAGGCGTGGCTTCGCTGGGATGTTGAATGCGTCAGTCGCAAAGCTTCAGGTTCGATCAATCGGAGATTATGCGCCTCCGTTGACATAATTGTTGCGGTTGAAGGTCTTTGGGCAACGGCGAAGTCGCGCGTATGTGAATCGGTCTAGCGTCATATTTTGGTACCGAGAGCATCCACTCAGGCCGCAGTTGGCATCCGCCGACAGAAGGGAAAAGTTGATGAGCAAGCGTTTCGGTGGCGTTTTCCAGATTGCCTATATCGTCGAGGATCTCGACGCCGCGGTCGAGCATTGGGCGCACACGCTCGGCGCAGGACCTTTTTTTGTAATCAGGAAAGCGCGCTATGCGACGGCGGAATATCGCGGCGAAGAGAAGGTGCCCGATGTTTCGCTGGCCTTCGGTTACAGCGGTGACGTGAACATCGAGCTCATCCAGCAGCATGACGACACGCCTTCGGTGTTTCTCGACTTTCTCAGATCGCGCGGTCCGGGCCAGCAGCATGTCGGGATCATGAGCGGCGATATCGACGGCGATACCGAGTGGCTCGCAGGGCAAGGCATCGCGATGGTGCAGCGACTGGTCAACGAAAGCGGGGTCGAAACGCGCTTTTTCGACACCGAGCTCCACGGAGGGGCAATGCTCGAGTTGATCCAGGCTAGTCCCGAGACCGCGGCCGCCTTTAGCTTCATGAAGGCTGCGGCCGACGAATGGGACGGCGTTGATGCGTTGGCATCGGCCCCCAGCACCGAGGCCTGACGAACGCCAGGTCACGGATCGTCGATGGCAACGGAGGTGCTGCGCCTGCAGCATAGCATCAAGGCATGCGGAAGGGGACGATCGTGCGATCTTGCACCTTTCCCGAATTACGATATAGAAATGGACGTTAGTCAGAAATTGCTTTGTCGAGGCGCGATTGGCGGTCGGCATTCTCATGTGGGAGGTCCTCATGAAAATCGGAAATATCGAATATCCGTCGCTCAAGGGAAGTGTGTCTGATGCCGAATGGCGAGCACGCGTCGATCTCGCGGCGATTTACCGGCTGATCGCGCTTTTCGGTTGGTGGGACATGAGTCAGTCGCCCGCGGGTGCGCGGATACCTGGAACCGACCAATATCTGTTCAACCCCATGGGCCTTCTGTTCGAGGAAATCACCGCTTCCTCGCTTGTCCGCATCAGCCTTGACGGCGAGATAGTTTCCGACACGCCTTTTACGATCTTGCGCGGGGCCTGGTACCCCCTCCAGGCCGTGTTTGCCGTTCGCGAAGACGCGAACTTCGTGATCCACTCACACGACCGTTATGCTGCGGCGCTTTCGGCGCGCCGCGACAAATTGCTTCCCATTTCGCAGCCGGCCAACTTCGCGCTCGCCGAGGGCGTCGCCTATCATTATTATGATGGCGTCGAGACCTATGAGGACAAGATGGCGCCGGTGCAGGCTTCACTCGGCGACAAAAATTATCTCATCCTCCACAACCATGGCATGGTCACGATCGGAGTGCTCGCCCCGATGGCTTTCGGGCGCATGGAAAATCTGCGCACCGCGTGCGAAATCCAGCTGCTCGCGGGTCACGACCGCGACCTCATATCCGTCGCCGAAGATGTGAGGCCGGTCTTCGCCGAGGAACTGCGGAAGGGCGTCGTGGTCGACAATCTATGGCCGGCGCTGCTGCGAAAGCTCGACCGTCTCGATCCGAGCTACGCCGACTGAGCTGCTCAGCGGGCGGGGCGGCGGGTTTTGCGCGGCAAGGCTCGTCGAGGAGGCGTCGGCATCATCGTCCGCGCGGCGCCCCAGGCCGCCCTCCTCGGCCGCCGTCTCCAGGCCAGATCCGCCCGGGCGCATCCGGATCGCCGCGGCGCTATGTCGATGGTCCAGCGCACCCCTTCGCTCAAATATCGGACTAAGGTAACGACGAATGTCAGGTGTTTATGCGGCATTCGGCGTGACGGAACGATATTTCGCAATTTCTACATCGAGTCCCAAGATTCATATTGGACTTGCGTTCAATAATCTTGGGTGTAAGTTCGCTTCGAATTCCCGGCGAACAGGGAATCGAAGGAACGCAGGAAGACATTGTGCCGCTTCGACACCGCCTCGCGCGGAGGCGTTGCGCGATGCTCAGACGCGTTTGAGCGAACTCAGGGAGGAAGATCATGGTGAATACCCGTCTCGAATTTGGCCCGCTCGCTTGCGCGGTCCTGGCACTGTTCCCGATGAGCACCGCGGCCTATGGGCAGACCGCGCCCGCGGGCGCGGAAGCCGGGGACGACACCGGCAACGATATCGTCGTCACAGCCAACCGGCGCGAGGAATCCGCGCAGAGGGTCGGTATCGCGGTGACCGCGCTCGCACCGCAATCGCTCGAGAATGCGGCGATCATCCAGAGTTCGGACATCGCCAAACTCGTTCCCGCGCTCAACACGATTCCGAACGCGGGCTCGCCGGTGACCGCCTATTCGATCCGCGGCGTCAGCCTGCCCGACGGCTCGGCGCAGCAGGAATCGCCGATCGCTCTCTATCAGGATGGCGTCTATGTGGCGAACACCGCCGCGGCGGGTTTTCCCGTGTTCGATCTCCAGCGGGTCGAGGCGCTGCGCGGTCCGCAAGGTACGCTGTTCGGGCGCAATGCGACCGGCGGTCTCATCCAGTTCATTTCGAACAAGCCCGAGGAAGGCTTCAGCGCGCAGCTCGAGGGGACCCTTGGCTCCTATGATCTCCGCCAGATCGAGGGTTTCGTCAATTACGGCAACGACGTCATCGCGGTCCGCGTCGCCGGATCGCATCTCGAATCGGATGGCTTTATCAAGAACACGCTCGGCCGGAACCTGCTGACCCGCAACGTCGATGCGCTGCGCATCCAGGTCCGTTTCGAGCCCAATCCCGACACTGTCTTCACGCTTCGCGCGGAAGGGTTCGACCAGAAAGGGACCGCGCGCGCCGGCAAGCATGTCTCGACCTGGACACCGCCCGGAGCGCTCTACCCCGAACCGCTGCCCGCCGACGTCGACGCCTGGGGTAGCGGCCCCGGAAACGATCTTTTCGGCTACCGCGACACCAATCCCGATCCCTATACGGTCGAGGTAAATCGTCCGGGCTTTCTGACCAAGAATAACAAGACGCTCGCGCTGACCTATGAGCAGGCTCTCGGTGCCGTCACGCTCAACTCGACCACCGCCTACACCCGCACCAAGGTCGGCTATCTCGAGGACTCGGACGCCGGTCCGACCGACAGCCTCGTCTTCGCGACGAGTTCCGATGTCGACACATTCAGCCAGGAACTGCGCTTCCAGGGTGATCACGGCCGCTTCCGCTGGACCGCCGGCGGCTATTATATCAAGATCGATGGCGACTATGACGGGAGTTTCACCATTCCCGAATTCTTCGGCTTCTCCACTCGCTCCCAGGCGGTCTTCAATCAGAAAACGCGCTCCGTCTCGCTTTTCGCGCAGGGCGAATATGATCTGACCGACCGGCTGACCTTCATCCTTGGAGGGCGGTACCAATGGGACAAGAACGATCTCGACCTCGCGGTCGACTGCATCGACTTCGCGCCCGACAGCTGCGCGGTGATCTTCCCGGGCTTTTCGGACGGCGCCCCCGGCACGCTCGGAACGCTTCGCAATGTTGTCCAGCAGCAGAAGAACGACGACTGGAGCGGCAAGGTCGGCCTGAATTTCCAGGCCACGCAAGACCTGCTCTTCTACGTCAGCGCCAGCAAGGGGCTGAAAGGCGGCGGCTGGACGATCTCGCCCGACGGAACCTCGCTCGTCGACCGGTTCGGTTTCGGACCCGAGAAGCTTTACGCCTATGAAGCGGGGGTGAAGTCGACGCTCGCCGACGGCAAGGTCACAGCCAATCTGAGCGCCTTCTATTATGACTATAAGGGCGCGCAGACCTTCTTCTTCTCGGGCATCACCGCGACCGTGTTCAACCAGGACTCGACGAACAAGGGGTTCGAATTCGAACTCAACGCCCGCCCGTGGCGCGGCGGCAACATCGGCTTCAATGTCGCCTATGCCGATCCGATGGTGAAGGGTATCGTGACCCCCGAGGGCGTCCAGTCCCAGCGGCCGTCGCTCGCCTCGAAGTGGCAGGTCGGCTGGAATGCCGGCCAGTCGATCGACCTCAGCGACCGGGTGAACCTCTATCTCGGCTATGTCGCGAAATATACGAGCAACCGCTATTTCAACATTGTCAACGAGCCGTTGCTGCTGGGCAAGGGCTACACGGTGCACGACATCAATGCCAAGCTCACGCTCGACGACCGCTACTGGATCTCGGTCTTCGCGAGCAACGTGACCGACAAGAAATATGTGAGCGCGAATTTCAGCCAGGCACCGCAGGGCTATGCGCTGCTCCAATATGCCGAGCCGCGCGTGATCGGGCTTCGCGTCGGCGCAAAATTCTAGGCTGGCGGCTCCGCGGTGCGACCGGTTTATCCGGCCGCCCCGCTCCAGCTGTTTCCCTGATCGCGGCGCTTCGGGGCCCTACCCATTTCATTGAGGATCGAGAGGAGAATTTCATGGCGGACGGTGGCAGGGCATTTCGGGAAACCGGGTTCGCGGCGGCGCCTGGCATGAATCTCTATGTCCGCGAGTTCGGCGACCCGGCTTCTCCCCATGTTCCGCTCATTGCGCTCCATGGCTATTGGCGCACGTCGCGCGACTTTGAGGAACTCGCCGAGCATCTCGCGCCGTCGCGCTACATACTGACGCCCGACATGCGCGGCCGCGGCCGGTCGGGCCGTTCGGCCGACGTCGCCGATTATGCATTCGAGCATCTCGTCGACGATGTCGCGCATCTGCTCGCCGCTCGTGGTATCGCCCGCGCGGTTTTCCTCGGCACCGCGCTCGGCGCCTATGTCGCGATGCGCCTCTGGCTTTCGCGTCCCGAACTCTTTGCCGGCTTCATCTTCAATGACAGCGCGCCCGAAGCGCCGCGGAGCGCGGGCGCCAAGGCGGCGACCTTCTCGGGCGGCGATGAGCGCAGCTTCGAGGAAGCCTTGGCGATGATCAAGGCGCAGAATGCGCCAGGCTTCACGCGTTACGGCGACGCGGAGTGGGAGAAGATGACGCGGCGCGCCTATTGGCAGAATGAGAATGGCGCGTGGGTGCGCGATTTCGACCAGCTCACGAACCAGGATATCCCGCGGATGATGGCCGCCAGCCCCGACTTCTGGCGCGAGTATAATTCGATCACCGTCCCGATCGCGGTACTGCGCGGGGAGAATTCCGAATTTCTGAGCGCCGAACTGGCTGAAAAAATGGTGGCGGCCAACCCGAACACGACGATCTACACGATCCCCGGCTGCGGCCATCCTCCGATGCTCTGGGAGCCCGAATCCTACGCGGCGGTGGACGAGTTTCTCGCGCGCGTCGATGGGTAAGGCGTCGTCGCATTCGCGTGGCCGGACCCGAGCGATGCGCAGGCTCCCGGCACCGCGCACAAAGGAGGCTCGATGACGGTTTTTGCGAAGAATATGGACGAGGCGGGAGGGCGCGGTCCCTATTTCGGATGGCGCGTCATTTTTGCGCTCGCTCTGCTCGGCGCGGTGCTGATCGGTGTCGCGATCTCGACCTTCGTGATGTTCGCGGTGCCGCTGAGCGCGGAATTCGGCTGGAGCGAGAGCGAGACGGGTGCGCTCGTCTCGGCGATGTGGCTCACCGGGCCGCTCGCTCTTTTTCTCGGCCCCGCCGTTCCTCGCCTCGGCGCCTGGCGGATGGTGATATTCGGCATGCTCGTGCAGATCGCCATGCTCTTCGCGATGCAATGGGTCACGACCTACGAGCAGATGGTCACGGCGCGGGTCGTGATGGGCATCGGGATGGTCGCCATGGTTCCGGCGGGCCCGGTGATCGTCGCTCAATGGTTCCGCCGGCGCTTTTCCACCGCAATGGCGATCGTCTGGTCCTCATCGGCTTTCGGGCAAATCTTCATCGGGCCGCTGACCGTGTGGCTCTACGAGCAATATGGCTGGCGAAACGCTGCCGCATTACTCGGACTGCTCGTCGGCCTCTTGCTCGCGGTCGCGATCGCGGTGGTCCGGGGCGGGCGGTCGCCCGAAAGCCTCACGATCGATGTGGCGGCGATCGAAGGTGCGGCGCCCGATGCCGGACCGACAGCCGATGGCCTGGCGACCGCCGCTGTGAAGCGGCCCTCGCTGCTCCACATCAATTGGGCAGCGGCGGCGCCCATGTCGCTCGCGGCGCTGTGCGCCGGCCTCACCACGATAGCCCTCCAGGCCGAGGCGCCCATCTTCTTCGATGCGCTCGGATTGACGCAGGCGAACGCCGCGCTCCTGCTCAGTCTCTTCGCGGCAACCGCGCTTGCCGGTGTGATCCTCTCGGGCTGGATGTGCGATCGGTATCCGCCGCTCGTCGCGAGTCTTGTCGTATCGCTGGCCTTCTTCGCAGGCGTCGCGGCGCTGTGGCTCGCGGCGAACGGTCATTCGCCGGTGACGGCGACGCTCGGAATGGCGCTTCTCGGCTATGGCCTGGGAGCGGGTGAAATTCTCTGGGTTACCCTTTTCAAGCGGCAGTTCGGCTCGGCGGTGTTCGGCGCGACCTACGGTCTCTTTTATTGTTGTTTCCAGCTCGGCATGGCGGCGGGCGGTCCCGTCGGAGGCCTTTCCTTCGAACGCTGGGGCGCGGGCGGCTTTCTCGCCACGCTCGCGCTCGCTTACGCCGCGCCGACGCTTTTCGGCGCCTGGCGCCCAGGGCGGATGGCAGAAACCCATCCCGGAAAAACAATATGACATCGCGGCGGTCGGCGCGCCGAACGATGTCGATCGACGGCGCCCGCCGGATCCAGACATGAAAGAAGACCAAATGGACAAACATGATATTATTGTCATCGGTGCGGGGATCGCGGGACTTGCTGCCGCCGACGAGTTGCGGCGCGCGGGACGCTCGGTCACCGTCGTCGAGGCGAGCGAGCGCCCTGGTGGGCGCGTGCGCCGCGTCGCCTACAAGGGCGATTCGACCGAAGCGGGCGGGCAGGGCATTCACAGCAATTACGAGCAGATGCTGGCCATGGTCGAGCGCGAGGGGCTGACACAGGACCTCATGCCGTCGTCCGAGAAGATTGTGTTCCTCGACAAACAGGGCAAGTCGAAGGTGCATACGTCGAGCACCGATCTGCCGCTTATCGCGGGACCGCGCGGGGCGCTCGATCTCATGAAATTCACCGCCAAATATTTCTCCTTCGCCAAGCCGTTCGAACAGTTCGAAACCGCCATCGACATCCCTGAGTATGACAATGTCACGGCGGCCGAGGCGTTCAGGAACTACAGCAAATCCTTCCACGACTTCGTCCTGAAGCCGATGACGCACGCGATGGGCAATTGCACGCCCGAGGAGACCAACCTCTATTATGTCGTCAACAGCTTCAAGCTCGCGCTGACCACGAAAAGCTTCGCGCTGCGCACAGGCAACGCGACGCTGCTCGAGCGGCTCGCCGCAAAGCAGAATATGATCTATGGCGCGCCGGCTGAAAAGCTGCTCACCACCGGCGGCCGCGTCGATGGCGTTCAACTCGCTGACGGGCGCGCGCTCAAGGCTTCGCATGTGATCGTCGCCTGTCCGGCGGGCCATGCCGGGACGCTCGTCCCCGATGAATTCGGTCCCGCCAAGAGCTTCCTTAACGGCTTCGCCCATATTCCGCTTCAGCTCGTGTTCTTCTTCCTCGACCGGCCGGTGGGCGATGGCGTCGGGCGCTGGTTCGGCCACGCCCACCGCGATGCCGTCTTCAACATGGCGGTCGACCATGCGATGAAGACGCCCTTTTCAGTGCCGAGCGGCAAGTCGATCATCTCGGCCTGGCCGACCTATCCGCACACGCTCGACCTCATGAAGCAGAGCGACGCGGATATCATCACCCACGCTCTCGGCGACATGGAAGCCTTCGTCCCGAAGATTCGGCAGTGGGTCGAGCATGTGGAGGTTGTTCGGCACGACTGGGGGATCGCGCGCTATCCGGTTGGCGCGCATCGCCATATCCTGGACTTCAAGGCCTATGCCGAAGGCCTCGAAGGCGTATCGTTCGCGGGGACCGACTATGAATTCGTCCACATGGAGGGCGGACTCCTGAGTGGCCAACGCGCCGCTCGCCGCGCGATGAAAGACGGCTGACGAGCGGCGAGGCCTGGCTGCGTGCGGGCGCTTCGTTCCCGGCGAAGCCCCGGTCAGGTGCCGCTGAAATCGAGATCCGGCGGGGTCTTCCGCGCACGATCGAGGAATTTCTCATATTCGGCGGCGGGCACGAGCGAGCCGCCTGTCGTCCACACGACATGAACCGCGTCCGCCATCAGCGGACCGAGACCGCGCGCGTCGAGATAAGCCCTGCCTGCCGCGCTCTGCGTCATCATCAGCGGACCTGCCATCCCCGCCGCGGCCGACGGCTCGACCGCCATGCCAAGGGCCTGCTGCGCACTGCCCAGCAAGGAGAACATCTGGTCGTCGGTTAGGGTGTACACGCCGGCGAGGCGCGTGCGCATCAGCGGCGCGACGAGGAGCGAGGCCTGGCCGACCGCAAGCCCATCGGCTTCGGTGCGATTGTCGAGGCCTAGCGAATATACCGACATCGGCTCGTCGCCCGCGATCATCTGCACCATCATGCACGGCGAAGCAGCGGGTTCGGCGAAGATACAGTGGACGTTGTCGCCGAAAAGATGCTCGAGGCCGAACGCTATGCCCCCCGGTGCTCCGCCGACGCCGCATGGAATATAAACAAAAAGGGGATGCTGCTCGTCGACCGCGATGCGCTGTTCGGCAAGCTGCGCCGCCAGTTCGCGCGCCGCGGCGGCGTAGCCGACGAACAGGTCGAGCGAATATTCATCGTCGACGAAGTGGGAGGCGGGGTCCGCCTCCGCTTCGCGGCGGCCCTGCGCCACCGCATTCGCATAGTCGCCGCTGTGCTCGACAACCGTCACGCCATGGTCGCGCAGCCGCCGCTTTTTCCATTCCTTGGCGTCACTCGACATATGGACGATGGCGCGGAAGCCGAGCGCCGCCGAGATCAACCCGATGCTGAGCCCGAGATTGCCGGTGCTGCCAACCACGACCGAGTGACGGCCGAAAAGCTCCCGGGCCGCCGGAGCAGCCAGGCCGTTGAGCGGCCCGCCCGGCGCGATGAGCCCATGTTCGATCGCGAGGCGCTCGGCGTAAGCCAGCACTTCATGGAATCCGCCGCGCGCCTTCACCGAGCCGGCGATCGGCAATTCGTGGTCGGCCTTGACCAGCCAGCGGCCCGTTTCCTGTCCCGCGCCAAGCGCGTCTCCGAGAGCATCCGCCGCTATGAGAGGCGAGTGGGTGAGGCGGCCTGTGGCGGGCTGTGAAAAGAGCGCCGCGAGAAGTGGCTGGGCTCGGTCGAGCCGGTTCTCGGCCGCAGCGATGTCGATCGCGGCCTCGCCTGCATCGGGAACCTGCCCGACTTCGGGGTTGATCCAGAGGGAAGGCCGCTTCGCGCGCAGTCTGCCCAAGATGGTCTCATCATAGCTCATCGGCCGATCCTTATTAGACGTTAGTCCAATATCAAATAACCGATGAGCGGATGCGGTCAATGATGAATTGACAGGGTCGCGCCCGCGCGGCCCTGAAAAAGCGTGCTGGGGCGGCACGCGTGCTGCTTTGCGCGCGGCGCCGTCTCCTGCATTCCTGCACGCGATGTGCAGACCAATATTGGATTTTCGCTATTTTACCTATACGCGGGATATCAATCGCGGCGCCCTCCGAGGGGCGGCGCACCACCTCATCCATTTCTCCGGGGCCCGCAATCACGATGAAAACCAGCAGCGGCACGAAAGTCACGCCGAAATCGACCCATCGCAAAAGTCGTTCGGAGACGGCGCAGCGCGCGCAGCTCGCACCTGTCCAGGGGCGTAGCAAGAAACGGCACGAAGAAATCGTCGATGCGGTTCAACGGTTGTTGCGGGACGTCAACATCGAGGATCTCAGCCATTCGGACATCGCGGCCGAGGCAGGCATCTCCAAACCCTCGGTTCATTATCATTTCCCGACGATCGCCGCGTTGCAGCTGGAACTCGGACGGCGCTACGACGAGGAGCTCCACCATATCCTCGTCGAGCATAGCGAGCGATTGCCGCGCGACGGCAAGCGCACCTGGCAGGAGGATATGCGGGAGGGGGCGCTCGTCGCGCGTGACTATTTCAACGCCAACCGTCCGGCGTGCGAGGCGCTCTACGGGCCGATGCTGCACCGCGAGAACCGGCTCGCCAGCTTCGAGCATAATTCACAAACGGGAGCCGCGATGCTGAAGGCGCTCAGGCGCCGCTTCGAGCTGCCGCCACTGCCCGAACTGGAAGCCGTCTTCACCGCGAACGGCGAGATCCTCGATCTCTTCTGGTCGGCCTCCTATTTGCGCCACGGGGTGATCAACGACGCCGCCTTCGAGGAATCGATGCGGGCCAGCCTCGGCTATCTCAGAAACTTCTTTCCCGACTTGATGCCCGCGAAAATAACCGGGCCTGCCGAACCCGGCCACACCGCGGAGCTCGTCGAGGACTGACTGCTTGGGTTCAACCCCGAGGCGGCGAGGTTTCCTCGCACCGGGCCGCCCGCCGGCTCCAGCATCAGGCGCTTGATCAAGATTAAACCAACGATCAATTAAGCGCTGAGGCCAGGCTACCGACTTCGAACATTCGTCGATCGTTCCGCGGATTTCACTGGGCTTAATACCGGCGAATCCGACATCTTCATCCGGTGATGAATGAAGACGGACGAGATTGACGGACCTGCGAGCGGAAAGAATAGGTCTTGCAATTGGACGTAAGTCCGATTTAGGAGATCGGCGTCGACGCGCAGGAGTCGGCGGCTCTCTCCCATCCTGCCGACCGGACTGCGACCCGTTCGGTCGCGACCCGCGGCATCCTCGCGCACCCGAACACTCCTGGGGAGGAGGCGCGGGCGAGGGTGCCGCGGCCGGATCAGGAAGGATGAGGATGAGCACCGACTTCGATGCCCAGAACGCGTTCAGCGGCACGGTGGAGCCGCAAGGCGCCGATCGCGTCGATACCGAACGGCTTTCGACGTGGCTCGCGGCAAATGTCGAGGGGTTCGAAGGGCCACTTGCGCTGCGAAAGTTCGCCGGCGGCCAGTCCAACCCGACCTATCGGCTGTCGACGGCGGGCGCCGATTATGTCCTTCGGCGCAAGCCTTTCGGAAAATTGCTGCCTTCCGCGCATGCGGTCGATCGCGAATATCGGGTGCAGCGCGCACTGCATGCCGATGGATTTCCGGTAGCCCGGCAGCATGGTCTTTGCACCGACGAGACCGTGATCGGAAGCTGGTTCTATGTGATGGACATGGTCGATGGTCGCACGATCTGGAACGGCGCCATGCCCGGCGCGTCGAAGGCCCATCGGCGCGCGGCCTACGGGGCCATGGTCGACACGCTGGCAGCGCTGCACAATGTCGATGTCGAGCGCGCGGGGCTCGCGGACTATGGCCGGCCCGGCAATTATTTCGCGCGGCAGGTCGAGCGCTGGACGAAGCAATATCGCCTTGCCGAGACCGAGACGGTTCCGGAGATGGAACGGCTGATCGCTTTCCTTCCCGCGAGCGTGCCCGAGCAGTCGCGTGTCTCGGTCGTTCATGGCGACTACCGCATCGACAATCTCATCTGGTCGAAGGACGGGCATCAGGTCCGCGCGGTTCTCGACTGGGAACTCTCGACCCTCGGCGACCCGCTCGCGGACTTCACCTATTTCGCGATGGCTTGGGCAACCGAGAACGACGGGCGCTCGGGTGTCGCCGACGTCGACCGGACCGATCTCGGCATTCCCGAACTCGAGGAGCTCGTTGAGCGTTATTGCGCCGCGACCGGCCGCACGGCGCTACCCGACATGAACTGGTACCTGGCCTATAATTTCTTTCGCGCCGTCGGGATCGTGCAAGGCGTCCGCAGGCGCCTCCTCGACGGCAATGCCTCGAGCGCCAACGCCGAGGTGATGGTCCAAAATATTGTTCCCTGGGCGCGAAAGGCCTGGGATTTTGCACGAAAGGCTGGCGCATGAAACTGTTCGACATGACCGGCGAGGTCGCCCTCATCACGGGCTCCTCGCGCGGGATCGGCAAGGCGATCGCCGAGGCGATGGCGGCACATGGCGCCAAGGTGGTGATTTCGAGCCGCAAGCAGGACGCCTGCGACGCGGTGGCTGCCGAACTCAACGCCGCGCACGGTGCCGGCACCGCGATCGCGGTTGCCGCGAACATCTCGTCGAAGGAGGAATTGCAGAGGCTGGTCAATGCGACCGTCGCCGCCTTCGGCCCGGTGACCGCGCTCGTCTGCAACGCCGCGACAAACCCCTATTACGGCCCGTCGGCGGGGATCGCGGACGAGCAGTTCCGCAAGATCCTCGACAATAATATCGTCGCCAACCACTGGCTGATCCATATGTGCGCCCCGGCGATGATCGAAGCGGGACGGGGGTCGATCACGATCATCAGTTCGATGGGCGGGCTGCGCGGTTCGACCCTGCTCGGAGCATACGCGATCTCCAAGGCCGCCGACATGCAGATGGCGCGCAACCTTGCCGACGAGTTCGGGCCTGAAGGTGTGCGCGTGAACTGCATCGCCCCGGGCCTGATCCGGACCGACTTCGCGCGGGCCCTCTGGGAAAATCCCGAAACGCTCGCCCATGTGACGCGGGTGACGTCGCTGAAGCGCATCGGCGAGCCCGAGGAGATCGCGGGAGCCGCGGTGTTCCTCGCGAGCAGGGCGGGCGCCTACACGACGGGCCAGACCATCGTCTGCGATGGCGGAGCAACCAGCACCGGGGGAGGAACATAATGGGTATCTTGTCGGGAAAGGTCGCCATCATCACCGGCGCGGCGAGCGGCATCGGCCGGGCGAGCGCGCTGCGCTTCGCCGCGGAAGGCGCAGCTCTCGTGCTCGGCGACAGGTCGCCCGAAGTCCGGAACGTTGCAGCGACGATCCTCGGCCGCGGGCAGCCGGTGACGGCGCTCGAGATCGATGCGGGTGACGAGAGCGACATCGAGAAGCTCGTCGCGACGGCACAGGACCTGCACGGCGGTCTCGATATCGCCTTCGCCAATGCCGGGGTCACCGGTCCCATGAAGGGCATCTTCGATTGCGATGCCGAGGACTGGGCCGAGACGCTTCGGATCAACCTCATCGGTCCGGCGCTCCTCGTGCGCCATGCCGGTCGGCTGATGGCCGACAAGGGACGGGGCGGCTCGATCATCCTCACCTCGAGCGTCGCCGGCCTCAATTCCGGGGCGGGCGCGGCGCCTTATTCGGCCTCGAAGGCCGGCGTAATCAACTTCGCCAAGGTCGCGGCGCAGCAATTCTCGACGAGCGGCATTCGGGTGAACGCCATCTGCCCCGGATTGACCGAGACCGGCATGACGAAGCAGACCTTCGACTATGCGCGCGGCAAGGGTGTCGAGGAGAAACTGGGTCAGCTCAATCCGCTGCGCCGCGCGGCGCAGCCCGAAGAGCTGGCAAGCGTCGCGCTGTTTCTCGCTAGCAGCGATTCAAGCTATGTAAACGGGCAGGCGCTGGCCGTCGACGGGGGGCTCTCTAGCTCGCATCCCTTCACGCGCCAGCCCTTTGGCCAGCCCGCATATTGAGGCGGGTGGTAAGCCAGTGGGGACAAGGCCATCAGTTGTGAATGATCGCCGCCAAGGCGCATGCAACCGCGCTCAAGGTGCTCGACTTGGACCACATGGGATGATCTCTGGATAGATCCGCAAGCTCGGCCTCACGTGCGGCGAGTATCCCGCCCAGTGACGCCCCCATCAGAACGAAGCGCTGGTTCATGACATCGGTGGGAATATGTGGGGCAAGTCGGCGCACCTCATCGAGGCAGCGGAGATATCCCCGGTTCCATTTTCCTCCAACCGTGGCCATGAAGAGGGCGCGGTTTGACGTCTGCAGTCCCACGATGAACCGATTATAGCATTCTCCCCATTCAGGAGGCGCGGGATCGAGCGAAGTTGTGACCAGGCCGAGCATGACCTCGGCGACGTCATGCGGCCCACCGTTCGCGATTGCCCGATCCAGCCATGCGTTCCTGCGTTCGTCGATCGCACGTGCGCCTTCCACGATAAGCTCGCGCACGAGCGCGTCCTTCGATCCGAAATGATAGGTAATCGCGGCGTGGTTTTTCTGCCCCGCGGCTTCGGCGATCTGGCGCACGGTGACGCCGTCGATCCCGCGCTCGGCGAAGAGTTTGAGGGCGACCGCCTTCAGATGCTGCGGCGCCTCGGAATGCTGGGTCGACGGGTCGCGGGCCATGGCTCGCATTTGCCATTGACAGCGGAAAGCGTCAAATGCATTTATCCAAATGGATAAACGGAGAAGGTGAGGATGATCGAGGGAGTCGACCTCGCGGTGCTCGAACGCTGGATGGACGGGCAAGGCATTGGGTCCGCGCCGATCGCCGACGCGCGTCTGTTGTCCGGCGGCACCCAGAATATCCTGATGCGCTTTCGTCGCGGTGACGCGGCCTATGTGCTCCGCCGCCCGCCGCCGGTGCCGCGGGCCAATTCGAATGATACGATGCGGCGCGAGGCGCGCGTGCTCGCGGCGCTCGACGGCACGCCCGTGCCGCATCCGCGGCTGGTGGCGGCCTGCGGGGAGGAGGATGTGCTCGGCGTCGCCTTCTACCTGATGGAGCCCGTCGAGGGCTTCAACCCGACGCAGGGGCTTCCCGCAATCCACGCGGGAGACGCTGTGGTTCGCCACCGCATCGGCCTGTCGATGGTCGAGGCGATCGCGGCGCTCGGCGCCATCGACTATCGTGCGGTCGGGCTCGACGGTTTCGGCAAGCCGGACAATTATCTCGAACGGCAGGTCGGGCGCTGGAAAGCACAGCTCGCAAGCTATGCCGATTTCGCCGAATGGCCGGGCCCCGATGCGATCCCCGGCGTCGATCGCGTCGCTGACTGGCTCGACACGCATCGCCCGGCGGACTTCCGACCCGGCATAATCCATGGCGATTTCCACCTCGCCAATGTCATGGTTCGCCTCGATAGCGGCGATCTGGCAGCGGTGGTCGACTGGGAGCTCAGCACGATCGGCGATCCGTTGCTCGATCTCGGCTGGCTGCTCGCAACATGGCCCGAGGGCGACACCCCGCGCGCGACCGATGTTGCGATCACGCCGTGGGAGGGGTTTGCGACGCCCGACGAACTTGTCGCACATTATGCCGCGGTCAGCGGGCGCGATCTCTCGGCGCTCGACTGGTACGTCGTGCTCGCCTGTTACAAGCTCGGGATCATCCTTGAGGGCACCCATGCGCGCGCCTCTGCCGGCAAGGCGCCGAAGGAAACCGGCGACCGTCTTCACGCGCATACGCTCGACCTGTTCGACCGCGCGTTGCGCCGCGTCAGTTGAAGGAAATGATATGAAGAACGATACCGATTTCACGGGCCGGCGGGTGCTGGTCGTCGGCGGATCGAGCGGCATCGGCAATGGTGTCGCGCACGGCTTTCGCGAGCGCGGCGCCGAGGTCCATGTCTGGGGCACGCGTGCGTCCGCGACGGACTACGATCCCGCGGGCGGCTCGGACTTGAGCGGACTCGGTTACACCTGCGTTGATGTCGGCGATCCCGATGCGATCGACGCGGCGGAATCGCCCTCCGACCGACTCGACGTGTTGATCCTCTGCCAGGGCACCGTCGTCTATCGCCGCGGCGAGTTCGAGCGCGAGGGATGGGACCGTGTCATGGCGGTCAACCTCGACAGCCTGATGCACATATCGCGCAAATTCAGGCCGCAGCTCTCCGAAACATCGGGGTCGATAATTATCGTCAGCTCGATCTCGGGATTGAAGGGTAATATTGGTAATCCGGCTTATGCCGCCTCGAAGGCGGGCGCGATCAGCCTGACCAAGACGCTGGGACAGGCGTTTGCTGCCGACGGCATCCGCGTTAACGGCCTCGCCCCCGGCCTCGTCGATACCAAGCTGACGAAGGTCACCACCCAGAACCAGGCTCGTCTTGACGGCGCGCTCGCCACCATTCCCCAGCGTCGTGTCGGAACCCCGGAAGATATGGCGGGTGCGGCCATTTTCCTTGCATCGCCGCTTGCCGCTTACGTCACTGGCCACACGCTTGTCGTGGACGGCGGCCTGTCAATTTGAACGGAAGGAAGACAGATGAACTTCGAATATTGCGAAAAGGTCGCCGCGCTCCTGGCCCAGGTTGAGGCCTTCATGGATGAGCATATCTACCCTAATGAGGAAGCCTATTATCATTTCATCCACGATCACAAGAATCTGTGGCAGGAATGGCCGGGAATGGAGGCGCTGAAAGACAAGGCGCGCGCTGAAGGCTTGTGGAACCTGTTCCTGCCCCATGAATATGGGGCGTTTTCGCCGGGGCTTTCAAATCTCGAATATGCTCCCCTGGCGGAAGCGATGGGCCGGTCGCCTTGGTCGAGCCAGGTCTTCAACTGCTCGGCGCCCGATACCGGCAATATGGAGGTGCTCGCGAAATTCGGTTCGCCCGAGCAGCAGGAAAAATGGCTGAAGCCGCTGCTCGATGGTAAAATTCGCTCGGCCTATGTGATGACCGAGCCGCAGGTCGCCTCCTCCGATGCGACCAACCTCGAGCTGTCGATCAAGCCGGACGGCGATGATTATGTCATCAACGGCCGAAAATGGTGGATCTCGAACGCCATGCACCCGAAGTGCGAAATCTTTATCGTGATGGGGAAGACCGACTTCGATGCGCCACGACACGCCCAGCATTCGCAGATACTCGTCCCGCGCGGCACGCCGGGTATCACCATTGTCCGAAATCAGACGGTGTTCGGCTCGATGAACTCTCCGGGCGGCGAGTGTGAACTGCGGTTCGACAATGTACGGGTGCCGAAGGAAAATCTGATCCTCGGCGAAGGCCGCGGGTTCGAAATCGCGCAGGGCCGCCTTGGACCGGGACGCATCCATCACTGCATGCGTTCGATCGGACAGGCGCAGCGCGCGCTCGAGATCATGGCCCAGCGTGCGGATAGCCGGGTGGCTTTCGGAAAGAAGCTCGCTGACCAGAGCAGCATCCGACAGGATGTGGCAAGGAGCTTCTGTGAGGTGGAAATGTCGCGGCTGCTGACGTTGAAGGCGGCCGACGCGATGGACCGCTACGGTAACAAGGTCGCGAAGGATCTGATTGCGGCAATCAAGGTGATCGCTCCCCAAATGGCGCAGACCGTCGCCGACCGCGCGATTCAGGTACATGGCGGCATGGGAGTCAGTGACGATACCCCGATCGCCTATTTCTTCACGCTCAATCGCTATCTCAGGATCGCTGACGGCCCTGACGAAGTCCATATGTCGCAGCTCGGCAAACAGAAGATTGCCGAATATGTCGGCACGAACCGGCGCTGAACGGCAAGGGAAGCTACGGCTATGAAAGCCCTTCGCTATTACGGCGCACACGATATCCGCTACGAGAGCATGGACGATCCGACGCCGCTGTCGGATCGCGACGCGATCGTCAAGGTCACCGCCTGCGCGATCTGCGGCAGTGACCTGCACATCTATCACGGTCACGGCTTTTCGGAGGACGTCGGCTTCTGCGTCGGACACGAGGCGGTGGGCGAGGTGGTTGAGACCGGGCGCGGCGTGTCGCGGCTGAATATCGGCGACAAGGTGATGATCCCTGCCGCGGTCGGCTGCGGGTCGTGCCGTCCGTGCCTCGCAGGTGTCGTCAACCTCTGCGAATTTGGCATGGGTTCCTGCTATGGTCTGTCGGCGAAACTGCAGGGCTCGCAGGCGGAGGCGGTGCGCGTCCCCGCCGCAGACGTCAATGCGGTGCTGATTCCCGACGGCGTCTCGGCCGAACAGGCATTGCTGATGACGGATGCGCTTTCGACCGCCTGGTTCGGCGCCCGCAATGCCGACATCGTCCCGGGCAGCAGTGTAGCGGTGATCGGGCTTGGCCCGATTGGCCTGATGGCAGTCGACAGCGCCTTCGTGATGGGAGCGCATGTCGTCTATGCGATCGATCCGATCGCCGATCGCCGTGCCCTCGCCGAGGAAGCCGGTGCGATCGCGCTGCATCCGGCGGAAGCGGTCGAGACGATCCGCGAGGCGACCAAGGGCCGCAAGCTCGATTGCGCGATCGAGGTGGTAGGGCGTGACGAGACGGTCGATCTCGCGCTGCGCTTGGTCCGCGCGCGCGGCACCGTGTCGGTGATCGGGGTACAGCAGTCGCGGCGCTATGCCTTTCCGCTCGAACGCTTCTTCGCGGCGGGGCTGACCTTCCGCGCCGGGACCTGCTCGGTTCCGGAGGAATTGCCGACGCTGTTTCCGCTGGTGCAGTCGGGGCGACTGAAGCCCGAGAAATATATCAGCCACCGCCTGCCGCTCAGCGAGGGCGCCGAAGCTTACAGACTGTTCGATGGGCGCGATGCCGGGGCGCTCAAGATGGTGCTGACACCTGGTTAGCTTGGCGGCTCATTTGAAGCTTGCTTGGATTCCCGCGGGATGGACGTTCGTACGCCAAGGCTGAGCGCTTCACCAAGCCGCCGCGATGGTGGCGGTCAGTCGCCGAACAAACCCCAGTGCGGCTCGTTGTAGTAGATGCGGCTAAAAAGCTGGGGCTCGACACGGTTGACGCCCTCGAGGCTTCGAACGTAGCGAAGCGCTTCACGCATGGCTTCGATATCGGTGGTGAGGGCGACGCATTGCAGCATCGAGGCTCCGTTCGAAAGCATCAGCAGCACGTTCCAGCTATTTCTGTCGAGGTCAGCCACGACCGAATCGACGGCGGACGGGACGACATCGATTTCAAATGCAGCCCAGCAGCGCAGCCCGAGCGCGACGGGGTCGATGACCAAGCCCAGGCGAAGCACCTTCTTGGCGTGGAGGTTCTTCAGGCGATAGCGGATCGCGCCTTGCGTCAAGCCATAGCGTTGCGAAAGCTCGCGAACCGGGACGCGGCCGTTGATTTGGAACTCGGCGATAAGGGCATAGTCCAGATCGTCGATCTGAATTCCCGCCAGCTCATCGACCAGTCGGGCCGTCCGCGCCTCGAGACTCTCGTGCGCACTGGTCGAAAAGCGCATGTGCTCGTTCTTCATCGTGTAGTAGCGAAGAACCTGCAGCGTCCGCAGCGATGTCACACCGTCGATATTGCGCAGGATATCGACCGCACTGGCTGCCGCATGATGCGCCGGCAGCCGCAATGCAACGAGAAGATCGTCGCTCCCGAGCAGGCCAGCGATTGTGGTCGAATATGGCGATTTCGCAATCTCCGCTGCGACCTCGTCCACCTGGCGCTGGCCCACCGCAACATAGACGTAGAACAGATTTGCTCCGCCAGCGCCTATGTCGGTCAATGCGACCACATGCGCGATGTCGAGAGACTCGATCCTGTTCAGGCGCGACAGGAGCTGAGACCGGGTCAGTCCGACATCTTGCGCGAGCATCATGTTGCTGATCGCCGGTTCGTCCTTGAGACGCGCAAGAATTCGCAGGTCAAGTTCGCTGAGCAGGTTCCTCTCCTTGTTCATCGAAGCTCAATAGCGAGAAGTTCGCGGATGATACAATGGAAAGCCCTTGCTCGCTATTCGGCGGCGCACGGAAGCGGAGCCGCGAGATGCGCATCGATGTCCGCACCGCCATTGCCGACCAGGCGGCCCGGGAAGACACCCGTGGGCGCCATCCCGCGCAGCGTCGGTTCGCCGTTGACGATGGTCCATTCGATGCCGATCGATGGCAGGTCCACCCGCCACTCGTTGCCAGGCAAATCATGCTTTTTCTCGAAGGCGGGGGGGTAGTCGATCCGTTCATGATCATAGATGTACAGGTCCGCGGCCCAGCCTTCGAGCAAGGCGCCCCGTCGGTTGAGCCCGAGGGCTCGCGCGGGCAGAAGGCTGAATCGATTGTGGAGCAACTCGAGGTCCAGGACTCCCGTTTCGCGCGAAAACCATTTGATTTGGTCAGTGGCATAATAGCCCCCGGCCCAAAATTTGCTGTGCGCCCCGCCATCTGACGTACCGGCGATCGCCCGGCTGTTGCGCAACAGATCCGCCATGACTTCAGGGTCCACTTTCTCGGCGTCGTTGCGAAAGAGCGCCTTGCCGCCCGACCGGGCTATCAGGTCCATGAACAGGTCGGTCACCGGAACATTTTCGCGCTTGGCGATCTCGCCGAGGCACAGGTTTTCGCCATCCGCGTAATTCGCTGCCCCGGCCGAATCCACGAGCAGATAGCGCTCGAAAGGTCCGCCTGCCACCCCCATGGCATCGGGGTCGTACCCGTCACGAAGCGCGCTCCGGAACGTATCGTCGGCCGCCAAACGTACCTTCTCCTCGTTCGGCGCAACCGAGAAGGCTCGCAAGCACTCGACCGGGTCCCACATGTTCGTATCGAGCGCGGTGAACTCCACCCAGTGCCGGAACTGAGTGCCCTGACCATATATGTTGAGGCCCTGGCGGTTCATATCGTCGAGCCACTTTAGTCGGCTGACATGATCCTCCCCGTCCTTTGTCGGAAAATAGGCGAGCGTATTATAAATGACGCGCTGTCCCGAAACCCGCGCCACCTCCTCGGCCACAAAGCGATTGTCGACATGGCCGACCTTGTCGCAGTTGATCTGGATGCAGCCATGGCCGCGATCGCGCAGGACCTCGGCCAGTTCGAACGCGACCTCGGGTTTCATCGCGTCGGTCGGCAGGAGCGAGCCGTCGAAGTCGACATGATTGGTCCGGTCGCCCTGGAAGGTGAAGGCGAAGCCGATCGCGCCGGCTTCCATAGCCTCGTCCAGCAGAAATTTCATACGATCCATTTCGGCCCGCGTGGGCGTGCGGCGCTTCGCTTCCTCCATCGTCATGACATATGCCATCAGGACGTTGAGCGGCACGTGAGCCGCGACGTTTACCGCCTTGTCGAGGCGGCGGAGCCGATCGATCCATTGCGGGAACGACTCCCAGTCCCAGTCCATCGCCAGGCGCATCGCGGTGGGTGAAATTTGCTCGGTGTGTTCCATCATCTGCATGATGCGATCCTGTGCAATGCGGTCGCGAGCGCAGGGTGCGAAGCCGAAGCCGCAATTGCCGATGGCGACCGTCGTGCCCCCATGCCATCCCGTGTTGCTGGCGTAAGGGTCCCAGAACAAGGGCGCATCATAATGGGTGTGCGAGTCAACAACGCCCGGCGCCACGATCAGCCCCGCGGCATCGATAACCTGGCGTGCGCGGGCCGCCGGAATATGACCGTCGATCCGTTCGACGATCCCGTCGCGGATTGCGATATCGCCGAAGAAACGAGCCGTCTGGGTTCCATCGATTATCGTCGCTTCCTTGATTAGCAGGTCATACATGACGGATCCTTTCCCGTGATTGAAAATTAGGACAATCTCGTTTGCGGTCAGCCCGGCGCGCGGCCGGGTGCGAGCGACCAGCCACCGTCGACGATGAGATTCTGGCCGGTGATCCAGCTCGCTTCATCGCTCGCCAGAAACAGCATCGCGGAGGCAATATCGGCGGCATCTCCCGCTTTGGGCAGCGGCTGGGCTTGTCTCATCGCTGCCCTGGCGGCTTCGATCGCCGTGCTGTCGGCGCCGTCGAGCCCCAGGGCAGGCATGATAAGGGGCGTCAGCACCCCTCCGGGGCACACGGCATTGACACGGACATGATCGGGGGCGAGCTCGAGCGCGGCGCACCGGGTCCAATGCACAAGCGCGGCCTTGAGCGGACCATAGATCGCCGACGAGCCAGACGGCGCGATACCGGTGACGCTCGTCGTGCTGATGATCGAGCCGCGCGCCCGCCTCAGATGCGGTATGCAGGAACGAGACATCAACATGGGCGCAAGTAGCACTATCTCGAAAAGACGCCTCGCGGCGTCGGGCTCAACGCCTTCGGTGTCCGGCGTCGGATCGAAAATCGCCGCGTTGTTGACGAGGCAGTCGATGGTCGGCCGCTCTGCGGCGACCTTCTCGACGCAGGTTGCAATGCTCGCGGGCCTGGAGACGTCCGTCGGCACGAACAGCGCCTGCCGGTCCCCGATCTCGGACGCTATGGCAAGCCCCGCGTCCTCCTGGATGTCGGCAATCACCACGAAGGCGCCTTCGGCAGCGAAGCGTTCGACCGCGCTGCGACCGATCCCGCTTGCTCCGCCCGTGACGATGACCGTCCGGTCGCTGAACCGGCCGGTCATCGCACTACAGGCTCCGCCGGGGAGACGCAGGCGGAGCGTAGCATCTCAGAAGCGTCCGCGCAGCTGGATGCCGTAGGTTCGCGGATCGCCGAGATAGCCGATCGCTCCACCCACCGAGGACGATCCGCGAAGGGCCTGCACGAAATAGACTTTATTGGTCACGTTGCGTGCAAAAAGCGCCACGTCCAGCTTGCCGTCGCTGCTCTCCCAGCCTGCGCGCAGGTCCAGCAAACCATAACCACCCTGTGCCTCGGTTTCCCGGTCGGAAGATTCGAGGAAGGATTTCGAACGGTGCGTGAAGGCGGCCTCGAAGCTGAGATCCCCCGCGAGCGGCTCGACTGGAATACTGTATTTTCCCGAGATCGAGTAGGCGAACTTCGGGGCAAACGGCAGCCGCTTTCCGGTCATGTCGACATCCTCCGCCGTCACGGAGTCGCGAAGGATGAAGGGCGGGGACGATTTCGTATATTTGGCATCGAGATAGGTCGCGGTCGCGCTGAACTCCAATCCCCGCGTGGGCCTGAGCAACGTCTCGAATTCGACGCCGGCGATACGGGCCGAGGCCGCGTTCCGGAGAACCTGGGTATTGTTGATGTACTGCGTAACCTGGAGATTGGAATAATCCGAATAGAAGGCAGAGAGATTGGTGCGCAGCCGGTCTCCCAGCCAGTCCTGCTTGGCACCGACCTCATAGGTCCAGACATATTCCGGATCATAGCTCTCGCGCTGGACATTGTTGAAGCCGCCCGCCTTGAAGCCGCGCGTGGCCGAGGCATAAAGGAGCAGGCGGTCCCGGTTATACTCGAGAACGAATTTTGGGGTCACCGCCCCCCAGCTGTCCTTGAGAAAGGGATTGTCCGTCGGAGCGAGGCTGCTCGCGAGAACGCCATCGTTCGTTTTGCGGTCCTTGCTGTAACGGATGCCTACCGTCGCCTTCAGCTCAGGCGTAAATTCGTAGCTCGCCTCGCCGAACGCCGCATAGGAGTTGGTCCGCTGGTCGTTGCCGACCAGAAGGTCGAAGGGCAGCAGGAAGGGCGAAGCGAGCGTTCCGAGATTGATCCTGATGTCGAAGGTGTTGATCTCGTTCGAGACGTCATGGAAATAATAGGCTCCGACGAGAAACTGGAACGGCGAGCTGGTGTTTGAGGCGATCTGGAACTCTTGGCTGAATGAGCGTGAGCGCTGATAGAAAAGGGTTCCGTTGAGATTCGGCGCGTCGGTACCGTCGAAGTCGCCAGCCTGGCGCCGCAAGCTGTAACGGTAGCCGGTGACCGTTTTCAGCGTGACGCCGTCGAGCACGAGCGCGTTGGTAAGGCTTCCGCCCCATAACCGCTGGGTCCCCGGCAGGTCCGTCATGTCCGAATAGACCCGGAAGGGCTTCGTGCCTTCGCGGCCCGGCGGCACCGGAACATATATGCCGGGAATCTCGGGGTATCGCGCCTTGATTTGCTGCTCCAGGGCCATTCCCGTCGTGCTCAGGAAATCGACGACCAGCGTGGAGGAAAAATCGCTGTCGGCAGGCGAGTAGTCGAGCGTACCCCGGATGCCGCCGGACCTTGGGTGACTCAGTCGCTCGCCGTTCGCCAGATTGACCGTATAGCCGTCCCGCCGCTCGAAAAAGCCCGCCACGCGCGCTTTCAGGCCGCCGCCGAGCGGCCCCGATACGACCGCCTCGCCGCGAATCCGGTCGTAGTTGCCAATCTCGACCGTTGCCAACGCTTCGGTTTCATCCGTCGGCTTTGTCGAGAGGAAGTTGATCGCCCCGCCGGTAGCGTTCCGGCCGTATAAAGTTCCTTGAGGTCCCCGCAGAACCTCGACCCGTTCAAGATCGAAGAAAGCGGCCGAGACGCTGACCGGTCGGGTGAGATAAATACCGTTCAGGTGCAGTGCGACGCCGGCTTCGGCATTGACCGTCGTATTCTGCAGGCCGATTCCGCGGATATACAGCGATGGAACGCCGCTGTTGTAAACGAACTGCACCGTCGGAACGGTGCGCGCAAGTGCGCTCACGTCGGTGACGCCCGCCCTCGCCAGTTCGTCGCCGCCCAAAGCGGTGATTGCAATCGGCGTGGATTGGACGGTCGTGTCGCGACGCGTCGCGGTGACGATAATATCGTCGATACCAACGCTATCGCTGGTTGCGTCGGGCTCGGCTTCCATCGCCTGGGCTTGTGCGGCGGTCGGAAATACAGCTGCGATCGAAAGCAGCGCGGCGCCGGTCAGGAATCTCGTTGTCATAAATCATCTCCCCTCGTCATTTTCGTTGTCACGGCGGCTATGGCTGCTGCCTTTTTACCGGATCGCGCGCCGACTGCTTCGCAGGGCCGGGCAGGTCGCGGATATTTTGACATGGGCAAGCCTCATTCTCGCGTCGCGCAGCGCAGTTAAGCGCCTGCGACGCGTGTCGGTCTCCAGCTGACCTGCAGCTTTCGACCCGCATCCTCTCAACCGGCGCCTGGGATAGATCGAGTCCATCGCTCTCGGTTCCGCAAAACATCAAAGCGCATGGCAAGAAAACTTTGTCAAGTGGGATATATGATGTGATTGTCGATCATAAGACGAAAAAAATTCGACATTCTATTATGCATATGCGATTCGGCGGCCGGGCGAACCATGCAGTTGGGGTGCCGGAAAGCCGTTCTTTTTAGCAAAAACAATGGCTTTGAAATTTGCCGGAATGGCGAAAAAACTACAAAAATTGCCAATACGCTCAAATTTATTGCGAGGTTTATTGACATCTTGTCGGCTCGCAAGCATGTTTGGCTCAACAAGGGGGCCGCAGGACGCATTCCCTGTCGATCTATCGGCAAGAATGAAATCGTCCTGCGAGCAACCCGACGTTCGGTGCGAGCGACAAGCGGTGCCGAGGGAAATTGAGGAGGGATGTTTGCCGAGAAGCTCTGGTAGCGCTGCTATATCGTTGGACGACGACCTCATTATCGGGATCGACGTCGGCGGCACCTTCACCGATGTCGTGTGCACCGGTGCGGGGCGGGTGTGGCGGGGCAAAGCGCCAACCGACCCCGAGCATTTCGAGACCGGCGTGCTGGCGGGGTGCGATCTCGTAGCGGCGCAGGCGGGCGTCTCCACCGAAACGCTCCTCAGCAGGGTCGCGCGATTCGGCCTCGGGACGACTGCGGTCACGAACGTGCTGGCGGCGCGGACGGGCCGTAAAACCGGTTTTCTTACCACGGCCGGTTTCGAGTCCCATCTCCTTGGCGCGCGCGGCGCGCGCGTGCCGAACGATGGATGGCTTGAGATGCCCTGGCTGCCGATCGACACGGATACCGTGCGCGGCCTCGATGAACGGATTGATCGCAACGGCGAAATCCTCAAGCCGCTTGATCCGGACGAAGTGGCGAATATGATCGAGGGTCTCGTCGACGGCGAAGGCGTCGAGGCGATCGCTGTGTCGCTTCTTTGGTCCTTTCTTAATCCGGTGCACGAAGACCAGGTTGCGGCCATCGCCGCGAAGATCGCTCCAGGCGTGCCCGTTTTTCGCGGTCACAAGCTTCATCCGCAAATCCGGGAATATGAGCGTAGCACCACAGCGGTTCTGAGCGCCTTTGCATCGGGGGCGCTCGACGGCGTCGAACGGCTCGAAACGCGCCTCGCGGAACTCGGTCTGCGCCAGCCGCTGCTTCTTCTTCATTCCGGGGGCGGGGCGATCTCGTTGAGCGAAGCTCGCGAAGCGCCGCTGAAGCTGGCTTCGTCGGGACCCGCCGCGGGTGCGATCGCGGCCGCCGAGGTCGCCAGGTCGGTCGGAGTCTCTCGCGGACTATGCTGCGATATCGGCGGAACAAGCGTTGATGTGGCAGTGATCCGGGACGGCGAACCCGAGCGCCGGCAGCGCGCCGAAGTTGGGGGCGTCATGACCGGGCAGTCGGCGATCGATGTCGAGTCGATCGGGGCCGGTGGTGGTTCGATCGCCTGGATCGACAGCCGGGGGCTCCTCCGCATCGGTCCGAAATCTGCGCGGGCGACACCGGGACCCGCGTGCTACGGCCGCGGCGGAACCGAGCCGACCGTTACCGACGCGATGCTGCTGCTTGGATTTATCGATCCGGATACGTTTCTAGGCGGAACCATGCGGCTCGACGTCGAAGCGTCGAAAGCCGCCTATGCGAGACTCGGAGCCCCCCTCGGCCTGTCCGCGGAGGAAGCGGCGATCGGCGCGCGCGAGATTGCCATCGCCGAAATGAGCAAGGCGCTAAGGTCGCGCATCGCTTCAGGCGGACTTGATCCACGCCAGTTCCACGTGATCGCTTATGGCGGGTCCGGCGGTCTTTTTGCGGCCGAGCTCGCTGCCGCTGCCCATGTGGGCGGCGTCGTGGCGCCCGGGCTGGCGTCTGTCCTCTCCGCTTTCGGTGCGGCCTCTGCCGATCTCCGGCGCGAACGGACGGCGGCGGTGGGTCGGTGCTTTCCCGTCGATACGCAAGCGGTGAACGCCGCGCTCGCTCGCCTTTCCGAAGAGGTGATGGCCGATCTCCAACGCGATGGCGTGTCCCGGGCCGACATGCGGGTGCAGCTCGAGGGCGAAATCCGCCTTCATCGCCAAAAGGCATCGTTGACGCTTCGAATTCCATCCGGCGATTTCGACGGCGAGAAGATGCTCGCGCGGTTCCGAAGCGTCTATGCCGAAATGTACGGACCGGGGGCGCTGATGACGGGCACCGCCGTCGAGCTTTCGAATATCTCCGCAATCGGTGTCGGTGCGACCCGGCGCGCGGCGATCGCAGGGCAGCAGGAGGTCTCGGCCGACCGCTCGGCGCTTCCGATCCGCTCGAGAACCGTTCGCACCGCGCGCGAAACCGAGATCGACGTTCCGGTCTATGCGACCGGCGATCTCCTGCCCGGGATGGTGTTTTCGGGACCGGCGTTGTTCGACGCTCCCGATACGTCCGTCTGGGCGCCCGATGGATGCACGGTAAGAATCGCGGCCGGGAACTCGATTGTCATCGAGCCGCCGCAAAGCGGAGATTGAAGATGACCGATCCCATTCTTTTGGAAGTCCTGCGTTGCAAGCTGGAATCGATCGCCGATGAAGGCGCGCGGGCCGTGCAGCGGACGGCGATCAGCCCCATCGTAGCCGACGCAGGGGATTGTTCATGTGCGCTCTTTTCGGCGACAGGCGATCTTATCGTTGGCGGCGGCGCGGTGCAGGCGCATTTCAAGACCGGGTCCAATGGCGTCGATGCCATTCTGGGACTTCACGGAGAAAGCCTCGCCCCGGGTGATCTTTTTCTGGTGAACGATCCCTACAGCGGCGGGGGATTCCACGCGCAGGACGTCTTCATTCATCAGCCGATTTTCGTCGAAGGCGAACTCGTTGCCTGGGTCGGCTCGTCCGCGCACATGATGGACATGGGTGGCTCGGTTCCGGGTTCCTTCTCGCCTGCGGCTACCGAATGCTACCAGGAGGCTCTGCGCTTTCCGCCGGTCAGGCTGAGCCGCGCCGGAGTGGAGCAAGCGGACATCTGGTCGATCCTTCGCTGCAACATCCGCGGATCCTCGCTTGTCGAGATGGATATGCGCGCATTGATCTCGGGCGCCAACGTCATCTCGAAGGGCATTTCCGAGCTCGTCGCGGAATATTCGGTACCGGTGTTCCTGGAATCCGTCGAGGCGATGATGGCCCTAAGCGAGCGCGAGATGCGGCGTCGGATCAGAGCGCTCGCACCGGGGCGATATCATGCCGCGAGCTGGACGGAATGGACCGACGAGCTTTTTTACATCCCGTGCGACCTCGTCATCGAGGAGGACCGGTTGACGTTCGACTATCGGGGGGCATCGCCCCAGTCGGCCCATTATTTCAATTCGAAGCCATATGTCGTCAAAAGCCTCCTTGGTGTGGAAATCGCGGCTTTCCTGGCTCAGGATCTGCCGTTCAATGAGGGAATCTTCCGCGCCTTCGAAATCACGGCGCAGCCCGGATCGATCATGGATGCCATAGAGCCGGCTCCGATCGGTGGACCGCACCTCGATGTCGGCCAGAATGCGATAGAGGTGGCGGTCCGCGCGCTCGTGATGGCGATCGCCGCCTCGCCCGACGCGCCCGGCGAGCTAAATATAGCCGGTCCAACCTCCGGATCCGGCTATGGTCTCCACACTTGGGCCGGCCTCGGTCACGACGGACGTCCCGATGGCTGGCTCATGCTCGAGGGCGGGGCCGTCGGGTCGTCGGCGGGCCATGATCGCGACGGCTGTGACTTCTTCCAGGCGATCGTGGGCAAAGGGTCGCAGACCGAAATCGCCGATATCGAGATTCTCGAAAGCTGGTACCCCATCGTCTACGAGCGCCGCGGCCCGGCCACGGGGGCGGGCGGCGCGGGGCGATATCGCTCCGGTCGCGGCATGAGCGCGGCGTATCGCACAACGGGGGCGACTCCACTCGTCGGCGCTGTCCTCGGGAATCGCGAACGTGTTCCCATCGTCGGAACCGCGGGCGGCATGCCCGGTGCGCTCACCGGCTTCGCGACGCGCACGGCAGACGGCGAAGTCAGCACCATCCCGTGCCATACGCAGGGGGTCGTTCTCGCTCCGGGCTCGGTCGTCGAATATCGCGTCTGCAGCGGCGGCGGCTGGGGCGATCCGATTAAGCGCCCGTTCGATGCGGTTTGCACCGACGTGCGCCATGGTCAGCTCACAGCTGACGAGGCCTTGTCGGTCTATGGCGTCGTCGTCGGCGATCAGGCCGCAACGGTTTCTCTGCGGAACACTATTCTCAAGGAGCGACTGCGGCAGGCGGAGCCACCATTGACGCCTTTCGACCCGGAGACGGCGTCCGCGAGACTTTCGGACGAACCGGCGCTCCCGCTCTATATCGGGGTAGAGCAGCGCGGCGCGATCGCCTACGCGACGGGGTCGCGGGCGCCACTGGCCGTCAGCCCCGCCCACTGGACCGACGGATGCCCGAGGCTCGTCGAGCCGGGCGCCGTCAAGGGCGCCTGCCGGATCGTTCATTATCTCGACCCGCGGACCGGGCACGCGCTCGCCGTGGACGTCGTTGCTGACGGGGTCGAGCGGACATTTTCGTCCTTCCCTCAGCATTGGGTCGATGCCGCCCCGGTGCGGGCACCGGCCGCGGCATCGGCGTAATTGGGCTTCCGTCGGCTTGTCGCGCACGCCGTCGGCGTGCGGTGCCAGGCAGTGGATTTGATATGAGCATGCGATTGGAGAGCGGGCATGAAGAAGTTTGATCTGATCATACGCGGCGGGATGATCGTCGACGGTGCGAGAAAACCGGCCTTTCGAGGCGATATTGCGATCGAGAACGGCCGGATTGCGGCGATCGGTCCCGATCTCGACGGCGCCAGCGCCGAACAGACCATCGACGCGCACGGGCTCATCGTCGCCCCGGGAGCGATCGACCTGCACGCCCATTTCGATGCCCAGGTCCACTGGGATCCCTATTGCACGCCGCACAGCTGGCACGGCATGACAACGACGCTGATCACGAGCTGCGGCTTCGGCTATGCGCCCGTTCGGCCGGAAATGCGCGAGCGGACGATGGCGATGATGGAGAGCACTGAGCAGGTTCCGCTCGCGGCCCAGCGCGCTGCGCTTCCCTGGACGTGGGAAACTTATCCCGAGTGGCTCGAGCATCTGAAAGCGACCCCAAAAGCGATCAACATGCTCAACTTCATTCCGTTGAACCAGATGCTGATCTACGTCCTGGGCATCGAGGGAGCGAAATCGCGGAACGCCACTGCGGAGGAAATGGCCCAGCTCAAGGCGATGCTTAATGAGGCGATGGGCCTCGGCGCCGCCGGATTCTCTTTCTCGCGCATGCTCAATACGAGCAACCACACCGACTTCGACGGCACTCCCATGCCGACCGATGTTCGTCCGCCCGAGGACTTCTACGAACTGGCCGCCGAACTCGGCCGCCGGAAAGCTGGCATCATCCAGATCACCGCGAATGTGCCCGGCACCGATGAAAGCGAAGTGGTCGAGAAGGTGGCGCGCGCCTCGGGCCGCCCGGTCATCCATCTCGTCGCCGGTCCTTACAGTTCCGAACCCGACCATCATCGGCGGATTATGGCCTGGCTGGACCGCATGGCGGAGGAGGGGCTCCACGTCTATTCGGCAATGGTCGCGCCGAACGGCTGGATGGAATTCAAAATTCACGAATTCAACTTTTGGGAGCGCATCTCCTATTTTCAGCAGTTCGTGAACGCCGATTTCGACAGAAAGCTGGAACTCTGCTTCGATCCCGAATTCCTCGCCGGCGCGCGTGATGCTTATGACCCGGTCATTCTCGGCGGGTCCGGCGGCAAATGGGATGACTATCAGATTGTCCGGGCCAACACTCCCGCCTATGACGAGTTCGACGGCAAGTCGGTGGGAGAACTCGCCAAGGCCCGGGGGCTGTCGATCACAGATGCGATGTTCGACCTGCTCGGACAATCCAAACTTGAAACGGAGTTTACCTCCCCCGCGTCGGGCACTCCCGACCCCGCTCTCTATGCGGAAGTTTTCAATCATCCGCGAATCTTTCCGAATTGCTCCGATGGCGGTGCGCATATCCAGACCGTCAATGTCATCGGAACTTCGGAATATCTGCGCTGGGCGGTCCGCGACGAGAAAATTCTCTCGCTCGAGGAAATGCATTACAAGGCGAGCGGGCTCGGTGCGGAGATTCTCGGGCTCAAGGATCGTGGCACACTTCGTGTTGGCAATGCCGCCGATATCATGATCTATGATCTTGCGACCCTCGATTACGACCGCAAATATCTGATTCTCGACGATGTCCCTGGCGGTCTCTATCGCCGCGCGGCACCGCCGCCGCGCGGCATGAAGTGGGTGATCGTCAACGGGGAGCCTGTCCTCGAGAACGGAAAGCCGATCGGGCCGCTCCCGGGGCGGGTCATTCCTCCGGGGCCCGAGGGGAGCTGGCCCATCGCTGCGTGAACCCGGCGCGCGGCGGCCGAGGAAAGAGGTCGCCGCGCGGTCCGGTCACACCCGTCAGGCTTCAACAAGGGTTGCACGGCAGTGCTGCGATCGTCCGTCTCGGCCGCCGACCCTATCACCCGGCATCTCCCGGAATGTAGCGAGCCTGATCGCACGCTTTTCCAGCGCCGCTCTTCCTTTAACCGGACAGCCGCATTCAACGCCGTTCCTGCTTTCTGCCTTCAACGGAAGCAGCCTCGGCGTCCGCCGGCGTGGCGACGGGCAATCATCGCGTTCAGACCTTCGGGAGGAGGCCGTCGTCGCCAACCGCCCTGGTCGCCGAGCAGGCGCGCAGGCGCCGGCCGATCGATCTCCCCACCGATAGTGACGCGGGATTTTTCCGCGACCCCGGAACCGACCGGTCTCGTTCCCAGCTGTCGAAAAGGCGCCTGTCGACGTCGGGGGTCTACAGCTGAGGATCCCGTGCCTGGACGATCGATGCAGGGAGTGTCGGGGATGCCGCGCTTGCAGGATCTCCACCATTGTTGCCCGATGGCCGCGCGAGAATGCCATTGAGCAGCCCGTCCATGAGATGATCGATGAAGCGCTTCTTGAGCTCCTCGTCGACCCCCTTGACCCCGAAGACATACTCAAGCTGGTAACGTCCATGAAACAGCTGATCGCAGGCTCCGATCACCTGTACATAAAACATCATCGGATCGACCTTGCGGAAAATATCTTTCTTGAAGCCGTCTTCAAGAATGGCCCGCTGCACTTCGCCGACGGGCTTGGAAAACTCGGTTGCTATCTTGGGCCCGAAATAGGGCGCATCCTCCATGAGGAGATGGTGCATGAGCCGGTTCACATAGGGGAAGCGGAAATAGACATTGACCATGCCGCTGACATGGATGCGCAGCTTTTCCTGCGGCGTCGCATCCATCAGCGGCAGAGCCTGCATTTGCCTTACGCCGGGGCCAAGGACCATGCGCAACAGATCAACCATCAAGCCGGCCTTGTTACCGAAATAATAGCCAACAAGCGCCGGGTTGAGGCCGCTTCGAGCGCCGATGTCGTTCAGCGAAACATTGTTCACACCTTTTTCGATCATCAGGTCGCTGGTCGTCTTGAGGAGTATGTCGCGCGTGGCGCCGTCCGGTTTGCCGCCTTCACGCGTCTTGCCGCGGCGCTTCGCTGTGGACCGTGTTTCTGTTGCCATGGTCTTCATCTTGTTCGGATCAATGGCCCAGTCAAGCGTGCTCATTATCCAGCCAAGGAATTCTTCGTAGGGCAGTCGTCCTCCGCTTCTCTTGTGCCCGCCGTAATCGGCGCCGGGTAAGCCATGAACCTGCCCCGGGTAACAGTCCCCTCCTGGCCCGGCGCCTAGCCTTCGGGCGAAATTATTTCGCTGCGCCCCAATGCAAAAGTTATTCAACTGCTCAAATAATATTGATCGAGGGAGAGGAAAGGCGTAGCACGTGCGGGCGCTTCCGTCAGGATACGCGCTACGATGGAGACGCATGACCCATGATCCGCACCCGCTTTACCGAGACCTTTGGGGTCGAGCATCCGATCGCGCAGGGTGGGATGATGTGGGTTGGCACCGCCGAGTTGGTTGCACCCGTCGCGAACGCCGGCGCCCTCGGCTTCCTCACGGCATTGACCCAGCCCACACCCGAGGCGCTGACGCGCGAAATTGCGCGAGTGCGGGAGATGACGGACAAGCCCTTCGGCGTTAATCTGACGATCCTTCCGTCGATCAGTCCGCCGCCCTATGCCGAGTATCGCGCCGCGATCATCGAGGCGGGCATCAGGATCGTCGAGACCGCCGGCTATAAGCCGCAGGAGCATGTCGACGAATTCCGGGCAAATGGCGTCAAGGTCATTCACAAATGCACCGCGGTTCGCCACGCGCTTTCCGCCGAGCGCATGGGCGTCGATGCGATCTCGATCGACGGCTTCGAGTGCGCGGGCCATCCGGGCGAGGACGATATTCCCGGGCTGATCCTGATCCCCGCGGCGGCGCGTGTGGTGAAGGTTCCGATGCTGGCTTCGGGCGGCTTCGCCGATGGGCGTGGCTTGGCGGCCGCTCTTGCTCTCGGAGCCGACGGGATCAACATGGGAACGCGCTTCTGTGCCACGAAAGAGGCGCCCATCCACGAGAATTTCAAGCAGGCTATCGTCGAAGCCGACGAGCGGGCGACCGACATCATCTTTCGGTCCTACAAGAACAGCGCTCGGGTCGCGCGCAACGCTGTCAGCCAGGAGGTTATCCGGCTCGAGCGCGAGGGTCGGCCGTTCGAGGATGTGGCGCATCTCGTCAAGGGCGCGCGCGGGCTCGAGGGCCTCGTGAGCGGGGATACCGATCACGGCGTTTGGAGTGCCGGCCCGGTCATCGGACTGATCCGCGATATCCCGAGCGTGAAAGCTTTGATCGATACGATCGTAGAAGAGGCGGAGGTGCTCATTCGCGATCGCCTTGGCGCAATGCTGCGCGCACGCGACGTTGCAGTGCCCGCGTAGGAATTACATCCATGGATCTGAACTGGAGCCCCGAAGAGCTCGCCTTTCGCGACGAAGTTCGCGCCTTCCTGGCCGAAAAGCTGACCCCCGATTGCCGCGAGGCGGGCAGCCTGATGACGAGCGTCTATTCGAACCACGAACTCGGGATGGCCTGGCAGGCGATCCTGCATGAGAAGGGCTGGGCCGCGCCGGGCTGGGACGCCGAACATGGCGGCGCCGACTGGACGACGCTCCAGCATTATATCTTCTCGCGCGAGCGCGTCGAAGCAGGCGCGCCGCCCGTATCTCCCATGGGCATTCACATGGTCGCGCATGTGCTCGCGAAGTTCGGCACAGCGGAGCAGAAGGCTTACTTTCTGCCGCGCATGCTGACCGGCGAACATTTCTGGTGCCAAGGCTATTCGGAGCCCGGCTCGGGCTCGGATCTGGCGTCGCTCCAGATGAGCGCCGTTGCCGACGGGGACGACTTTATCTGTAACGGGTCGAAAATCTGGACGACGCACGCCGCGGAGGCAAACTGGATCTTCTGTCTCGTCCGCACGTCGCGCGAGAGCCGGCCGCAGCAAGGCATCACCTTTCTGCTGATCCCGATGGAACTGCCCGGGATCGAGGTTCGCCCGATCGTGATGACCTCGGGCGAGAAGATCCAGAACCAGATATTCTTCGATAATGTGCGGGTGCCGAAAGCGAATGTGGTCGGTGCGGTCGGCGAGGGCTGGACGGTCGCAAAATATCTGCTCGAGTTTGAGCGTGGCGGTAATGCCTATTCCCCCGAGCTTCAGGTCCGGCTTGCCGAACTGGCGGACTCGGCCGCGCGAATGCCTGCGGACAGCGGCGGGAGCCTCATCGATGATCCGGCGTTCGCGCTGAAGCTCGCCGCCGCCCGTATCCGGGCCGATGTGCTCGAGATTTTCGAATTCCGGATGCTCTCGGCCGTGTCGGATGGCGGCAGTGTCGGCCTGATGGCGTCGGCGATGAAGATCATGGGGACCGAACTCAGTCAGCAGGTAACCGAGCTTGCCCTTGAGGCGGCGGGGCCGGTCGGCACGGTTTACCAGCCGCATGCAACGCGCCCGGGTGGACCCGTCATCGGCTTCACCGAACCGCAAGACGGCTATGTGTCGGGCGAAGCCTGGCAGGCCGTCGCCCCATTACGCTATCTCAATGAACGTGCCGGCTCCATCTATGGCGGCTCTAACGAAATCCAGCGCAATATTCTGGCAAAATCGGCCCTCGGTTTGTGATGCGAAGCGATACGGTCAAATAAGGCGCAGGGGCGGCGGCTTTCCCGCCGGCGGCGGTTTGCATGTCCCCCGACCAGCGGAGGGCAACGACGTCAGCTTCCGATCGCGTCGGCATCTCGTTCGCGGCGCCGTCGTGCTATCCGCTCGCGCATCCGGTTGGGTATATCGGCGACGATGGCCAGCTTTTGCGCATCGCCGATCTGAAACCAGCCGCGAATTTCTTCCGGGGTGCGGCAGCAGCCCAGGCACTTACCGTCAGCGTCGTCGATCTTGCAGATGCGGACACAGGGTGACTTGACGGGGCCGCGCGGGGTGGACGCCTCTTGGTTCATGCTTCAACGCTCATATTTCTGCCATCAAAATGGGGCTGCCGGGTTGCCCGCCTTGCCGATGCGGGCTCGATATCTCGGCCAATGCCACAATCTTCCGCACGAATCGATTGCTATTTAATTGACCAATGAATAACATGGATGCGGGAGAATTGGGAGGAAATCATGGTTCCGATGTCGGGGTCGCTAAATTGGACGAGCCGCAAGCTGGAGGCGTCTCCTGCCTTCACAGACCCGGTAGATACGCGCCCGTTCGGGACCGGCGAAGACCTGTCGGTAACGCGCCAACGTCCCCGCAACCTGGCCGGCGCCATTGGAGGAGCAGGAGTTTGACGCGGGAGTTGCCCGAAGGCGCCACGCCGGAGAACCGGCCGCTCGTCGGCGTTCGCGTCATCGACGCCACGCGAGGCCCGATGGCCGCGATCGCGAGACATTTTGTCGAACTTGGCGCGGACGTCATTCGCGTCGAGCCGGAAGGCGGCGCCGCCGATCGCCAGACCGGCCGGATATGCGGGGCTATCAGCATCGATTTCGCGGCGGCCAATCTCGGCAAGCGAGCTGCCACCATCGATCAGCTCCGGAACCTCGCCCGCGACGCCGACATACTGATAGCGCCGCGCGGGTTGATCGATATTGCCGCGATGCGGTCGCGCAATCCGGCGCTCGTCATTCTGTCGGTCTCGGACTTCGGTGAAACGGGCCGTTTCACTCATTGGGCAGGTGGAGATGCCATATTTCATGCGCTTTCCGGAGAGTTGTCGCGTTCGGGCATTCCGGGGCAGCCGCCGCTTCTCCCGCCCGGCGAACTTGCGATCGCCTGTGCCGTCGTGCAGGCAGCTTTTGTAGCCCTGCTCGCTTACTGGCAGGCCCTCAAGACCGGTGCGGGCGACCATCTTGATTTTTCGATTCTCGATGGGGCAGCGCAGGCCCTAGATCCCGGCTATGGCATCGCTGGCAGCGCTGCCGGCGGCCTATTGGCAAGCAAGCTGCCGCGCGACCGGCCCGATGTCCGTTTCATGTATCCGATTTTCCCGTGCAAGGACGGGATGGTTCGCGTGTGCGTGCTCGCGCCACGCCAGTGGCAAGGCATGTTTGAATGGATGGGACGGCCCGCGGAATTCGCCGACCCGTCCTTCGCGAAAATGCCGGTGCGCTTCGCCTCCCAAACCCTCATGCCGGCGATGGCGGCCCATTTCGCGGGCAAGACACGCCGCGAGGCCGAGGAAGAAGGGCAAAAATTCGGGGTGCCGACGGCTGCCTTGCTGACCATGAACGAAGCGCTTTCAACCGAGCAGGTCGTCGCGCGAAACGCGTTTCAGACGGTCGAGATCGGCGCCGAGCTCAGCGCGCCATTTCCCAACGGGGTCCTCGAGATCGATGGCGAGCGCATGGGAATTGCCGGACCCGTCCCCGGGATGCCGCGGTCCTCCGTCGGTTGGCATCCCCGGCCCGACGCTCCGCGTCCTGCGTCGGACGGCGAGCGGCCCTTGACGGGCCTGCGCGTGCTCGATCTGGGTGTCATCGTGGTTGGCGCGGAAACCGGCCGGCTGCTCGCCGATCAAGGCGCGGATGTCATCAAGGTCGAGAGCTCGGGCTTTCTCGACGGCAGCCGGCAGAGCCGGTCGGCCGGACCGATCAGTCCGACGTTTGCGACCGGTCACCGGAACCGGCGTAGTCTGGGCCTCGACCTCCGCAATCCGGAGGGTAAGGCGCTCATGTACGACCTCGTCCGCATGGCCGATGTCGTCCTTACAAACTTCAAGGGCGGCACACTGGAATCGCTGGGTCTCGATCACGCGACGCTGAAGCAGATCAATCCGCGTATCATTCTCACCGACAGCTCTGCCTACGGACCGACCGGTCCATGGTCGCGGCGCATGGGCTATGGTCCGCTTGTCCGCGCGTCGGCCGGGCTCTCGATGCAATGGCGTTATCCAGGCGATCCAGGCAGCTTCTCCGATGCGATTACCGTTTACCCGGACCATGTTGCCGGCCGGATCGGGGCGATCGGCGTTCTTGCGCTGCTCGTCCGCCGCCTGCGGTCGGGCACCGGCGGGCAAGCCAGTGTCAGCCAGGCGGAAGTCATGCTGGGGCATATGGCGCCGCAGATCGCGGCCAGTGCCCTTGCCCGCGCAGGTCATGCGGTGGCGTCCAATCCGCCCGAGACCGTGGTTTATGCATGCGACGGGGACGACGAATGGTGCGTCGTCAGCCTGCGCGATGCATCGGACGAGCGGGCAGCCGCGAGCGTAACGGGTGGTGAAACCCTGGCCGACTGGATGGCCCGGCATCCGCCTCGCGCGGCGATGGAGGCGCTTCAGAGGGCGGGTGTGCCCGCGGCAGCGATGCTTCGCGTCGCCGAGCTTCCGTCGTTCGATTATTATGCCGAGCGTGGCTTTTTCCGATCTTCGGACCATCCGCATATCTCGGAGCCGCTGACGATGGAAGCCTCGCCCGTGCGCGCAGCGCTGCTGCCGGCCCCACCGGACAAGCCGGCGCCGCTCCTTGCCGAGCACACCGCCGAAGTGCTGCAGGACTGGCTCGGGCTCGGGCCCGACAGGTTGGCGGAGTTGCTCGCGTCCGGCGCAGTGGAAATCTTCAGGGCTCCGCCCCCCGAGGGATGAACGCGCGCGTGTAGACAGGAAGCTGGATACTGAGGGATCCGCTGGCGGCTTGACTCGTCGAGCATGTCTTCCTTGGCCGACGGACTGCCGACGAGCGCGGGCAAATCGCCGCACACTTCAAGGTCGGCACCGACGTGCCCGGAAGCCCTGAGCTGCCTTCGAAATCATTGCGCACCGATCGCCACCGGGTCGGCGGGCTCATACGCATTATTTAATATTTGACACTGATATCACAAGTATGCGTAATTGTCTCGTCGGGCGACCACCATCCTTACGAGTCGCTTTTTGGAGAAGGACTGTCTCATGGCCGAATTCGACCTCATTGTTTCGGGTGGCACTATCGTCGACGGGACCCGTATCCCGCGTTACGTCGGCGACATCGGCATCCGCGCGGGGAAGATCGCCACGATTTCAAATCATATCGATCCGTCGCGCGCCGATCGCGTGATCGATGCCACGGGGCGTATTGTGGCTCCCGGTGTGATCGACCCCCACACCCATTATGACGCGCAGATCTTCTGGGATCCCTATTGCGCGGACTCGAGCTGGCACGGCAACACCACCTTCGTCGTCGGCAATTGCGGCTTTGGCTTCATGCCCTGCAAGCCCGAGGACCGCCAGCGGTACATGCTGATGATGGAAAACACCGAACAGGTGCCGATGGCAGCCATGCAACAGGCTTTGCCCTGGACCTGGGAGAGTTTTCCCGAATGGATGGAAACGCTCCGCGGTGTAGCCAAGGGCGTCAATATGGCGGCCTATATGCCGCTCAATTCACTCATGATCTATGTCATGGGGACCGAGGCGGCAAAGTCGCGCGGGGCGACCGACACCGAGCGCCTAGAAATGCGCCGCCTTCTGCACGAAGCCATGGATGCCGGCGCGGTCGGCTTCGGTTTCTCCTTTCTGCTTGACCAGAACAGCCACAAGGACATCGACGGCTCGCCGATGCCGACAGACTCGATGCATATCGAGGATGCCTATTATCTGGCCGAAGTCCTGCGCGAGCGCGGGGAGGGCGTGATCCAGTGCCTCTGCGAACTTCCTCCGGGCAAAGTGTCCAATCGTTATGCTGTCGAGGAGCTGGCACGCGTTTCCGGGCGGCCGGTACTGCTCAACATCATCACGCCGCTCGACGCGATGCCCGACTATCATGTCAGCCTGCTCAAATGGCTCGACGAGATGGAAGCCAAGGGCCTCAACATCTTCGGCCAGGCCTTCGTCAACCGTTCCTGGAACCAGCTGCGCGCGACCGAATTCGACGTGTGGCAGAGCACCAGCCCCTCCTTCCTGGAGTTCACGCTTGCCCGCACGGCCGAGAAAATGTCGGCGCTCGCCGCCGATCCGCAATTCGTTGCCCGCGCCGTCGATGAATATGAACCGATGATGTGGATGGGCGCCGGCGGACCACTCGAGACCTTCAAGCTCGTCGACGCTCAGGGCGCGCGTATCTTCACGAAATACAATGGCAAGCTTCTCGGCGAGATCGCCGAGGCCGAAGGCAAGCATGTTGTCGAGGTCTTCTTCGCGATCATTGCCGCGTCCGCCGCAGTTGCCGATTTCCGCACGACGGTCGCGACCAGCGTCAATCCCGATATGTCGGCTGAAATTCTCCTGCACAAGCGGGTGGTCTCGGGAACGTCGGACGGCGGTGCCCATGTGAAGTTCCACTGCGGTGGCCAATATGCGACCGACAACATCATGTGGCTCGTTCGCGAAGAGAAACGCATCTCGCTCGAGGAAATTCATTACGGGCTGAGCTATCTGCCTGCGCGCATCTATAATTTTGCCAAGCGCGGGGCTCTTCTCGAGGGCTATGCTGCAGACCTCTATATTTATGATTTCGACACGATCGGCTACGATCGCGACCAGTATGAGACTGCTTATTGTCTCCCCGATGGCGATTGGCGCCGCGCGTGCCCGGCGCAGGGGATCGAGTGGGTGATCGTGAACGGAGAGCCCATCATCCACAATGGCGAGGTGACGGGCGCCACGCCGGGCACGATGCTGGGTGTCCGCGGTTCGGAATTTGATCAGGATTATCTCGCGGATCTGCAGATGGCTGCAGAATAAGGGGAGTTCACCTAGGGCCACTCGGGGCGGAGGCAGCTTTGCTTCCGCCCCCTTTCTTCCTGTCCGGTCAGCGCGGGCGCGGGGGTGCGCTCACGCGGCCGATATGAATATAGTCGAACCGGTGCTTGATCGTCCGTAACAGGGGGCGGAACGCGATGTCTTCGATCCCCTCGATCCGTCTGAGATCCTCGACGCAGATCCCCGGCAAAGTTCGAGAATCGCTTGCGACGCACATCAGAACGCCATCGAATTCACCATGGGACGCCGCCGCAAAGCTGACCTCGTCCCTTTCCGTCAGCGCTGCAAGCGCCGTCTCGACAGCTGCGCCCTCACCCTTGAAGAAGATATAGGCCGCATTGTCATATCCGACTCTGTCGGGTTCGCAGACAATGCCAACGCGGATGATCTTTTCGGCCGTCAGCCGCTTCAGTCGCGAACGCACATTACCCTCGGAGATGCCGAGACGGCGCCCGATCTCCCGATTGCTCAGTCTCCCGTCTTCCACGAGAAGCTCGACGATCGCCTCGTCGACTTCCTCCCGGCGATGCGCGGGCGGCAACGGACTTATATCGCTTGCCAGTTCTCCGACTCCCGCGACATACTTCCGCACCGTGCCGCAGATCGTCATGCGGCAATCGGTGACGCCTTTCACCGCCCGAATTGCCGCTTCCGCGGCCGCCAGCTCTTCAACGCATTGCACGTTCACATTGACCAGTATCTCGGGCGATCCCGGGCATATCGTAATGCTGAATATTTCTGCCATGGCGGCAAGCGCTCCGGCCGTCTCGTCGATCGGCGACGCATCGACGTCGATGCCTGCGAAGGCAAGTACCGGATAGCCCGCCGCTACCAGATCGCGTTGCGCCATGATGCGCACAACCTTGGCTTCGATCATCGCCTTCAGCCGACTGGCGACCGTCTGCTGCGTCACGCCGGCCTCGGCCGCGATCGCACGATTGGACAAATGCGGATCCTGTTGAAGACATTCGATTATCCGGCGATCAAGACTTGAAATCGACATAAATTATCCAGCTAGGTGGCGGCGCCGGAAAGGGCAGGAGGCGCCGAATGTCATGGCCGCGTCGACCATTGAGTCCCTCCCCAAGCGCGCCGCGCGCGCGTGCGGCAGAGTCATGGGCCTAGCCATCGGGCAGCCGATCGGCAAGCATTCAGAGGAGGCTACGCCGCCGCGTGAAGCGAAAATCCATCGGACCCTCGACCCCGCCATATCATCTCATGCGCGGCCCTTGGCGACGGGGGAGACCGCCGCGCTTGGGGGCGCCCGTCTTCGGGCAACGTCGCATCATCGTCGCGTTAGCGCTCGGGACCATGGGGTCGAGGCCGCCTCTGGACAGTTGAGCGGGACAACCGTCCGGCGTGCGCGAGGCGCGCGAAAACGCCCATCGGTTTCATGAATGGCTTCGCTCGGCTGGAGCCGGCCAGCCCTCGGTCGGGGCTTCGGACGCCTGGGCCGGGCGCTACCGCGTCCGCCAGACAGATCCAATCGCTTCGTTGACGATCGGGCCGGCGGGCGCGCACGCGCGGTGATAGCGGCCTGGATGGCCGTGGAACTCCGTTACGCGCGCTTGACCGCCGAAAACGCTGGCTGTTTGCGAAGGGGGCTCCGCGATGGTCGATTGGCTACAGGACCTCGCCACCCTTTCAATTCATTCCACATCGACCCTGATCTCGGTGCGCGGGCATCGCGTGTCGATATTGATTAATTGAATAAATAATAATATGTGGTGAGCGGGTGTCACTGGAAGAGATGTTGGAACGATGAATTTCACGCTGAGCGACGAACAGGCCATGCTCAAGGATTCCGTTTCGCGATTTCTTCGCGCGCATTATGGCTTCGAGCGACGGCGTGACTTCCTCGCGGCCGGCGGCTCCGATGCCGCCATCTGGTCGGGGATTGCCGAGCTCGGGCTCCTGGGCGCATCGCTTCCGGAGGAACTCGGCGGGCTTGGGGGAGGGGCGATCGAAACCATGGTGATCATGGAGAGCTTCGGCGAAGCCCTGGTCATCGAGCCCTATGTGGAAACCATCGTGCTGGGCGCCGGGATTCTGAAACGGGTCGGTGACGAGCGGTCCCGGAAACTGATAGCTGATATTGTGACGGGAAAGGCGCGGGTCGCACTTGCTGCCGGCGAGCCGTCGGCAAGATACGATCTGGGCTCACCCGCAACGGTGGCGGTTCGCGACGGCGACGAATGGGTCATCGAAGGGATGAAGTCGGTCGTCGACGCCGCCCCGGTCGCCTCGCATCTGATCTTGACCGCACAGGTGCAGGGCGGTGCAGGCGGAGTTTCGTTCTTTCTCGTCGACAAGCGGCCGGCGACGCTGTCGTCGCGCGACTTTCGTCTTCTCGATGGCAGAAGCGCTTCCGACATCCGCCTTGAGGGCCTGCGCCTGCCGGCCGACGCGCTGCTGGGCGAATACGGCGCCGGCTTGCCGATCGTCGAAGCCGTCCGTGACGAGGCGATCGCCGCCATATGCGCCGAAGCCGTGGGCGGGATGCGACGGATGCTTGCGGACACGCTCCAATATACAAAGCAGCGGAAGCAATTCGGGCAGCCGCTTGGTTCGTTCCAGGTCCTGCAGCATCGCATGGTGGACATGTATCTGGCCATCGAGCGCGCCGCTTCCGCCGTTTATCTGGCGACCCTCAAACTGAACGCGGATTCTCGAACGCGCGCCCTCGCGGCCTCCTCAGCAAAGGTAACGATCGCGGAAACGGCGCGGATGGTCGGACAATCCGCGGTGCAGCTCCACGGCGGCATGGGGATGACCGACGAGCTTGCAGTGGGCCACTACTTCAAGCGCGCGACGGTCATCGAATCGCAGTTCGGATCCCGGGACTTTCACCTCGCGCGCTATGCGGCGCTGACCCGGCCGGTCGCCGCCTGAAGCCCGAAGCGCGACGTCCACCCCAGGACAGCGAAGTTCCGATTAAAGATCGGATCGAAATGACTGCGCGGTCCGCGTCGGGCTGGCCGCGCGCAGCCCCGACGCGATCCGCGCTGCCGAGCGCCTGCTGGCGGTCGACGATGCCGGCCTTGAATCGGGGCGGGCGGAGCGCAAAAAATCCTGCTGTCGATTGACCCGCAAAATTCAATTGGGTAACTAATGAATTATCGCGGTCGGCGATTCCCGGCGCCACGACATTAAAAAAGACATGAGCGAGGATGCTTAGATGGTGAGATTTGACGGCGACTTCACGATGACGATCGACGGGAAGGCTGTAACTTCTCCCGCCCGCATCGACGTGACCAATCCTTCGACCGAGACTCTGGTGGGCCAGGCCCCCGATTGCACGGAAGCACAACTTGACGAAGCCGTCGCCGCCGCGCGCCGGGCTTTTCCGGCATGGCGGGCGACCCCGATCGAACAGCGCCGCGCCGCGGTCGCGAAATTTGCCGAGGTTCTGGGAGCCCATGCCCAGCAATTTGCGCGCCTCTTCACGCTGGAGCAGGGGCGACCCGTCGAAAAGGCAGCGCAGGAAATCATGGGCGCCGCCTTCTGGTGCCAGACCGTCTCGCAGCAGGACATACCGGTCATCTTGAACGAGGACACGCCCGAGCGCCGTTCTGAGACGCGCCACGCCCCCGTAGGGGTCGTCGGCGGCATCGTCCCTTGGAATTTTCCCGTTCTGCTTGGCGTCTGGAAGATCGCACCGGCGCTTCTCACCGGCAATACCGTCGTGATCAAGCCTTCGCCCTTCACACCGCTCACGATGCTGAAGCTCGCCGAACTGATGCGCGAGCATCTGCCCGCCGGGGTGTTCAATGTCGTCAGTGGGGGCGACCAGCTCGGCCCTTGGCTCACCGCTCACGACGGGATCGACAAGGTCAGCTTCACGGGCTCGACCGCCACCGGGCGCCGCGTCATGGCGAGCGCCGCAGCCAATCTCAAGCGCATCACGCTCGAGCTTGGCGGCAATGACGCAGCGATCGTCATGCCCGATGTCGACGCCAAGGACGTCGCCGAGAAGCTCTTCTGGGCCGCGTTCGGCAACAGCGGCCAGATATGTATCGCGACCAAGCGCATGTACATTCACAAGGATATTTATGACGCGGTCGCCAGCGAACTCGTCGCCTATGCCCGCAAGGTGAAGGTCGGCGACGGCCTCGAACAGGGAACGGACCTCGGCCCGATCCAGAACCGCATCCAGTTCGAGCGGGTGAAGGATCTGATCGCCGACGCGCGATCAACGGGTCTCAACTTCCTGCTGGGCGGCGATGTTCCCGAAGGCAACGGTTTCTTCGTTCCGGTCTCGATCATCGACAATCCGCCCGAGGATAGCCGCGTGGTCCAGGAGGAGGCCTTTGGACCGGTGCTTCCACTCCTGAAGTTCGACGATGTCGACGAGGTGGTGGCACGCGCCAATGCGTCCGAATATGGTCTTGCCGGCTCGATATGGTCGGCGGACGTCGATGCGGCCGCCGAGATTGCCGCTCGCCTGGAGACCGGAACCGTCTGGATCAACGAAACCCAGTATATCATGCCCTGGACGCCCTTCGGCGGCCACAAGCAATCGGGTGTCGGAGTCGAGAATGGCTCGGATGGCCTCCTTGAATATACCAACCCACAGACGATCTCGATCGCGAAGCCGCGAGCGAAGGCGGGCTGACCAGGGCTCGGGGCTCGATTGCTGCGGCAGGCCTCGCGGCACGACAAGGAAATACGACGCGCGCGGTCGGCGGTCGCGCGCGTCGGCTAGGCGCCGAGCGACAGCCTGACCTGCTCGCCGGTGATGCTTGCTGCATCGGGACCCAGCAGGAAGGCGATGACGCGGGCCGCAGCGGCGGGCGAGATCCAGTCGCTCCGGTCCGCATCGGGCATGTCGGCGCGATTGGCGGGCGTGTCGATGATCGTGGGCAGAACCGCGTTGACGCGAATCTTGCGCGCCTTGAGTTCTTCGGCGAGGCTATGCGTGAAGGCGGCTATTCCGGCTTTCGAAGCGGCATAGGGGCCATGCCGATGCCCGGCGCGGTCGCTGCGGCCGCGCCGACGTTGACGATCGCGGAGCCTGCACGGAGGTAAGGCATTGCTGCGCTCGACGAGGCGACTGCCGTGCGGAGGTTCATGCGATACATCCGGTCCCAGCTGCCAAGCGATCCGTCCGATACCGGTTCCCAGAGGAAACCGCCCGCGACGTTGACGAGGCCATCGATGACGCCCCAGCGCTCATGGACCTGGCGATAGGCCTCTGCCACCGCTTTTTCGTCCGCGAGATCGCAATTTCCGATTACGAGATCGGCGTCGCCGCCCCCTTCCGGTGCAGGTGCAAAATCGACGAGCGCGATTTGGTGGCCGATTTCCGAGAGGGCGGCGGCGGTTGCGCGGCCTAGGATTCCGAGGCCGCCCGCGATGACGAATTTCGACATGGTTCGAAAACTCCCTACAGGAAAGGATATCAGGTCTGGGTCGCGAACGGGCGTTGCGCGGGGTCGGTCGGCACCCATGCGGGCTTTTCGCCGGTCGAGAACATGGCCTTGACCTCGGACCGGCCGGAATTGTCGCCCGCGCCGAGCTTGATCGCGAGGAGGCCTTCGCTCTTTGCGGCCTCGGAGTAAATGGCCGGGCCCCACCCCGGACGAAAGCCGCGGGTCACGCGCTTGCGCGACGCCGTCGGCCCGTCGAAGGTCGCGACCGGTGCGGCGACCGCCATCCTCTCGCGCGGCGCCGTCACGAGGATGGCGGGCGCGCTGCGGCTCGGCTCGGGCACGCGGGAGCCCGGCAGCCGCGCTCCTGGATTTGCGCACCGGGCTTGTCGGCGCTGCTGGCGCGATCATGGGAAGGCGCCGGGACGGGTGTGACGATCATGCTGGCCAGAATGGCATGGGCCCAATACGGCGTCAAACCGATTTATGTGCGTAATTAAATAAATGCCATGCGACTGTTTTCGTGTCAGGAGCGGTCGCTCCGAGCGGCTGCGCCGACCGGCGGGTTTTTGCGTCGCTGTCTGGTGCGGCATTGTGAATGGGCTCGCGCCTGCTAATAGAGAGCGGACGCCCGGCCGGGGGCGCAGGCAAGGGAGCCAGTCTTGAAAGCGCGCGTGATGGGTGAAGTAAAGCGCAATCCTCGTGGACGCCGGGCCAAGTCGCTTGGCGAACCGGAAGTCTCGGCGCGGGAACAGTTGCTCGAGGCGACGAGCGAGATCATGACCGAGCGCGGCACCATCGAGGTGTCCTTTGCCGAGATTGCCAAGCGCTCCGGTCTCAACTCGGCGCTGATAAGCTATTATTTCGGCAGCAAGGCCGGCCTCATGATGGAATTGCTGCGCCGCATCCTGGGCGACGAACTCAATCGCCTCGAGGAAATATCGCGAACCGGCCTCTCCCCCGAGGAGAAGCTGCAAGGGCATGTCAGCGGGCTGATCATGACCTATTTCCGCTTTCCCTTTATCAACCGCCTGATCCATCAGATGGTCATCGACGAGCCCGAAACTTTCGGCCCGGTGATCGCCGAGGAGATGAGCAAGCGCGCGGCGGAAGTGCAGCGTCGCATCCTTGACGAGGGCGTTGCCTCGGGACGGTTCCGCAAGGTTGATCCCCTGCATTTCTATTTCCATGTGGTAGGCGCCAGCGACCAGTTCTTTCATGGCCGCTACCAGATGCGCCATATTTTCGGCGTCGATGAAATCGACGAGAAGCTCACGCGCAACTATGCCGATTATCTTGCCGACAGCCTGATCCGCAGCCTTTCCCGCTAAGCATCCGTAGACCGCCGGAACTTGCCTCCCGGCATCGGGGCGCGGGACGATGCCGCTCGGCATTCGCCTGTTGATCCCGAGCGCTTGTCGGTGTAATCAAATAATCGTGCAATTAATTAATTGTGGAATCCTATTTGGGACGCGGAGCTGTCATGCCGGAAAAGAGCGTAGAATTGCATGTCGAAGGATCGACGGCCACCATCGTCCTCAACCGGCCCGGGCGGCTGAACGCTCTCAACAACGAGATGTTCCTGCTGCTCGACGAGCATGTCTCGTCTATTGCCGAGCAGGCAGAGCGCATCAGCTGCGTGGTGGTTCGTGGTGCGGGAAAATGCTTTTCCGCCGGGCACGATCTTGAAGAGATCGGATCGGGTGAGGCGGCGCATAATGTGGCGTTCCAGTCGTCGGTCCTGGAGCGCCTGGCCAATCTTCCGCAGGCGGTGATCGCGGCGGTGCACGGTCATTGCTACACGGGCGCGCTCGAAGTCGCCCTCGCAAGCGATTTCATCGTTGCGGCTGAAAGCGCCCGCTTTGCCGACACCCATTCGAAATGGGCGCTCACGCCGGTGTGGGGAATGAGCCAGCGTTTGCCGCGCCTCGTGGGGCAGGCGAGGGCGCGCGAAATGATGTTCACCGCGCGCACCGTCGAAGGCCGCGAAGCGCTGGCCATCGGACTGGCTGCCGCCTGTTTCGCCGACGACGGATTTTGGGGCGAGGTGGCAGCGCTTGCGACGCGCGTTGCCGAAAATTCGCCTTTCAGCATCGCAGCCTACAAGCGGCTCCTCGCGCAAACCGATGCCGTGCCGTTGCACCACGGGCTTGCCTATGAGGTGCGGCACAGCGCGGGGGTCGGGCCCGACATGTCTGAACGCGTTGCGCGCTTTTCAAAGCGCAAGCGGTGACGCCCCCTTTTCAGTCATCGGCGCCGTTCGCGGCGATCGGGAGTAAGACGGCATGACAGAGGCGGCGGTGAGGGTGCCGGGCGCGATTAGCGCCGAAATGGCAGCGCGGTTTGCGAACCCCGCATCCTATGCGGAACCAGAAAAGCTGCATCGCGATCTTGCCTGGATGCGGGTGCACGCGCCGGTCGCGCGCATCGACGCGCCGGGGATCGATCCCTTCTGGCTGGTGACGCGGCACAAGGATATCATGGATATCGAGCGCCAGCCCGACATCTTCCGGAACGGCGATCGGTCGACCGTGCTGATCGGCAGTCCGATGCGCAAGGCAGTCGAAGAGGCGAAAGGTTGTCCCCACCTCACCCGGACGATGGTCAACATGGATGGCACGGAGCACCGCGCCTATCGCTCGCTGGTCCAGCCCTGGTTCATGCCGGGGAATGTCAAGCAGCTGACCGATGACATTCGTCAGATCGCCCGTTCGCACGTCGACCGCATGCTCGCGCGCGACGGGGCATGCGATTTTGTCGCCGACGTCGCGCTCCACTATCCGCTTCACGTCATCATGAGCATTCTCGGCGTACCCGAGCAGGACGAACAGCGGATGCTGATGCTGACGCAGCAGCTCTTCGGCGCGCGCGATCCCGAACTCAGCCGGGAGGCTGACGCGATGGCCGATCCGGCAAGCGCCCTCAAGGTGTTCGGCGCGGTGATCGCCGACTTTCATGGCTACTTCTCCGCCATCACTGCCAAGCGGCGCGCGGATCCGCAGGACGACCTGGCAACGGTCATTGCCAATGCGGTTATCGACGGAAAACCGATCGAGGAAGCGGCGGCGAACGACTTTTACATGCTCGTCGCGACGGCCGGGCATGATACGACCTCGGCTTCGACCGCGGGCGCGATCTGGGCGCTCGCCGAGCGCCCCGACCTTCTGACGAAGGTAAAGGCCGAACCCGAGCTGATCCCGCAACTGGTCGACGAAGCCATCCGCTGGGTGACGCCGGTCAAGCATTTCATGCGCTCGGCGGCGAGCGATCATGACGTGAACGGGCATGCTTACAAGGCAGGCGACTGGATCATGCTTTCCTATATGTCGGCCAATCGCGACGAAAACGTGTTCACCGACCCTTTCGAGTTCCGCCTCGACCGTCCCGTCAACAAGCAAATCGCCTTCGGCTACGGCCCGCATCTTTGCGTTGGGCAGCATCTCGCCCGCCTCGAAATGCGGATCCTGTTCGAGGAACTGCTGCCCCGTATCTCGGCGATCGAGGTCGCCGGCGAGGCGGCGTGGACGCAATCGAATTTTATCAGCGGTCCGAAACGGCTGCCGATACGCTTCACCAGGAGCTGAGACTGGCTAGCGCGAGGGCGCGGCGGGCGCTGGATCGGACTCCGCCGAGCGAGCGCGCTGTGAACGGAGCCACGTCGGGCGGCGTAAGCGCCAGGCGATGTCATCGAGCGCTGTGCGCAGGACGACCTGCCGTTCGGCGGGCTCGGCCCATCGCGGATAAGGGGCTGTCATGGCATCGACGGCTTCCGCGAGTTCAGCCACCGCCCGCCATCTTATACCCCGATTGGCGAGCGTCTCGGTTCGATGAAGATTCTCCGCGCGCTTTTGGCACGAAGCTGCGGGCATTCGGTGGACAAGCAGATCGGATCATCGGCCGCAAGCGGCCGTCCGCTAGCCTGCGAATTTGAAGACCCGGTCGGCGCCTGCGAGACCGATCGACCCGTCCGGGACGCAGCGATACATCAGATATTCGACGCCTGACCCGGTGCCGCGACCCTCGGCCACCGCCATCACATGATTGAGCCAGGAATAATTTGCGTGGCTCGTCTCGAACCGAGGCTGGGTGGCGAAATAGGTTTCCCCGAAATCGACCACCGCGCCGGCCCTGTATTTGGCGGCGGCTTCCGGCGTCGTGCTGGCGACACCGAAATATTGGACGAAGATGTTGGCCTTGTCTTCGGTGACGATGACGAGCCGCACGTCGATATGATAGATGCCGTCCTGATCGATCAGTTCGAACTCGCCGCCGACCGGGGCTATCGTGCCGCGGATGCGCGGGCCCTCCACGACGCCGCCCGCCAGTTGCCATATGTTGCGGCGACCCTTGGGGACCGGTCCGATCGGGAACCGGTTGCCGAGATCGACACGCATGCGCAGCAGGGGTTCAAGGTGCATCTTCTTCTCCCGATCATCGCCGCAAGGCCTGCAGCGGCTGCCCGCCTTTTGCGGGATTCCGCGTCGTACCCTGAAGCGCATGCGTATAATAATCAATTGACCAATTAACTTGCCACGCCGCTTCGGCGTGCGTATCGATCGACGCCGGGATGCTCTCGCGCGCGACGAGGTCGAGCCGGTCGCATCAGGATGGGAGAGCTGAGATGACAGGTACGGCAGCCGCACGGACGCCCGTAATCATCGCCGTCGGCGAGATTGCCGATCGCCCGGAGGATCCGGCAAAGGCGCTCGAGCCCGTCGCTCTGATGGCCGAAGCACTGCGCCGCGCTTCGGGCGACGCGACCGGCATCCTTTCCACGCTCGACTCGATCGATCTCGTCGGCCAGGTCACCTGGCGATATCGCGATCCCGTCGCCTTGCTCTGCGAAAAGCTGTCGATCGATCCCGCCCGCGCCGAGAATGCGAGCATGGGGGGCGAGACGCCTGTCCGTCTCCTGCACGAAGCGGCTCTTCGCATCTCGCGAGGCGACAGCCGTGTTGCCGCGATCGTTGGCGGCGAGGCCGTCAACGCCATGGGGAAGGCGCGCAAGGCCAAGGCTAAGCTCGCCTGGACGCCGCTTGCTCCCAAAGAGGAAACCGTCGCGGTCGACTTCTCCTCGCTGCCGATGCGGCAGGCCTCGAAAAAGCTGGGCATGACCGCGCCCGTCCACATCTACCCGCTATACGAAAATGCCTTCCAGGCCGCGCGCGGGCAATCGCCGCGGGAGGGCCGCGTTGCGGCTGCCGACCTGTGGGCGGACTATGCGCAGGTCGCTGCGGCGAATGAATTTGCCTGGCTGCGCACCGCGCCCGGAGCCGACGAGATCGAGGCGCCTTCCGACACCAACCGCCTCGTCGCCTTTCCCTATCCCAAGCTGATGGTGGCAAACCCGTCGGTCAACCAGGCCGCGGCGATCATTGTCGCAAGCCTCGAATGGGCGCTTGCCAACGGGATATCAGAAGACAGGCTCGTCTATATCTGGGATGGCGCGGCCGCGCAGGAGCCCGGGGACTATCTGGACCGCGATGGCTATGATCATTCGACCGCGCAGCGCGTGGTCCTCGAGCGAGCGATCGAGATCGTCGGCGGCGATGCCTCCGCGATCGACCTTGCGGAGATGTACAGCTGCTTTCCGATTGTCCCGAAGATGGCGCTCGAAACACTGAAATTGCGTCCGGAGGTCAAACCTACGGTGACCGGAGGGCTGACCTTCTTCGGCGGCCCGATGAACAATTACATGAGTCACGGTGTGAGCGCGATGGTCCGGGACATGCGCGCCGGAAAGGGCACGATGGGACTCCTCTACGGACAGGGCGGCGTTGTCTCGAAACATCATGCGCTCATCATCTCGACGCGGCCGCCTGCGAGGCCGCCCAGCGCGGACTATTCGGTTCAGGCCGAGGCGGAAGCATTGCGCGGTGCTGTGCCCGAATTCTCCGAAGGATATGAAGGCGCCGCTACGATCGAAACATATACGATCATCTACACGCCGAAGGGCGAAGTACTTCACGGCGTCGTGATCGCGCGCAATGCGGATGGCCAGCGCATGATCGCGAAGGTCCGGCGTGACGACGACGCCTCGATCGCGCTGCTCGCGTCGCTCGACGCCAATCCGATCGGTACGGCCGGCCATATCAGGACCGATGCCTTTGGTGCGCGGATATGGGAGGCGGGCGAGAAGCGCGACCGGCGGGCGGCGCCGCGCCGCTTCTGCCTCGTCGAGCGCGACGGGCCGGTCACGCTGGTCACGATCAACCGTCCCGAAGCGATGAATGCGCTGACGCCCTATGCCAATGAAGAGCTGGCCGAGGTGTTCGACGATTTTCAGGACGATCCCGCTCAGTGGGTCGCCATCCTCACGGGCGCCGGAAACAAGGCCTTCTCGTCGGGCAATGACCTCAAGTTTACCGCGCAGTCGATGGGCGCGGGTTTGCCACTCGAGACGCCAATCAAGGGGTTTGCCGGCCTCACCGCGCGCTGGGACAACAACAAACCCGTCATCGCCGCGGTCAATGGCATCGCCATGGGTGGCGGCTTCGAGATCGCGCTGGCCTGCGACCTCATCATCGCGGCCGAGGGCGCCGTTTTTGCTCTTCCCGAGCCCAAGGTGGGGCTCGCGGCTCTCGCTGGCGGCCTCCACCGCTTGCCGCGCCAGATCGGCCTCAAGCAGGCGATGGGAATGATCCTCACCGCGCGGCGCGTGTCGGCCGCCGAAGGGCAGTCGCTCGGCTTCGTCAATGAGGTGGTTCCGGAAGGCGAACTGCTCGCGGCGGCGCGCCGCTGGGCCGACGAAATCGCGGCGTGCAGCCCGATGTCGATCAGGGCCTCGAAGGAAGCGGTCATGAAGGGCCTCGACGAAAGCGACCTCGCCGCCGCTTACGCCAACCAGACGCGTTACCCGGCGATCGGCGCGCTCTTCCGCTCGCAAGATGTGCGCGAAGGACCACTGGCATTCGCCCAGAAGCGGGCGCCCGTCTGGAAAGGCCGATAAAGGCCGGGAGACTGCCGGGAAAGGAGACCGAATGGGAGTGGCGACAGCTTTTGACCTTAGCGGCCGCGTGGCGCTCGTGACCGGTGCTTCGGCCGGTTTGGGTGCGGGTTTCGCGCGTGTGCTGGCGCAGGCCGGGGCGAGTGTCGTTCTCGCAGCCCGGCGCGTCGACCGGCTCGAGGCCGGCGTCGAGGCGATCAGGCGCGAAGGCGGCGAGGCGATCGCGGTGGTCCTCGATGTCACGGACGAGACTTCGACGAAGGCCGCCTTTGATGCGGCGGAGGCGGCCTTTGGAACTGTGGATACGATCGTCGCCAACGCGGGCATCGCGAGCGATAGCCCGGCGCTCAATCTCTCGGCCTCGCACGTCGACGACCTGCTTGCGGTGAACGTCCGGGGCGCATTCCTGACTGCAACCGAAGGTGCGCGGCGCCTCATTGCGGCGGGTAGCCGCGAGCGCCAGCATGGCCGGGTCGTGATCATCGGTTCGATCACCGCCGACCGCGCGTTGCCGGCGGCTTCGGTCTATGGCGCGACCAAGGCCGCGGCGCGCCACATGGCCAAGGCGATGGCGCGCGAATGGGCGCGGCGCGGCATCAATGTGAATGTGATCCAGCCTGGCTATTTCGAGTCCGAAATGACAGCGGAACTGGTCGGCAGCGAGGCCGGGCAGGCCTATATCGCATCCTTTCCGCGTGGCCGCCTGCGCCCGGCGAGCGATCTCCACGCGCCGCTGCTGTTCCTCTGCTCGGACGCATCGCTCGGGGTGACGGGGTCGATCATCACGGTGGACGACGGACAGTCGCTCTGAGAAGCTTCATGCGCGCGGCCTCGCCCGATTGGGCCTGGGGCCCCGCGACCGCGTCCGATCAGCGCAGATACTGACCGTCGTCCACCTTGAGAACCGTGCCGGTCACGGCCTCCGACGCCGGCGAGACGAGATAGAGGAGGGACGAATCAAGCTGCTCGGGCCGGCCGAGCCGCTTGCGCGGGAAGGTCTCGATAAACGCGTCGCCGGTTCGCGAGCGCATCCCGTCCATCATCTCGGAATCGAACGAACCCGGTGCGATGCAATTGACGTTGATGTGGAAGCGCGCCCATTCGATCGCGAGCGCTTCGCTCATCCGCACGACCGCGGCCTTGCTCGTCGCGTAGAGCGCCGCGCCCTGCCGCGGCGCCACAAAGGCCGATATCGAGGCGATATTCACGATGCGCCCGGGGCGCTTGGCCTCGATGAGCCGGGCTGCGACCTCGCGCGCGAAGAGGAAGGGCGCCCGGACATTGGTGTCGAGCACCCGGTCGACGAGATCCAGCGGCATGCGGGTGGCAAGCTGCGCATCCGGAATCCCGGCGTTGTTGACGAGGATTCCGGTCGTCCCCAGGACGGCATGCGCCTTGTCGACCGCCGCGACGATATCGCCCGCCTCCGACACATCCGCCGCGATCGCGGTGGCCCGCCCGCCCGCCGCTTCGATTTCGGCGACGAGCGCATCGAGCCGCTCGATGCGCCGCCCGACGACCGCAACAGCGGCGCCTGCGGCCGCGAGCACTTTCGCAAAACGATAGCCGAGACCCGACGAGGCGCCCGTGACGATGGCTGCCTGACCGGCGAGAAGCGCGGTGCGATCGGGCGCGCCGCTCATTGCGGCGCGGCTCCGGCGACCTTGGCCTTGGCCCAATATTCGTCGCGGATCAGGCGCTTGTAGAGCTTGCCCGTATCGAGGCGCGGGAGCGCCCTGGCGAAGTCGATCTGGCGCGGAGCCTTGACATGACTGAGCTTCTCGCGTGCGAGCGCGGTGAGCTCGGCCGCGAGCGCGTCGCCCGCGTCGGCCCAGTCGAGCGGCTGCACCACCGCGATCACGCGTTCGCCCATTTCCTCGTCGGGGCCACCGATCACGGCCACATCGGCGACCTTCGGATGCCCGATAAGGAGATTCTCGATCTCCTGGGGATAGATATTGACGCCCCCGGAGATGATCATGAAGCTCTTGCGGTCGGTGAGATAGAGATAACCTTCCTCATCGACCCAGCCGATGTCGCCGAGCGTCGTCCAGCCTTTCGCGTGGCGCGATTCCTGCGTCTTGGCCGGGTCATTATGATATTCGAACTGCGCTCCGCCGCTGAAATAGATCGCGCCTTCGTTGCGCGCGGGAAGCTCCTCGCCCTTCTCGTCGCAGATATGGACCTTGGTGGTCATCGGCCGGCCCACCGACCCTTTATGGGCGAGCCATTCCTCGGGGCCGATGAAGGTCCCGCCATTGCCCTCCGAACCGCTGTAATATTCGTGGATGATCGGTCCGAACCAGTCCATCATCGCTTCCTTGACCGGCACCGGACAGGGGGCGGCGGCATGGACCACGGTGCGCAGCGAGGAGACGTCGTAGGATGCCCGCTCGTCTGCGGGCATCTTGAGCATTCGGACAAAGTGGGTCGGCACGAACTGCGCAATCGTCACCTTGTGGCGCGCGATCGCGGCGAGCGCCGTCTCGGGCGTGAAACGCTCCATCAGGACCACCGTGGCGCCAAGGCGCATCATCGCGATCGTCCAGCGCAGGGGGGCGGCGTGATAAATAGGTGCGGGACAGAGATAGATGCTGTCGGCTGACGCGCTGTAGAGCTTCGTCGCCACCATGACGACCGAGTCCGGCTTGTCGATGGGTTCCCCGCAGATCGGGTTCGGCTTGATGCCCTTCGGGCGGCCCGTTGTCCCCGACGAGTAGAGCATGTCGTAGCCGGCCTGCTCGTCCGCGATGGGGGCTGTGGGCATCGCGCCGCGCTCGGACGCGAAGTCGAGATAGCCCGCGATGCGGTCTCCGGCGGCAAACAGATCGACACCGAGATCGCGCCGGGCGATGTCCGCGGCAATCTCCGCTTGCGCGGACGAAGTGATGAATATCCGTGCTCCGCTGTCGCGCAAGATATATTCGATCTCGTCGGCCTGGAGTTTGTTGGAGATGGCGACGAAGTAAAGACCGGCGCGCTGCGCAGCCCAGGCGATTTCGTAGAATACCGGGGAATTGGGAAGGCACATGGCAATCGTCGACCCCGGGGTCAGGCCGCGCGCGCGGAACAGCTGCGCGCCCTGGTTCGAGCGGCGGTCGAGCTCGGCATAGCTCAAGGTTTCCCCGCTTTCGGCCATGATGACGGCGGGTTTTTCGGGAGCCGAGCGGGCGTGGATCGAGGGATGCATCAGGGTGTTCGTCCTTCTTCAGGGGATCATCACGGCCTTTACGCACGCTCCGGCGTGCTGGTCGGCAATGGCTTCGTTGATCTGCGCGAGCGGATATTCGCGAATGAGGCGGTCGAAGGGCATCTTTCCCGCCCGGTAGAGCTCGATCATCCGCGGAATGAAAACATCGGGAAGACTGTCGCCCTCGATGATGCCCATCACGATATGACCAGCGCCCACCAACTGGTTGATCGAAATGCCGAGCCGGTCGTCGGCGGGGTGGGCGATGCCGACAAGTCCGATCGTGGCGCGCGGCGCGAGGGCGCCCATGGCCGCCTCGATGACGTCGCGGCGACCGGTCGTATCGAACGCGAAATCCACGCCGAGGGGCTGGATGGCCCGTACGGCCGCCGCGAGGTCGCCCGTCGCGGGGTCGAGGGCGTGCGTTGCGCCCAATTCAAGTGCCAGCGCGCGGCGTTCTTCGCGTGGTTCGGCAACGATGATCGTGGCGCACTGCTGCACGACCGCGCCGAGGACGGCGCTCAGGCCCACCGCGCCCGCGCCCATGACGAGCAGCGAGGATGCGGCGGGACAGGCGAGCGAATTCATGACGGCGCCGGCGCCGGTCTGAACGCCGCAACCGAGCGGCCCCAGAATCTCGATCGGCAGGTCGCGATCGACGGCGACAATGTTGCGCTCGTTGGCGAGCGCGAAGGAAGCAAAGGAGGACTGTCCGAAGAAATTGGCGCTCGCCGGTTCGGCGCCGACGCAGAGCGTGCGACTGCCGTCCGGGCGACAACCCGCATAGTTCATCTGCGCGAAGCGGACGCAATAGGCGGGGCGGCCCTCGTCGCAGCGGACGCATGCGCCGCAACTGTTGAAGGTCAGGACGACATGATCGCCGGGTTTGACCTTCGTCACACCGTCACCCACGCGCTCGACGACGCCTGAGCCTTCGTGGCCGAGGACGGCGGGCGCCTTCATGATCGCAAGGCTGCCGCCGAATGCAAGGTCGGTGTGGCAGAGGCCGACGCCGGCGATGCGCACCAGGACTTCGCCGGGGCGCGGCCCCTCGAGCGTGACGCCCTCCATCTCCCATCGTCCGCCGGGCGTGCGCGCGACCGCGGCCAAGGCTTCCTGCGTCATCGTCCTGTCTCCCGTGCAATCGTGCCGCGTCTACGGCTCTCGGCGGACTGTTCGCGCGAGGCGGCGCACGCGGTGCGGCGACGCCGCATCCATCGGCGCCGCCATCGATGGGCTGGCCTGCGTTTCGCACAGCTCGCGATTGAAATCAGAGACGGCAACGATCATCCACTTCGCCGCGCGCCGTCGTCGTTTCGCCGAGGCCGCTGCCGCCGCCGGCAACCACCGCCGCATATCCCGAGATTTTCACGCCTCTATCCTCCGCTGGGTCGGCGCACGCGCTTTTGAGCGGTCAGCTTGGAGCCGCTCTTGCCGTGCTCGCGCTTGCAATTCGTCGACGACCGGCCGGCTCTTGTGGCCGTCGGTCGCTGTCGTGCCTATCAAGGTGTCTTTAAATAATCAATTGACCAATCAAATTTTCATGGCGACTCTTGCCCGAGGTTTGGGAAGGGTCGGAGGAGAAGTGCGATTTTGGCGAGGAGGTGCCGTGCAGCCGCCGACCTCCCAAGGAAATCTGTCCCCCGCGGAGACTGACTGGGTACGATGAGCGTTTGCGCTTTCCAGCGACGCAAGCGGAGCACCATATTCGCCACATAGGTGAAAATTAACATCTTATGTCGTGACGACAGGGTTCGTCTGTCAGAACGCGTGCTCGATCACGCCAATTCATTGTGCGGTCGATTAATTCATTGTGCAAGGATGGGCGGGAATGGTAGCTGCGAAGAGGGCCGAACGGAGGCAGAAGGGGAACGAAGATGGTTGGCAGTCCCGCGCGCGTCGCTGTCGAGTATCGCGGGCCGGTCGCGCTGGTGCGCTTCGCGAATCCGCCCGCGGACACGATTACCAACAGCGGGGCTGCCGAGCTTGTCGCCGCGCTCCACGCTATCCTGACCGCATCCCGGGTCCGCGCCGTCGTCCTGACCGGCGGGTCGCTGGGCGTGTTCATCCGGCACGCCGATGTCCGGCAGATCGCGACGGCGCTGACGCGGGTGGGTGAGCAGGAGGTTCTGCCCGAAGCGTTCCAGGCCAGCGCCTTCGCCGAACTCGGCGCGCTGCTCGATATGGCGGAGAAGCCGGTGATCGCTGCCATCGATGGCCTCTGCATGGGCGGCGGGTTCGAGATCGCGCTCGCCTGCACGATGCGGATCGCGTCGCCCGCCGCCACGGCCATCGGCCTTCCGGAAATCCGCCTTGGCATTTTTCCAGGTGGCGGCGGAACGCAACGCCTGTCGCGCCTCGTGGGACGGCATCGCGCTCGCCTGCTCATGCTGACGGGCCGCACGATGGACGCGAACGAAGCTCTGGCCGTCGGTCTCGTCGACGAAGTCGCGCCGAGCGCGCTTGATCGGGCGATCGAACTGGCCGAGCTCTTTGCCTCTCGCTCGGCCGACGCTGTTGCCGCCGTCTTGCGCCTGACCGCAACGGATGAGGATGCGGGCCGCCTGGCGGCGGAGGCGCGGGCCTTTGGCGCACTGGGGATGGGAAACGGCGATGTCTCGCGCCGGCTGCTGCAGTTTGCCGAGCGAGGGGCAGGTATCGAGGAACTGGACTGATCGTCTTGCTGAAAGGCCTCTGCTTGTATGCCGAGAAGCGCGCCAGGCGGGGCCTCGCGACGATCGAGGCTGGCGTCGGGGCGCCCGCGGCGCGATGCTTCAATATCCGCCGGCGGTTGAAAGTTCCGAAAACGGCGCTGAAATGATCGGGGTACGGGTCGGCGGGTCGACGCCAAGCCGCCGGCTCCGCGGGGCAGGGGCGGTTCCGCGCCAGAAAGGGCGATGACGATGATTGCGATCAAATTCTGTCTGAGGCGGTTGCCTTCGCTGACGATGGCCGAATTTCAAGACTATTGGCGAAATCGCCATGCGCCGCTTGTGGCTGACGTCGCGGGGGTGCTTGGTATCCGTCGTTATGTCCAGAGCCACGCCCTTGATGAGCCCGATCTCTCGCGCGCGGTGTCGCGACGCGGTTGCACGCTGCCGCGTTATGACGGCATCGCCGAGCTCTGGTACGATAGCGCGGAGGCGGTTCGGGCCGCAGGGGCGACAGAGGAGGGACGCCGCGCCGGGCGCCTCCTCCTCGCCGACGAAAAACTCTTCATCGACCTTCCCAATTCGCCGATCTTCTGGGTTCGGGAACATTGCATCATCGAGGTAGGGCAGCCGAGCTAGGCACGCCGCCCCCCCCCGATGACCCGTCGTGGAGGAGGCCGGCGCTCGCTCCCTTGCGGCTGCCGGCTTGGCACGGCTGGCGAGCGGCGTTCGGGCGCGTCGATTGGACAGTTTCAGCCTTGTCCTAGATCCGCTCGATCACGATCGCGGGGGCCATGCCGCCGGCAGCACACATGGTGACAAGCCCGTAGCGACCGCCCGAGCGTTCGAGCTCGTCGAGCACGGTCCCGATCAGGATCGAGCCCGTCGCGCCGATCGGGTGGCCGAGCGCCATCGCGCCGCCGTTGATGTTCACCTTCTCGCGGTCGAGTTCGAGGTCGCGGATGAATTTCTCCGCGACGACCGCGAAAGCTTCGTTGATTTCCCAGACGTCGATGTCGTTGGTGGTCAGTCCGGCCTTTGCGAGCACCTTCCTCGCCGCCGGAACCGGAGCGTTGAGCATCAGCGTCGGATCGTCGCCGATATTGGCATAGGCGACGACGCGCGCGCGCGGTTTCAGGCCATGCTTGTCGGCATAGGCTTTCGAGGTGAGAAGAACAGCGGCCGCCCCGTCCACGACGCCCGACGAGTTGCCCGCATGATGAAAGTGCTGGATTTCGAGGTCGGGATAGCGGCGGTTGATTTGCTTGCGGAAGGTCACCCCGCCACCGAGATCGAAATCGGCGAGGCCCGTGAAGCTCGCCTTCAGCGCGGCAAGACCCGCGGCGGTCGTCTCGGGGCGCGGAAATTCCTCATGATCGAGCGCGACACTGCCGTCGGTGTTGAGCACGGGAATGACCGACTTTTCGAAACGGCCTTCCCGGATCGCGAGGTGGGCGCGCTGCTGGCTGACCAAGGCCAATGCGTCGAGATCCTCGCGGCTGATGCCCTCGATCGAGGCGATGGCGTCGCCGCACACGCCCTGGTGCGACTGGGGATGAAGTGCATCGAGCGCTTCATGCCCCGCCCCCATCATCTGGGCTGGCAGGCCTGCATTGGCCTTTTCGGCGGCAAAGGCGGTGGTATAGCTCATCATCTCGGTGCCACCGGCGATGACGCAATCCTCCATGCCTGACATCACCGAAGCCGCCGCAAAATTCACCGAGCTGATGCCTCCGCCGCAGAAGCGGTCGAGCGTCGTGCCGCTTGCCTTGGTATCATATCCCGCCGACAGCGCCGCCATTCGGCCAAGGTCGCCGCCCTGCTTGCCGACCTGCGACGAGGTCGACCAGACGATGTCGTCGACGGTCGCGGTGTCGAGGTTGTTCCGATCGCGGATGGCGGTGAGCACGGTCGCGGCGAGATGCTGCGGATGCAGATGCGACAGCGCGCCCTTGCCGGGCTTGCCCACCCCGCGCGGAGTGCGAACGGTATCGATGATATAGGCTTCGGTCATGGTGGGTCCCTCGCGGATGGGGTGGAAATTATGGAATTGGCTGGCTTATTTATTGCCGGGCAGCGACCCAGCGCGCCTGCCCGGGTGGGAGCGGATCCCGATGGTCTTTGCTGTCGCGGGTCGGTCCGATCCGGCCGTGGCAAGGTTCCTTCGACTTAGAAGCGGTAGCCCAGTTCGACGCCATAGGTGCGCGGGGGCAGGTAATTGCCGAGCCAGCTGTCGACCACGAAATTGTAGAACTGGTGCCCGACCACATCCTTGTTGGTGAGGTTCTGCACATAGGCGCGCAGGCTAAGCCCCTGGTCGGAAGCGAGCGAAGCGGAGATGTTGACCATCCGATAGGCCTTTTGGCGATCCTGTTCGAGATTGAACGGGCGAAAATAATAGTCTCCGCTGAAGCGCACATCCCCCCGGAGGACGAAGCGATCGAAGCCGCCAATAGCGACGGGAACGTCGATCTGCGGCGACAGGGTGAGGACATATTTGGGCGCCCGATCGAGCCGGTTCCCCGAGAGGTCCTGTACCCCGGCGGCAGGATTGGCCTGATCGAAGCTGCTGAAGCGCCTATATTTGGAATCGAGCAGGGTTGCAGCCGTATCGAGGCTGAAGAAATCCCCGACACGGAAGCGGGCTTCGATCTCGGCACCATAGGTCCGGGCATCTGCGTTATCGATCGTCGCCGTCGTCACCGAATATTGAAACAGCTGGAGGTCGGTATAGTCATAATAGAATATCGACGCGTTGAGCGTGACGGCCCCGTCGGCGAAGCGGCTCTTGAATCCTGCCTCATAGGAGTCGAGCTTTTCCGGCCTGTAGAGGTTGCCGCACGTCGAGGAGTTTACACCGCCCGATTTGAATCCTTTTTGAAACTGGGCGTAGGTCATCACGTCGTCGCCGAGATCGGCCTGCACGCCAACGCGCGGACTGAACGAATTGAATTTCTGCTCGAGCTGCAAATTCGGACAGCCGATGACCTGGCTCTCGGGCAGGCCGAAGGGCAGGAAGCCGGAATTCTGCGTCGTCCGCTTGCGGTCGTTTGAATAGCGTGCGCCACCGTAAATTCGGAAGCTCGGGCTGATCGAGAAAGTGAGATCCGTGAACGCCGCAAGCGAGCGGGTCGTCTCGAAGATCTGCGAAAACGCGTATCCGGGGGGCAGGGCGCCGGGAAGCCCCAGCGGAAAGGCGACCGGGATGGTGCTTTCAAAATCCTCGTGGAAATAATAGGCGCCAACCAGCCACTCGAGCTTGCCGTTCGCGGCGCTCCCGCTGAGATTGAACTCCTGCGAGATCACGTCCGAGGGCTGACGGCGCTTCTCGACATTGATGAGCGGCAGGCTGGTGCCGTCGCCGTCGAGCTCGGTGCGGAATTTGGCCTTCAGATAGCCGGTTGTGGACTTCAGTTGGACATCGTCACCGATGTCCCAGGTGAGGCCTCCGCGGATCATCAGCGTCGAGCGATACGACTGCGGTTCAAACTCGTTCCCCATGGTGCGGGGCGCGAAAGGCTTCTCCGCGTTGACGATGTCAGGAAAGAGCAAGCTCGCGACCGGACCGACGGGGCGGATCAGTTGCTGATAGGCCTGGAAGTCGGTGGCCTGATACTGGATCGAGAGGTCCAGCGCGAGGGCTTCGCCGAGATCGGAGGCGAGCGCCCCGCGAACCGAATATTGGCGAAGTTCGTCGTATCGATTGCCTGTGAACGTGTTGACCGAGAAGCCCTTGTCGCGGTTTTCATAACCCGCACTCAGCCGGACGCGTGTCGTGTCGGAGAGCGGTCCCGACACGTAGCCGCTGGCCTTGACCGTCTGGAAATTGCCATAGCCAGCCTTGAACCCGCCGCTGAGCGTATCGGTTGGTGCCTTGGAGATGAAGTTGATCGCACCGCCTGTGGCGTTGCGGCCGTAAAGCGTCCCCTGCGGTCCGCGCAGCACCTCGACGCGCTCGAGGTCATCGCCTTCGATCGTCGCCATCGTCGAGCGGGAAATGAAGACGCCGTCCACATGCAGCGCGACATTGGGTTCGGCGACGCCGGAGTCGACCGACAGGCCGATGCCGCGAAGCGTGACAAAGGTACTTCCGTTGCTCTGGCCCCAGACGAGGCTCGGGGTCTGCGCGGCGAGATCCTGTACCGATGTCGTCCCCGTGAGTTCGAGGTTTTCGGAACCGATCGCGCTTATGCCGCCCGCCACGTCCTGCAGATTCTGCTCTCGCTTCTGGGCGGTGACGATGATGTCGCCATAGCCAGGCTCTTCCGTGTCAGCGGTCAGGGTCGTATCGCTCTGGCTCTGCGCTTGCGCCTGCCCGGCAGCCATCAGTGCGAACATGGCGCTGCCGATCATCAAAGTCCGATTGCTCTTCATATGTCTTCTCCCTGGAACGGCTCTTCGGCGAGGCCAAAATTCGTTGCTTCCCGCGATGCATTGCCCAGCCAGCGGTCCATCGCATGGAAGAACCCGGGCGATGTGCGCATCGCGTCAGAACGAAGGGCGGCAGCGATGACGAGGGGCCAGAGAGCCAGCGCGGCCATCGGCTCAAAGGCACGGCGCAGATCGTCCACAGCCACCATAATCCTCTCCCTCGCTTCCGCGGTCGCGGACGAGACGCTACCCGGATGAACCGCTGCGCCCTGCTGACCGGAATCGCGCGAGTCTCTGAATTCATTAATCGATCAATTAATAACGTTCTGCGCAATTGCAAGGGAAATGCGCGCCGTCTGTCGGCCGAGTCTGCCGTCTGTCGGCCGAGTCTTATGCATCGAAAAACCGGCGCATCGTTCCCTGAGCCGGACGACACGTGTCCAGTGGGCTGCCATTCTCCTAATTGGACCCTTGGCCCCGCGGACCGAAAGGGCCAGAGCGGAGCAGGAGCATTTGGCGGGCGAGCAGCTCTGTTCGGAAGTCGGCCCGTCCTGCCGCATTAGGGCCCCCACGGTTCGCGATCGCGGGTCTGTGACGTATTATGGTCGGAACCGAAATGATCAATTGAGTAAATAATTTGAGTTGGCGACGGTCTAGCCCCGTGTCAGGAGGGGGCAGGCAAACTGCGACCGGGCCTTCGCCGATGCCGAAGCTCCGCACAGCGGCGCATCGGCGCGAATTCGCCTGTCGCGGTAGAAGGAGCGAACATGTGCGAAGAGTGAGGGGAGATATGGTCCGGTCGCTGGCCGACTACAGGCTGGCCGAAGCCGAGGAAATTCATCCGGCTGCCGGCGAAATTCGCATTGCGGTTCATTGTTGCGGCATGGGCTATGTCGATGCGCTGGTCGCGAGCGGCGGCTATCAAATCAAACCACCGATGCCCTTCACGCCTGGCCAGGAATATTCTGGGATAGTGGATGCCGTGGGCGTCGGCGTCACCCGCTTCGTCGTCGGCGACCGGGTGATGGCTGCGTCCTTTGGCGGCGGACTTGCCGAGCAGGCGCTCGTGAAGGAAGAGGCGGCGTGGCTCATTCCGCCCGCAATGAGCTTCGCGCAAGCTGCGGGATTCCGGACCAACTATCTCACTGCACTTCATGCGCTGGAGGATCGCGCGAGGATCCGCTCCGGCGAGACCCTGCTCGTCATCGGCGCGGCCGGGGGCGTTGGGGCGGCAGCCGTCCAGGTTGGCGTTCTGCTCGGGGCCGAGGTGGTCGCGGCGGGGTCGAGCGACGAAAAGCGCGCCTATGCGCTGCGTCTCGGCGCCTCCGCTTCGATCGACACCAACCCGGAGGGTTGGCGCGATCGGCTGAAGGAAGCGTGCGGAGGCAAGGGACCCGACATCGTGTTCGACCCCGTCTGCGGTTCGCTCTTTGAACCGGCGTTCCGGTCGCAGGGCTGGCGCGGTCGCCATCTCGTGGTGGGATTTGCGGGCGGTGATATTCCAAGGCTCGCTGCGAACCTCCCCCTCATGAAAGGCGCGGCGCTTGTCGGGGTGGATGTCAGGCAATTCCTCCTGTTCGAACCCGGGCTCGCGGCGGCGCATCTCGAACGATTGCTCGGGTGGGTCGGCGAAGGTCTTCTCGAGCCGCCCGTCGGCCGGCGCTTCGCATTTGAAGATTTCGGTGCAGCCATGAAGTTCGCCATGAGCGGGCAGGGAATGGGCAAGACGGTGATCGACATCCTGTAGTCTATTCGCGCGCGAAGCGCCTTTGCGAAGACAGTGGCGGCACCCGGAACCTCGATCAGGGCCGAGGAAAATCTCGCAATCTCGGCAACTCTTTCGGCGAGGTGATGCAGGGATTGTGGACCGAGCCTTTCGGAATAAACGATATGGCGGAGCACGCCGAGGGGTGGATGAGGCCTATCCACTCTACGGTGATGCGCGAAGACTGACCCACAATCGGGTTCAGTTGCTGTTGCAGATTCGGGTTGGCGAAATCAGAATGCAGCGGCACCTTTCAAGTAAAGATGCGTGGCCGGGTTCTGGCGCGAATGTCCAGGCTATAGGCTAAAGGCACCGGTACGCGCTCCGGAAGCGTGTTTTCTCTGCCCGGCCACCTTTTTCCGGTATCGGCGGCTACAAAAATAAAATGTTTATAAAATGGAATGCCCTGCTGCCTCGGCATAACTTTTCCCTGCGACTCATTCCGGTCGCGGATTTGGAAAGGAAATATGTCATGAATGCTATCAATGATCGTGACGATGACGTCATCGAACTCGGCGTCGCGTCGGAAGAAACCAAGGGCCAGGGGCGGATCGACCAGGATCCGGGCGGCGCCCTGCTGAGGTTCGTCTCGGGCATCGCCGAGGACTGAGGGGATCGGGCGCGCGTTCACCAGCGCGCGCCCGTTCTTCGCTTCGACATGGGCTTTGCGCTTCGTCCCGGCCTGCATTTTTGCGAGGCGGCTTCAACCTTCATATTTCTCGACCTTGAGAAGGATCGCTATTTTCGTTTGCCGGCCCGACTGGAGGATCATTTCCGCAAGCTCGTCGACGACCCTCTGTCCGCCGGATCGGCGGCCCCGCCGCTGATCGACGCGGGGGTGCTGCGCCCGGCGACTTTCAGACAAAGCCTTTCGCGCCCGCGGCTCATCGCCGCCACGTCGGGTCCCGACGCGCTAGGCGCCAGAGGGCAGGGCGGTTTCGAGGTGGCAAGGGCGCTTGCCTCGGACATCGGCATGTCGCAGCAATTGCGACTGGGACGGCTGGCGGCGCTCATTGCATCCTATGAACGTTCGAAGATCGGGCGGACCTTATCGACTCCGCTAGAGGATGATGGGCCTGTTCGCGTCGTGCGTGCCTATGAAAGGGCCAAGCTCTTGCGATCGTCGGCAAACCGGTGTCTGTCGCGCTCGCTGGCGATGGCGCGCCGTCTTGCCTGCCTGCGATGCGATGCCCTGCTCGTTATCGGCGTACGCGCCCAGCCCTTTGCCGCGCATGCCTGGGTGCAGTCGGGTGACATCGTCCTGAACGAGACGCCCGACGAAGTCTCGCGCTCCACGCCGATCTTTTTCGCATGACCGCGTTTCGCTATCTGCTCGCACTTCCCCGGAGGTCCGAAAACGGCGGGAAGTCGATTTCGCTGGTCGGCAGCCCCGAACTGGCGCGCGGGGACGCGCCAGCGCTCTGGTGCAGTGACGCCTCGCGGCTACTCTGGGTGCAAGATCGCCGCATGCTCGTCATCGGGCACCTGTTCGACCGCAGCGGTTCCCGCCCCGTCGCCGCGATAGCGGATAGCGTTGCGGCGCGGCTGGACACATCGCCCGATGTTCTCGTCGAGGATTTTTGGGGGTCTTATCTGGCGATCGTCGCCGGGGCGGACGGCAGCCGAATATTGCGCGATCCGACGGGGCTCATGCCCTGCTACATCCGCGAGTTCGAGGACAAGATCTTCCTGGCGTCCGACGTTGCCACGCTCGAGGCTGCCCGATTAAGGTCAAGCGCGGTCGACTGGGATCGCCTGTCCGAATTCCTGCAGGCGCCGGGAATCCGGCGGCGCGCGACCTGCCTTGCCGGCTTGGACGAACTGCCGCCCGGGGTCCTGACCGGCTTCGGGAGCGAGGGGCTGTCCGAACGGCACCTCTGGACGCCCTGGACCTTCACGGGCGCGGACTGCCGGATCTCCGCGGATCGAGCCGTTGCTGCGCTTCGCGACAGCGTCTGCTCGAGCATCGCCGCCCTCGGGGGCGGAAGCGACAATATCGTCGTGGGCATGTCGGGCGGACTCGATTCCTCGGTCGTCTGCGCGGCGCTTGCCGCAGCGGGACAGCGCTTCACGGCGCTGACGATGTATGCCGACGATCCGAGCGGCGACGAGCGCGCCTATGCGCGGCTTGTCGCGACGCAGACCCATGCGGCATTGCTCGAGCATCGGTACGAGGTTGGGCAAATCGATCTGTCGAAGTCGGGATCGACGCACTTGCCGCGCCCTGTCGGCAGGCAGTTCATGCAGGAGATCGAGCGCGCTTATCGCGCGGAGGTTAAGGCGCACGGCTTCGATGCGATCTTCACCGGCAACGGCGGCGATAATGTCTTTTGCTATCTGCATTCGGCCGCGCCCATCGTCGACCGGTTGCGGAGCGCGCACGAGCGCCGCGGCGTTGCCCGCACCTTCGTCGATATGTGCCGAATTACGCAATGCGATCTTGTCACGATGATGCGCGCGACCATGTCCTTGCTCGTTCGGCGGAAGCCACCGGGACCGGGCCCCGACATGCGCCTGATCGATGCCGATCGGCAGGGGACGGAGTGGACACCGGTGCTTACGCCCTGGCTCGAGGAAGACGTTGGTTGTCAGGACAGAAGCGCCAGCCTGCCCGGCAAACGCGCCCACGTCGACCTGATCGTGGGGATCCAGAACCATGTCGAGGGATATGACCGAGCTGTCCTGCCGCCCGTCATTCCGGTGCTGCTCGCACAGCCGACCGTCGAAACCTGCCTGCGTATCCCGACGTGGGACTGGTGCCGCGGCGGCATCAACCGCGCGATCACGCGCGAGGCGTTCAGCACTGCGCTTCCCGCGCCGGTCATCGCGCGGCGTTCCAAATCCGGACCCGAAAGCCTGACCGCGCAGCTCTTCGAGCTCGGACGACCGGTGCTTCGCGACCTCCTGCTGGGCGGCGCGCTGCGCGACAACCGAATCATCGATGCGGCGGCAGTGGAGGCGGCGCTGGACGATCCGGCGGTTACGCGCGGCCAACTGCTGTACCGGCTCCTCGAACTCGCCGAGGCCGAAGCCTGGGCACGGTCATGGGACCGACGCGGACTTGGCGACGCATGACACCGATCGCGGCGCGCCCGGCATCGCGAGCCACCGATCATATTGCGCGGCCTTTTCCGTATCGCAGTCGCGCTCCGCTTTCAGCCAGAAGGCGAACCAGTCGGTGACGCGGTCGTACATCGCGAACCGGTGCTGCGGCTGGAACTTGATGTGCGGCTCATTGTCGAAAACATGCAGCTCCATGACCTTGCCCAGGCGCCGGAACTCTGCGAGCACATCGAGGCCCAGAAGATATTCGCCGCTCTGGACAAGGATGGGCGCTTCGATCCGTTCGGCATTCTGCATCAGCGACAGTGGCGCCCAATATGGCTCCTTCTCATAGGAATAGAGCGGCTGACCCATCTCGCGCAGAAAGGTCTCATAATCGATTCCGCCATTCATCGCGATTGCGACCTTGTCTTCGCAGCAGATGCCGAGCGCGGCGACCTTGAACAGCCGGCTGTTGATGAGCGCCCATTGCGTCGCGCTCGTCCCTTCGCTGAAGCCGCTGATACCGAGCCTGTCGGGATCGATCCGCCCCGTCGCCACGGCTCCCTCTATGCCCTTCTCGATCGCGGACTGGACGTTCCGGCGGTCGAACCAGTCGCGGCGGACGAGCTTGCGATACTCCAGTTCAGTCTTTGCATTTTCTTTTCCCGGCGCGCCGAAGGGTCGCTCGAAGCTCAGGACGGCGATGCCGCGTCCGGCAAGGACATGGACGGGCACCTCGTCGCCGGTCCCGCCGCGCAGGAATCCCTCGCTGTTATATTGCACGACGACAAGTGGATGCCTGTCGCCCGGTTTCGAGCCGGGCGGCAGGACGAGGTCGGCGAAGGCCTCGGTCCCGAACGCGGTCGTATAGCGCAGGCGGCGCACCTGGCCGAGCTGGAGCGTGGCAAATTGCGGATTGGGCTCGAAAACAGTTCGCTCCTTGCCCGTCGAAAGATTGATCGCGACGAGCCGTCGCGGTCTGCGCGATCCCTCGCGCGCGCAAATCAGGTCGCCCCCGTGCAATTCGCATCCGACCAGCACGTCCTCGGTCGAAAGCAGTTCGCGCGGACGCGGCGCGCCCATTTGCCACTGAAAGACCGATGTCCGCGATTTCGCCCAGCCTTGGCGCGCAAGGAAGAAGATCGCCCCGCCATCGTCCGACCATCCCAGCCTGCGAATGGTCGAGCAGATATCGTCGTCGCAGATGCTGCTGGTGCCGTCGCGCCATTTCACGACGAGCCTCTTGGGGCTGAGAAGCGTGTCGGGCGACTTGGCTTCGGTCCACGCCTGGTTGCCGGACGGTCCGGTGGCAAAAAGGCTCGCCCGAGCGGGTCTGCCCGGATCGGCTTCGGGATCGACCCGCGCGATCTCGTCCGGACGGGCGGGGCGGCGCTGCCCGGTGCGGGCATCGACATGGAAATATTCCATCGGGAATGTCCCTCGGACCTGCGGCCGGTTCGACACGAACGGGGCAATGCGTCCGTCATAGAGCCATCCCTTGCGGCCTTCGGCGTCGATCCTGGCCTTTTCGGCCGCGATCGCCGGGCGGCCGGCCACGATGAAGCCCCGACCGTCGGGGCTCCAAGTGAAATTTTCGGGCCGGAAGTCGAGCTTTGTGGCCTGGAGCGCCGGACCGCCCGAGGCCGATGCGGTCCATATCTGGACATGGCCGCCGATCTGTTTGGCATAGGCGACCGTACCCCCGTCGGGCGACCAGCGCGGCGAGATCACATCGGCGACGCCCGATTCCACCGCGGCGAATTTTCGCACCGGGGTGAGCATGCGGATAAATTCGCCGCCGCGGTCGAGCTCGCGCGCCGCGCCGGGGTGCTGCAGTGACATGACCAGCAAGCGCTGGCAGTAGCTGTTGGTTTCCGGGTTCGCGCGGCGCACGACGAATGCGACCCAGCGGCCGTCGGGCGAGACGCCGAACGGGGAACTTGCGATATCATGCGGGCTTGCCTGCCCGATGTCGGCGATGGTGGCGAGGTCGCGCACGCCGACCGGTCGCTCGGCCTCGCCGCGCGGGCTTTCGTCGGCAAACGCGGCGCAGGGATCCGTAGCAAGGGGAGCCTGCGCCGCGAGCGCCGCGGACATGGTGACAGCGAGCACTACCATGTCCGCGAAACCTTCAGCCCAAGGAAGCGGCCGATCGGAGAATAGTTGGTCGAGTCATAGGGCGTGTCGCTCGACCCATTTACGCCGATGGCCGGCGGCCGGTCGTTGAACAGATTGTTGACGACGAGCGTGAGATCGAACGCCGAAGCGCGGCCCGGCGTGGCGCCGACCGCGATCTGCGCCGTGAGGTCGAGCGTCAGCGCCGACGGTAAGGTCGTCGCGGTCGCAAACCGGCGGTCGGCGAGCTTGCCGGTATAATTGCCGAAGGCCGAAATCGTGTAGCCGGGCCCTTGCCACGACATGCCAGCCCGGCCGCGCCAGTGCGGCGGGTTGAAAACCGTTCCCGCGAACTGGCTGCCCGGCAGCGTGTCGGCCAACTGCTGCGCGCTTTGGAGGTAGGTCAGCGATCCGCTGATATCGAGATGCCGGTCGCTATCGACTTCGACGCGGTACGAGGCGCCGAGGTCGACGCCCTCGATATCCTGACGCGCGATGTTGCGGTTGCGATTGTCGACGAGTGCCGCGACGGCCGCAGGATCATAGGCTTCGTCGGCGAAATTGGTGAGGCCGTAAAGCGAGCCTTCGATGAGATCGGTGAGCAGATCTGCCGATGGATCGCGGTCGATCAGCGTTGCATAGCCGGGGTCGCTGAACGCCGAGGCGATCGAACCGGGAACCGGCTGGGCGACGCGGTCGCGATAGCGGACGTTGAAATAGCTGGCCCAGAGCCGGAGCGCGGGCGCCGGCTCGAAGGTGACGCCCGCCGACCAGCTTCGTGCGCGTTCGGGCCGGAGCGACGGATTGCCGCCGCTCGCGTACAATATCGTGCCCGAGGGCGCGGCACCATAGGCGCTCGCCGGCAACAGATAGGTCTCATAACCGACATATTGCTGGTAGAGCGTGGGCGCCTTGAACGATCGGCCCCACGACGCTTTGATCGCGATGTCGGGGACGGGTTCGTAGACCAGCCCGAGCTTCGGCGTCGTGACCCGGCCCATGCCGGGATAGTCTTCGTAACGCAGGGCGGCGGTGACCGTCAGCCGGTTGACGAGCGCGAGCTGCTGCGCCGGGCCGACGAGCGGGATATTCGCTTCGCCGAAGAAAAAATGACTGTCGCGGTTGACGTCGAAAGCCGCGGTCAACCGCCCGTCACGGACCTGTGAATAGTGCAGCTTGTTCGAACGATACCCGCCGCCGAACCCGATGCGGACATCGCCGCCGGGCAGTGCGAACAGCGACCCGTCGAACAGGAGCTCCGCGTTAAACGCGCTGTTGCAGAAGCAGCCCGTCGTCAAGGTGCGCGGCCCGGCGGTCGGCTCGAACGCGCTGTGATAGCGACTGTCGCTCTTGCCATAAACGATCGACGCGCGCGCCTGCCAGTCGCCGCCCAGTTCGATCGCGATTTCGGGCGCGATGCTGAAACTCCGCGCCGTCGGCGAGAAGACCAGGCGTTGCCAACCGGCGGCGGTGAGGTTGCCGCCGACCGTCCGCGACCGACGGTCGCTGAAGACGATGTCGATATCGAATTCGACGCCCGCGCCGAGCGTCTGGCGACCGCTCAATATGGCGCTGTGCTGGCGGATGGCGGGATAAAGACTGTTGCCTTGCGGTAAGGACCCGGCGAAGTCGCGCTGCTGGGCCGTAATCGCGGTGTTTTTCGCAAACTGATAGGCGAGCATGACATGGCCGCTCGCCCAGCCCGTGCCGGCCACCGCGTCGGCGCCTTGCTGGAAATTGCCACCCGACGAGGCGGCGCCGAGGCGCGCCGTTGTCGTCAGGCCTTCGAAGTCACGGCGTAGGATGATGTTGGCGACGCCCGCGACGGCATCCGAGCCATATTGGGCGGAGGCCCCATCCGGTACGATCTCGAGCCGCTCGACCGCCGCGACCGGAATGGCCGAGATATCGATCCCGGCGAAGGCGCCACCATAGGGCAGGCGGTGGCCGTTGAGCAAGGTGAGGGTCGCATCGGGCCCGAGGCCGCGCAGGTTGAGCTGCGACGAGGAGTCGAGATTGCCGTTGGCAAGGCCGCCCCCGGTTCCGATCCCCGGATTCTGCCCGCCGCTGAAATTCTGGGGAATGCTGCGCGCCACCTCGCCGAGGTCATTCTGACCCGCCTTTTCGATGCTTTCGCGGTCGACGGTGATGACCGGCGAGGCAATCTGGGCGCCGCGAATATGCGAGCCGGTGACGACGATGGGTTCGTCGCCGGCGTCGTCCGGCGCGGAGCGCGCGGCATCGCCGATGACGTCCGAACCGGGACCGACGTCCCCCTTCTTCGGCGTTCCCGGCAGGAACGACGCCGTCGCCCCCTCGAGGCCGGCCACGCCTTCTGGCGGCGCCTCGATGCGATCGGCAAGATCGGCGGACGACGTACCGCGTTCGACCTCCGTGCGCGCGGCGATCTGGCGCAGCGCATCGCCAGGATATTGCGCCGCCTGATCAAGCCGCGAACCCATCTCGATCGGCTGGGCGGCCGCGTAGGCAGGCACTGCTAACATGGCTGGGCTGCCAAGCAGCGCCAGCGCGGTGCGTCTCTTCAAAATTGTCATCAGGTCTCCCCCTCTGTCTGGGCCGCGCATTCGGCGCACGGCCTTCGGAGAGGGAAGATGCGGCTTGTGGCGCGACCTTAGTTGAGGAGGGAATTTTTCTTGGCGACGAGCTCCGCGACCGCGTCAATGCGCCTTCGGCCCTGGGCGTCCTGGCCGCCCCGAGGCGGGGTCTTGCTGATGATATGCTGATTGGGGCGGAGCGTCGTGTGAGACGAAGACGACCGCCCGCGAGGTCAGGAAGTCGCCGCTTCGGCTAGCCGGCGTGCATAGATGGCCGCTTCGCGCGCGCGGCGTTCATGATAGCGAAGCACCGCGCTCCGGCCCGGGCCAAGGGGATGCTGGTCGTCGGCGAGGGCAGCGCCAAGCTCGGTAAGCTCGGCTGCTACCTCTCCCAATATGGCGGCATCGAGACGGCGCGCCGCGTGAAGCCGATCGTTCAGCGCCGCGATGGAGGCGGCCAGCTCGGCATTGCCCGAGCGGCGCCCCACCTCTAAAAATAGCGCCGCGGCCGTGTCGGCGTCATCGGCCGGTGCAGCGATCTTCTCTCCCGCATGACCGCGCCCCGTTGCGATCGCGGCGAGCAGCAGGATGAGGTTGAGCTCGAGCATGTCGCGAAGCTCGGTTTCGGTGAGCCGGTGGACATGGAAACCCTCGCCGTGCGTGAAGTCGACCATCCGCTCGCCCGTCAGCCGATAGAGGCTGTCGCGCACGGGGGTGACGCTAACGCCCAGCGCTTCGGCGATCCGCGCCGAATCGAGGCGCGCTCCGCCGGCCCATTCGCCGTTCATCAAACGCCGCTTGATTGCCTCATAGGTCGGCTCGATGACATGCGCGGGGCTCATCGCGCGCCTCGCTCGGCAGCGGCGAACGCCGCGACCGCCGACGCCTGATCGGGACGAAGCGCGTCGATCGCTCCGAGGTATCGCGGCACATAGTCTCCGAGCAGCACAGACGGGCACCTGCCTTCGTAATTGCCGAGGTTGGGCCGGTGTTGTGCATAGCCGGCGAGGGCTGCGAGCTCGGGGTCGAAGGTCCGGGCCACCGCGGGAGGGTAGGCGAGCCACGGATTCTCATACGGCTTGAGCCAGCCGAGACTGTAGCCGATCACGAGGCCGCGCCGGACGTCGCCGCTGAGATTCGACCCTGCGCCATGCGCGGTCGAGCCGAGAAAGCATATCGCCGATCCCGGTCCGCACGCGGCAACGACCGGCGACCCGAGATCGGGTTTCGCCATTCCGTCGACGCCGTGGCTGTTCGGGTAGATGTGGGTTGCGCCATTGTCCGCGGTGAAAGGCGTCAGCGGCCAGATGACATTGACGAGAAATTCCTGCTCGCCCTTGGCGCAGGGCCACATGTCATGATCGCGATGCGGAAACTGTCGGACTTCGCCGGGGTGGATTTCGATGGCCTGCGCGACGTTGAGCTGGATGCGGTCGCAGCTGCCACCGAGAATTCGCTGGACCGCGGGCAGGATGACCTGGTCCTGCACCAGATATTGGACGCGCGCTGACCGCTTCAGCAAGCCCCCGATCCGCTTCGTCCGGTTGCCGTAGAACGGTCCTTTGCAAAAGGGCGTTTTAGCGAACAGCGGACCGAGTTCCTCGCCGAGGCTGGTCAGGAATTTCGGAGGTCTGCAGCTTTTGATGATGGCATAGCCCTTGGTCGCGAGCTCCAGAACAAGTTTTGCCGCAGCCACGTCCGGTGAGCGATCGGGTTTCATTGTGCCGTCTCCCCGCTCTCATAATCGACAAGGCCGAGAGGGACCCAGGTTCCGGCTCGTTCCAGGCCGGCTTTGGTGTCCGCGTCGATCCGGATATGCAGCGCGACAAGCTTGGAGGCGCCTTCGTCGGTCGCATGACCGAGCGGTCGGCAGGACCAGCCGAAGCGCATGATCTTCTGGAACCAGTTCCACTCGGCAACGCCGGTATAATCGCTGATGTCGTGGCGCAACGCATAGTCGGCGAGCGCGGTGACCAGCTCGTCGCGCGCGGCGCGGCGTTCGGATGCGGTTTGGCGGGGGTCGATGCAAAAGCGGCTGATCTCCCAGACCGCCGGGCCGCGCGGGACTGCTTCGTCGCACAGCCAGGAATAGAGATCGCCGAGAAGATGCGGCCCGGTGGTCGGAAGCAGGCGCGCCGAGGCGCGATGTTCGCCGTCGTCACCCAGGAGAATGAGATATTCGGCGGCCGGCGTGTCGAACTGGTCGATCTCGTACATGTCTTCGAGGACCGGCAGGTCCCAGTGCAACATGTCGACGAAGACCCGTTTTCTGGCCGCGAACATCGCACGCATCGCGGCATCCCCGAGCGCCTGCGGCGCCCGCGTGAGCTGATCGGTCATGACTTTTCCTCGCTTGGTGAGAAGCGGAATCAGACCATGTCCGGCGGATTTCGGCCATACCAAGAAATGGGGATGGTTTGCGCGTCGCCACCCCCGGTTATGCGTCAGTCGTGCCACCAGTCGTAAATGTCCGAAAAGCCGATGAGGCCGTCAAACAGCGCGCAGAGGATCAGCATCTGGCGGCAATGGACGTCGTAGCGGTCGCGCGCGACCTTGAGGTGCTGAATGACGGTTTCCTCGCTGATGCCGAGGATCGCGGCCGTTTCGCCCGCCGTCTTTCCGCGCGCGATCCACAGCACACATTCGCGCTGCCGCTCGCTGAGCCTCGGCCGATCCTTCGGTCTCGGTGCGCCCATCAGGCTCCGCGCGGTGGTCAGGGCGACGGCACCGACGATCTCGGCGGCATGGAACATGCCGCCCGGCATCTGCTTTTGTGGGCGGATCGCGAACGAACACGCCCCGCTCGCTTCGCCGGGGAGATGCCGCGGCACCGTAAAGCCGTTGCCCACCCCATGATCTCGGCCGACCTCGAGCATCCTGCGATCGCCCTTGGTGAGCGGAATATAGTGATCGAGCTCGTGCCAGCCGAAACCGGTCATCGATCGCTCGGCGGCGCGCCGTACCGGGTCGATGCCGCCCAGGTCGAGTTTGACATAGAGCCGGGCCCAGGGGTCCGGATAGTCGTGGATCAAAAGCGAGGCCGGCCCGCTCGCACCGCGTCGGTCGTAGGCCAGCGCGAAATGATCGAAGCCGAGCCGTGAGGCGGTGCTCGACAAGGCACCGTAAAGCTGGTCCTCGCTCGCCGATGAAGCGATATCGGAAGCAAGCTTTTGTATCAGTCGGTACTGCATGGTGTAAGTCGTCGGCCGCCGACGGGTTCCGGACCCTTCGCCTGGCAGCCGCTCCACATGGCGCCATTCCGGGTTCCTCTCCCGGTCCGGCCTCGCTGAACGATCGCGCGATTGGTCCTGTCATCTCGAGGCCGGCTCTTGCCGCTACCGTTTCGCTCGATGACAACCGGCGCCCCGACAGTAACAGAGGAAGCACGGCGATTGAAGAGGGCGCAACGAAAAATCGATCCCGAAACTGGTTCTAATTCAGAGGCTTGGTGTCAGATTCACAGAAGCTCCGCCACCATCGCGATGCGCCCCGTTTCACTCGTCGTGTGCGATGAAATAGGCTGTCAGACGGTGCGCGATGTCGGGCGCCAGGCTCACGAAATGGCGGCGTCCGTCGTCGGGGTCGGGCGCGCGCACGACGAGCCGCGCGTCGACCAGCCGCTGGACCAGGCGCTGCGCGCTGCTCGACGACAGACCCGAGCGGATGCCAAGCGCCCCCGTCGGGACCGCCGCTCCCTCACAATGCGCGATGAAGAGCTCGACGAGCATATCCCACGCCGGCTCGCCGAACAGCCTGTCGGCACCGAGCAACTGCCGGCGCAGCAGGAGGCGTCGGACCGACCGCCGCGCGTTCGCAAGTGCGCCGGGCAAAGCCGCGCCGGGGGCGCCGAGGGCGCCATCGGTGCCATCGGCGCCATCTACGTGTGGCAAGGTCTCTCTTGCCGAGCGCAGACCGAAGGACTGCGCTATTTTGCCGCCGGATGAGCCGCTCCGTCGCAGGATGCTTCGATGCGATGTCGCCGTGACCACGATATGGTCCACGACGGCGATATCGAGCGATCGCGCCATCGCGTCGAGCCGTTCGGTGATCCGGAGATCGGCTGAGCTCGGGGTCGGATCGCCGCTGGGATGATTGTGAACGAGGATGACCGCTTCCGCATCGAGCTCGATCGCGCGGCGCAGGATGATCCGCGGATAGAGCACGACCTGATCGATCGTTCCCCGCTGCATCTGCTCGTCGGCGATCAGTTTGTGCCGCGCGTCGAGGAACAGAACGCGTAGCGTCTCGTCGGGCAGGCCGCCCATCGAAATTTTCAGATAATCGGTCAGCCTGCGGCTCGACGCGGTAATCCGCCTGTCATGCAGCTCTCCGCGCATGGCCTCGCGCATGGCGTCGCGCGACGCGAGCAGCAGCGGGACGATCGGACTGTCCCGGCCCACGACCCGTGCGATCGCGTCCGGATTTTGCGATAGCAGGCGCGCGAGACTTCGAAACTCGGCGATGAGCCGCGCCGCTACGATCTCGGCGTTGTCGGGTTCGACGCACGCCACCAGACGTGCCAGGACGGATCGCTGCCTCGCCGCCGCAAGCGCCGCTGGTGACGCCAGGTTGCGAGGATGAGCAGGGGCGGCACCATCCATGACGCCGCCACCTGCATCGTGAGATAGGCGGCCGGATGCAGCGCCATGTCGAGCATCCGGCTCGTGTGCGCCATCAGCGGCAGGACATGAAGGGCAGCCGCGATCATGGGCCAGAAGCGATGCGCACAGAGCGCGAGCGCTGTCGTAGCGGACGCGCCAAAAAGGTCGATCGTCAGATGCCCCACGTCGAGCGTCGCAAACTCCACCGGAATATATCGGTGCAGGATCGCGTCGCCTCCCACCAGGCCCAGTGCGATTGCGGCCATGGCGCGTTCGGGGCCGCCACCCCGCCAGACGGAAAATCCAAGTGCAGCCAGCAAGAAGGCCAGGAACAAGGCGGTTCGCATCGCGGCTTTTTTCCACGCTGGCTGCTCCCGGGTCAATATGGCTTCATGCGACGCTGCGAAGCGGAAGCCCCGCCGAAGGCGCGACCTCGGGGCACTCGTGAAGATCGTAGCCCGCCGTTTCCGTGCCGATGCGCGCGAGCTCGCCATGGACCCGCAAGACGTCTCCGCTTACGCCGACGAGCGCGAGCTGCGCCTTTGCGAGGCGCTGGATCGTCGCCTGGCCCGCCACGGCAGGGATGCTGCCGATGTCGCGCCGCGCGGTGACGATCGTCGTCATGAGCGACGATACGGCGACCAGCGCGTCGTCGATCCGAAATTCGGTGGCGGGCACGTCGCGCTGGAGGCGGGCGGCCGTGCTTGTGATTGAACTGGACATAGCTTCTCCTTTGCGGGGACCGGCAGACGGACCCCGATACTGGCTTCGGTTTGTGGGAGGGGTCAGCCGGAGATCAGCCGCGTCAGGACGTCGCCGATGATCAGGCCGGCGAGAACGAGAAAGACTGTCAGGATCAATATGACAGCGGTTATCGTGCCTCGCGTCGTCGGAGGGTGGTCGGACCTCCAAAAATCCCCGAACGGGGACCGTGCGAGGAGCGAGGCGCGTTCTTCCGGCGCTGTCGTCCCGGCTGGATCACCGTTCGCAAAGTCGGATGACACAAGCCGACGGTGCTGGGGAACCCGCATCGGATCATATGTGATTTGATCATATATCGCCTTGAGCCTGGCGTAGCGCATTGCGGCGTCGCCGCGATTGCTTGCACCGAGAATCACCCGCGCCGCCGCGATGCGCTGATCGACCGTCGGCTTCGAAATGCCGAGGATCCGGGCAATCTGTTTGGAGGTCCGGTGATCGAGGAGCAGGTCGAGACAAGCGCGGTGCTTTTCGGTCAGACGCGCCCAGCGTTCGGCGTCGTCAGATAGAATAGCGTGCGATTCGGCCATGTTGACACTCTTGGCAAAAAGACGGGCATGGCAAGGACCGCGAACGGTCGGCGGCACCTCCGCAGCGGTAAATCCGCTGCGCGGGATTTTCCGAAAAATCGGCCGTTCGCACCCCATTTCTTGGGATGGCGGAGATTGCTCATTTGATTGAGACCTGTCGTCATTCATTGCACGGGAGCGGCTGGATGGGGATCGCACGTGAACAACGACGAATGCGGGTCCGTCCAGCTGGATTCACCCTTTCGGTCGAAAGGTCGCGGTCCCCCCTCGGCGATGACGCGTGCGACGGCCACGCGTTCCCGTCATGCCGCTCGAGCGGCTGATCGAGCAGCACCGCAAATCGGTCCGCGCCGCGCGGCGCGACCGCGATATCCTGACCGATACGGTCGATGCCGTTCGCGAACTGGGGTTCGACCGCGTGGCGCTCGTTCAGATGCTGTGGTTCGTGCGCCAGGAACGTCGCTATTTCTGCCTCGACAATTATGGCGAATGGCACGACATCTTCATCGCGCGCCATTATTATCGCCGCGATCCGGTACACCTCGCCTCGCTGCGAACGAACCGATGTTTCGCATGGAACGAACTCGGCTCGATTCTCGGGCGAAGCCGCGTTCATCGGCCGATCCTGGACGAGGCCGCGCGTCACGGACTGCGCCGGGGTATCACCGTTCCGATCGGGGTTCCCGGCGAGCCGCCTGGCAGCGGATCGCTCGCCACCGATGCCTCCGAGCTTCCACCACGCGACTATTGCCGCGCCGCCGCATGGATCGTCGACGAAGCGCTCGCTGAAGTGCGCCGCATCTACGGCTATCCTGCCGCCGCCGCCGGAGACGATCCTCCGCCGCTCAGTCCGCGGCGCCTTGAATGCCTTCGGCTCGCGGCCCTGGGGCACAGCGACGCCGAGATTGCCCAGCGCATGGGCGTCGCGCTCTCGACCGTTCTCACGCATATGAAATATCTGCGCCAGACCTATGCCGCCCGCAGTCGAACGCAGCTCGCGCGGATCGCGCAGCGGCATGGGTTGGTCGGCGTCGACGAGATTATTCCCTAGAACTGGGGATGCCCGGCGCCCCGATTTGCTGGTCGACTTGGTGCTCAACAAGCCGGGAGTCGACCGTGGGAAAGCCATTTGCACGTTGCCCCAACGCCGCGCGGCGGATGCCCGATCTCGGGATGCGCCGCCATGGCTGACGTCCGTCCGTTCATGAACACCCAAGCGGCCGCCGCCTATCTCTGCATCGGCTGGCGAAAGCTCCGGAAACTGCGCGTCAGCGGTGAAGGCCCACGTTTTCGAAGGCACGGCCGTCTGATCGTCTATTGCGCCGAAGATCTCGACGCCTGGTCGCGAGCGACGACCGTCGAGGGTCGGTGTCATGGGTGATGGTGGCTCGGCGAGGCATTGCCGGCTTCCGGCAATGCCCAGGCCCGCCGTCCTTCGAACAAAACTCTCTTCGGTCGGCGTCGCAGCGGGCGTCACCGCCGCAGGCGTCGGCGTCGCTGTCATGTTGACGTTGCTCGCCCCGCCGAGGCCATTGCTGATCTGGAACATATCCTCGAGCGCGCCCATCGGTCTTTATACGGTGAGTGGCGGGCGGTCGCCCGTCCGCGGCGATATGGTCGCGGCGCGGCTGGCGCCGCCCTGGCGCGCGCTCGGCAGCGCACGCCGCTATATTCCTGCCAACGTCCCGCTGATCAAACGCGTCGCGGCAGGGGCGGGCGACCGCGCCTGTGCAACCGGCACCGATATCGCGGTCAATGGCGCAACGGTCGCACGCCGGCTCCTAATCGACCGCGCGGGGCGGCCGATGCCGCACTGGTCGGGCTGTATGGTCCTGCGACGCGGCGAGTATCTGCTGCTCATGCCGGGCCCTGCATCGTTCGACGGGCGCTATTTCGGGCCGACCGCTGAGAGCGACATCGTCGGCAAGGTGCATTTGCTATGGGCGCGCTGAGGCTTCTCGCCCTCGCGGGAGGCGCGGCGGCGGTGGCGGCGACGGCAGCAACGGCGGTCCTGGCGGGACCGGCAAGGGCGGAGACGCCGTACGCGCTCGCCGCGCCAGCGCCCGACGCGACAGGCCCGACCGCGCCTTGGCGCTCGCACATCGAGGAAGCCTCGAGGCGATTTGGCGTTCCGGTGCCCTGGATCGAACGCGTCATGGTCGCCGAAAGCGGCGGGCGAACGCATTGGAACGGTCGCCCGACCGTCAGTCATGCCGGCGCCATGGGATTGATGCAGCTGATGCCGGGCACCTGGGCCGAGATGCGGCGCCACCTCGGTCTCGGCCGGGATCCGCATGCGCCGCGCGACAATATCCTTGCCGGCACCCTCTATCTGCGCCTGATGTACGACCGTTTCGGCTATCCCGGCCTGTTTGGCGCCTACAACGCGGGACCGGCGCGTTACGCGGCCTATCTTGAAGGCCGCCGCGCGCTTCCAGGGGAAACACGCGACTATCTGCGGAAGGTCGCGGGGAGCAACGCGCCGAGGCCCGCGCGGCAGGTTTCGGCGTCCGTCGCGATCGCGGCCAAGCCGAAAGCGCCGGATCCCGAAACCCCGGCCGTCGAGACCGACATCTTCTTCATCCGGCGCTGATCGCTGCCGTGACCCGGGCAGACGGCAGCGACCGGCACGGGAAGCCGTCCATGGCGCGCGGCGAAAGGCGCGCGGTTGAATGCGCGCGGCTGAAATGGGCGCACACTGGCGGCGGAGGCCGCCGCCAGAGGTCGCGCGCTTGTTCATCTGGCCGCGCAAGCGCTCTTGGGCTCGCTGTCTTGACGCAGCGGGCGCGCACGTCTCGCGGCGGGTAAACAGCGCTACCGCGCTGTTCCGGCCATGGCGGTGCCATGGCCGACCCGCCGCATCCGTGCGCACGCCGCTCCGCCTGCGGCTCGCCAAGGGCGCCTTCATCTTTCCGGTCGGCGCGGCGGCCCCGACGGGCCGCTGCGCCGACGATCATCGGGAGGCGCGTGCGCCGCGCTTTGATTGATCCCGGCGTCTGACGACCAGATCCATTTCGCCTCCTCCTCGTCCGTCGTGGCCGACCGAGGGGGTGAATGACAAAGTGGCGAGGCGACAGCATCGCCGCTGATGACGCCGCGCGCCGGAGGCGCGCGGCGGCGCTTTTTGAGGCGGCGCACCGGAACGGCGGTTCGGGCGGCGCAGGGCCATGGGGTCGCCCGGCGGCTCCGCAAGCCGTCATGCTGCCGGCTCCTCCGCTTCGCTTCGGCCCTTCGGGTGCGGACCCGCCTCCGGGGGCGACCCCCTTGTCCTGATCTGCCGCCCGCCCCGCCGTCCGGGGCCGGCCGCGGCGGTTTTTGGTCAGGAGGACCCGCACCGATGGTTTATGATCCGCAAGCCTTGGCCGATGGCCGCGAGGCGCTTTCGAACAGTTCTGATATGTCGGGGACACCGACACCGACACCGACGCGACAAACGGCTTCGGGGCCGACGCCGACACTGGCGCCAGCCCCAATGCCGACCAAGACCGCTCAGGCGCGCAGGTCTCAAAAGCGCGGACGCCGCGCGGCGGTCCGCAGCGCGCGAGACGTGGCGGCGCCGCGCGCGTCGCTCTACGACGAGGTCACCGCGCGCATCGTCGGCGAGCTCGAAGCCGGACGCGTGCCATGGGTCCAGCCGTGGGACGCCGCCGCCTTCGCGCCGGGGCTGCCCTGCAATGCCGACAGCGGGCGCGGCTATTCGGGCATCAACATCCTGATCCTCTGGGGCGAGGCGGCGGCGCGCGGCTTTGCCGCGCAGCGCTGGCTGACCTTCCGTCAGGCGCTTGGCGCGGGCGGCGCGGTGCGCCGGGGCGAAAAGGGCACGACGATCTTCTATGCCGCGCGCTTCACGCCCAAAGGCGGCGAGGGAGACGGCGCCAGCGCACCGCATGCATCGGGCGCACCGCGCGCTGCGAATGGCGGCGGCAACGGGGGCGACATGGGCGGCGACGCGCGCGGGGTCCCGTTTCTCAAGCGCTTCACCGTCTTCAACGTCGATCAGTGCGAAGGGCTGCCGCCGCGCTGCCTGTCGACCGACACGCCGCTGCCGCCTCGCGAAACCATCCCCCGCGCCGAGGCGCTGATCGCGGCGAGCGGCGCCGATTTCCGCATCGGCGGCCATGAAGCCTATTATTCGCCTTCGCACGATTTCGTCGCGGTGCCGCCGCAACAGGCCTTCCGCAGCCAGATCGACTATTATCGCACCGCGCTGCACGAACTTGGCCACTGGACCGGTCACCCATCGCGGCTGGACCGCGACCAGTCGGGGGCCTTCGCGAGCGCCGCTTATGGGCGCGAGGAGCTTTGCGCCGAACTCGCGAGCGCCTTTCTCTGCGCCGCGCTCGGCATCACTCCTACCGTCCGCCATGCCGACTATATCGGTGCGTGGCTGTCGATCATGCGCGCCGATACGCGCGCGATCTTCAAGGCCGCGAGCCTCGCGAGCAAGGCGGCGGACTATCTGCTCGGTTTTGCGCCGCACGCCGCAGCGGGTGCGGGCGAAGACGCGCACGGCGCGGGCGCGGCGGGGGCAGGGCAATGAGCCTCATTCCCGCCGACCTGCGCTTCGCGCTCAACGCCAACGGGCACGCGAGCCGCATCCACCGCGCCCGCGATACCGCGTTCGACCCGTGGCCGGTCGTCAAATTCTTCAACCCCGTCGGGGCGGCGACGTGGCTCGCGAGCGAAATCGAAAGCGACGGCGATACCTTGTTCGGGTTGGCCGATCTCGGTTTCGGCTGTCCCGAACTCGGCTGTTTTTCGCTCGCCGAAATCGCCGCCGTGCGGCTTCCCTTCGGTCTCGCCATCGAGCGCGACGAATATTTCGATCCGCTCGCCCCGCTCTCGGTCTGGACCGAGGCGGCGCGCCGCCTCGGCTCGATCCAGCTCGCCGAAAAGGCGCTGCTGCGCCGGAAACTCGACCAGCTTCTGCCCGATCCGCCTCTCGGTGCCGACGGGCACGGGGGCGGGGCGGGCAGCTGACGCGGCGGTGCGTTTTCGCCGTCATCAAAAGCCGGTCCCGTCCCGCATTCACTCAAGAGGGGACCGGCGCTCACAAGGAGCAAGTGCCATGAAACTCGATTTTATCGATCTCGACAAGCTGTCGATTGCCAAGACCAACATGCGCGGCAAGGGCAAGGACCCCGACGTCGCCGATATCCTGCCGAGCATCCGCGCGCGCGGCGTTCTCGTGCCATTGCTCGTGCGTCCGAACTGTTCGGCCGGGTGTTTCGAGATCGTCGCCGGACGCCGCCGCTTCACGGCGGTGAACGCCGTTGCGCGCGAGGGCGGAACGGTGAATCCGCTGCCATGCGCGATCCTCGACGATGCCGACGACGCCGCCGCCATCGAAGCATCGATGCTCGAAAATCTGGCGCGGGTGAAGCCCGACGAAGTCAGCCAGTGGGAAGCCTTCGGCGCGCTGGTCAAGGCGGGCCGCAATATCGAAGAGATCGCCGATATCTTCGGCTTCGACGTATCGGCGGTGAAGCGCATCCTTGCGCTCGGTGCGCTGCTGCCGCGCATCCGCACCCTCTATCGCGGCGGCGAGATCGACGCAGCGACGGTGCGCCATCTGACCCTTGCCTCGAAGAGTCAGCAAACCGCGTGGCTGGCCCTCCATGACGACGCCGACGCCTATTGCCCGACCGGCCATCAATTGAAGGCATGGCTGTTCGGCGGCAGCGCGATTGCGGTGAAACATGCGCTGTTCGACGCCGAGGCGAGCGGCGCGGCCATCGTCGCCGACCTGTTCGGCGAGGACCGTTTCTTCGCCGACAGCGATGCCTTCTGGAGCGCGCAGATGGCCGAGGTCGAGGCGCGCAAGGCCGCCTATATCGAGGCCGGATGGAGCGATGTCGCGGTGCTCGCGCGCGGCGAATGGTTCCGCTCGTGGGACTATGCCCATGCCTCGAAACGCAAGGGCGGGCGCGTCTATGTCGAGGTGCGCGACAGCGGCGAGGTGACCTTTCACGAAGGGTTCCTGACCACCAAGGAAGTGGCGCGCGGCGCGAACGCGAGTGGATCGCATGGCGATGTCAAACCGATCCGACCCGAGGTCACGTCGGCGATGAACGCCTATGTCGACCTGCACCGCCACGCCGCCGTTCGCGCCGACCTGTCGCGTCATGGCGGCATCGCGCTGCGCGCGATGGTCGCGCATATTATCGCGGGCGCGGACCATTATCGCGTCGATGTCGAGAGCCAGCGCACGCCGAAGGAGGATATCGCCGAAAGCGTCGAAACCTGCGGCGCGGAGGTTATCTTCGATGCGCAGCGGCGCGCAGTGCTTGGCGTCCTCGGCTTCGATCCCGAGGCGCCGACCGTGACCGGGTCGGGCTATGACCGGCCCGGCTTCGCTAGCGTTTTCGCGCGTCTGCTCGAGCTTCCCGATCCGGTGGTGATGGAAGTCGTCGCGGTCGTCATGGGCGAGACATTGCAGGCGGGAAGCCTCGCGGTCGAGGCGATCGGACTCCATCTCGGCACCGATATGCGCAGGCACTGGCACGCCGACGCGGCCTTCTTCGAACAGCTTCGCGACCGCGAGGTGCTGCTCGCCATCGTCGGCGACGTGGCGGGTGCCGAGGTCGCGGCCGCGAATGAAAAGGAGAAGGCGAAGGCGCTGAAAGCGATCATCGCCGATCATCTGGACGGCACCAATGGGCGGGCGCAGGTCGCGCCATGGGTGCCGAGGTGGATGGCGTTCCCGCCCGTGGCCTATACGGCGCGCGGCGGGGTCGGCAGCGTCCGCGCACATGCGCGCTGGGGCGCCGATCTCGAAGCGATGGTCGATGCCGAAGGAACCGATGGCCATTCCGCCGACGACGATATGGACATCGACGCGGACGTCCAAAGCGATACCGAGGTCGAAGCCGAGGCCCCGCCGCTCGCGGCGTGAACAGCGAAGGGCGGGTGGTTCGCCGCCCGCCCTTCCTTGGCTGATTTATCCCATACGCGCGGCCATCGCGCCGTCCTTCGCCGCGCTGCGGCTCGGGACGGCGCGATGGATTTCTGTCGTGCGCGCGCCTCGGCCGCGAGCGGCCTCGGCGCGCGCGAAGAGAAGAAAAAGGCGGCGCGCGAAGATTTCGCGCGCCGCCAAGTCGATGATCTTCATCATCGCCCCCACAGATGATTGGAGGCTGCGGGTCGCTGCGGCCTCCGGTCGGCAGAAGGTGTCGTCGCACGTGCCCTGCCGCCGCGCGGATGATTTGGAAAGCATGAAAATGCGAAAGCACGCCGGATTGTCGAACAAGGCGTCGGTGGCCGCCCCGGGCGGGCGGCGAACGCGTCCGAAGCTGTGCTCGCCAATATGGGGCGGTGCGGTTTTCCCCCTCCCACCGCCCCGACGATAGGCGCATCGATGATGCATCGTCGCCAACCGGCGTCGCGGGGCTGGGTCGCAATCGGACCCGCTCCGACGGTTGGTCCCGCGTCCTTAGCGCGCTTTCCCGGTGCGACGAAGCGCCAAGTGGCGACGCCCGCGGTGTGCATCATTGTGCGACACGCGTCCTTGCTTTCGTTACCGCCGTAGCCGGACGCGCGCCGCGTGTCGGCGGCGATATCGCACCCTCGTCATGCCGGAAATCGCTCGGATAATGCGCGGGGCTGCAGCGACGCGGCGGCTCGGCGGCGCAGCGAGCAAACGCCTGTCGATCGTCGTTGCCGTTCGCATGTTGCTGCCTCTTCGTCTCCTCTTGTCTCCACAGGCCCATCTCCCGGCGCCGGGCGAAAGACCTGGACCGGCGCGGCGCCGCGCGAAACCATCGGCCTGCGATTATTTCCCCGCGCGTGTGCCACGCGCTCCTCGCGGCCGCTTCGCTCTCAAATAATCGCCTGCCTCAAGTCCTCCGCTTCGCTGCGGCCCTTACGGGTTCGCGCGGCGCTATCGCGCTGGTCCTTCGGTCCGCCCATGCCGCGGGGATGGTCCCTGCGGCGGTATTGAGGAGACGAAAAATGGCAGCCATCGGCTATGTGAACGGCAGCATCGACAAGGGCTTTGTCGGGCAGCTCAAGACGCTCACGATCCGCGCGGGCATCGAGGTCCGGACCAACCGCAGCAAGGCGGGCGAAACCCAGCCCGACTATCGGGTCTATTCGGACGGCGTCGAGATCGGCGCGGGCTGGATCCGCACCGGCGAGCTATCGGGCAAGGAATATGTGTCGCTGACGCTTGCCGCCCCCGAGTTCGGACCGCGCCGGCTCTACTGCAATCTCGGCCGCGCCGCCGGGCAGGACGACGACGACAGCTATGCGCTGATCTGGAATCCGGCCGACTGATCGCGGTCCTCGAACGCCCCCGTACCGGCAACGGTGCGGGGGCATTTCGTTGCTTGGATTCGCCCTTATTTCGCTGCGAACGGGGTGAAATTTACTGGCCGGACAGCGCGTGACCGGCGCCGCCGTGAGGCGACGAGAGGGTGGGGGCTCGTCTCGGCAAGGCCAAGTGTGACGGGCGTCGGCGCGGCTGTGCAAGGCCGGCGGTCCCCCCAATTTTCCTTGAAAATCGGTTCCCCCACCGCCGCTTCGCGGCGCGCTGCGCTGCGCTCCGCGCGGCCCTGACAGCCGCGCCGCCGCCCGCCTTCGAAGGAACGTCCTCGATGAGGAGGGCGTTTCGCAAAGGAGAAGGATCATGTTTCAATCTTCGATCAATATCGGTGAAACCCGGGTGTTCGAACGGCTCGTTGCCGGGCTCGAAATCGAGTTCGGAAGCGTGGCGGCGGAAGGGTTGGCGCGGCAATTTATCGAGGCCGAGGGCGCCGATTTTTACTGGGAAGCGAGGGCGCGCGAACGCTGGCTCGGCAGCTACGAAAGCCTCGATTGGGATGAGGAGGAT
>Ga0209675_1000143_pt1 | contig 95249 bp, 76 predicted proteins | sample AraplaCol_mLB_r2_2_FD_184280 | JGI IMG/M metagenome (GOLD analysis project Ga0209675, IMG submission 184280) | Arabidopsis root microbial communities from North Carolina, USA - plate scrape MF_Col_mLB_r2 (SPAdes) (version 3) | ecosystem: Host-associated > Plants > Roots > Endosphere | place...
TCAGACGGTGACATGCGGCAGCCCCAGATCTGCGGGCACCCCGGGCACCCAGGCAAGGTCGGTGATCTCGTTGAACTCGCGCCATTCCTTTTGCCAGGACTTGCCGCCGTCGGTCGACCGGTAGAGGTAACCGAACTTGCTGGCCGACAGGAGGAACTCGGGATCGGCCGGGTTCGAGCCAAAGGCCCAGATGCACGAGTTCGACGGTTGCGAGAGGTCGGTCTTTTCCCAGGTCAGCCCGGCATCTGCGGAGCGCAGGATCGCCGCGGTGGTGCCGGGGGTGCCGTCGCCAACACCGACCGCGATCTCGCGGCCGCTGCCAGGCTTGCGTTGCAGCAGGCGCGAATAGCGCAGACCCCAGGTTTCCTTGGCCGGCTGGCGCGTCCAGGTCTGGCCGTCGTCGGTCGAGCGGTACAGTGCGATAACGGTCAGCGCGAGATGGACCTTCGATCCGTCATCCTGCTTCAGAATCAGAATATCGTGCAGGTCGGAATTGCCGCCGAACTCGCTCCAGCTCGTGTCGACCCGTTCCCAGCTGTCGCCGCCGTCGCGGCTGCGATGCAGCCCACCTTCCTCAATCCCGGCCCACACATCATTCGCGTCGTCGGGATCGACCGCAAGCGCCAGCATCCGCGGCCGGTTCACCCCGGCGCAGAACTCGGGCATCTCCAGCGGCGTCGGCTCCCAGCTCTGTCCGCCATCGCGCGACCGGAAAAAGATCGCGAGCGACGGAGCGCCGGTCCCGGCATAGATAATATTGGGCTCGCTCTCGCTGGCGACGAGCTTCCACACCGCAAAGCCGTTGAGCGCACAGTCGATCCGGCGCCAATGGACGCCGCAATCCTCGCTGTAGAACAGGCCCTTTTCCGCACCGGCGAACAGGGCTTCGGGATTGTTCGGATCGACGAGCAGGCAGCGCACCCGGTCATCATATTCCAGATCCTGCTGGATGTTGATCCGATACCAGCTTTTCCCGTCGTCGTGGGTGCGCATCACCGCCTGTCCATCGGTAGCAACGATCAATGTCTTCTGCGTCATCGTTTTTCTCGATCCTTTTTCGTCAGCCGGAGGTGTCCATCTCAGCTCAAGTTGACCCAGATGCTCTTGGTCTCGCTGTACATTTCCATTGCTTGCCGCCCATGCTCGCGGCCCCAGCCCGACTGTTTGAAGCCGCCGAACGGCGTCGCATTGTCGACGAGGTTGAAGCAGTTGACCCAGACGGTCCCGGCCTTGACCGCCGAGGCGAGCCGGTGACCCTGCCGGATGTCGTTGGTCCAGATGCCCGCCGAGAGGCCGAAGTCCGAATCATTCGCCTGCGCGACCAAATCGTCGGCGTCGGTCCAGCTGAGCGCGCTCAGCACCGGTCCGAATATTTCCTCGCGCACGATCCGCATCTTGCCGCTGGCTTTGGCAAGGATCGTCGGTTCGAAGAAAAACCCCTGGTCGAGGCCTTGGGGACGCCCACCGCCAATGACGAGCTCGGCCCCCTCCTCGCGTCCGATGTCGACATAGCCGCTGACCCGGTCGAGTTGTTCCTGCGACACCAGCGGACCGAAGGTGGTCGCGGGATCGAGCCCGTTGCCGATCTGGAGCCGCGACGCATGTTCGGCGATCTTCTCCAGCAGGACATCGTTGATCGACGCATGGGCATAAAGGCGCGAACCCGCGGTGCAGGTCTGGCCCTGGTTGAAGAAGATGCCCGCCGCGATCGAGGCGGCTGCGGCGTCGAGATCGGCATCGGGCAGGACGATCTGCGGCGACTTGCCGCCCAGTTCGAGGCTGACCTTCTTGAGATTGCCGGTCGCTCCGCGCACGATCGCCTTTCCGACTTCGGTCGATCCGGTAAAGGCGACCTTGTCGACGCCCGGGTGATCGACCAGCGCCGCCCCCGCGTCGCCAAAACCCGTGACCACGTTGAACACGCCCGGCGGCACGCCTGCTTCGAGCGCCAGTTCGGCAAGCCGCAGCGCCGTTAGCGGCGTCTGCTCGGCCGGCTTCAGAATGACCGCGCAGCCAGCAGCCAACGCGGGTGCGACCTTCCACGCCGCCATCGACATCGGATAGTTCCACGGGACGATGAGGCCGCAGACCCCGACCGGCTCGCGAACGGTATAGTTGAGGATGCGGGCGCCACTGCGCGGCGACACGGGCAGCGTTTCGCCGCCGAACTTGGTCGGCCAGCCCGCGAAGTAACGAAAGGTCTTGATCGATCCCTCGATCTCCACAAAGCGGGTGAGCGTTGCGGGCTTGCCGTTGTCCATGCATTCGAGCACCGCGAGTTCGTCCGCATCGCGCTCGATCAGGTCGGCGAGCCGATAAAGGAGCGCCGACCGGTCGACCGCGCTCATGTCCCGCCACTTGGGATTGTCGAGCGCCGCGCGCGCCGCGCGCACCGCCGCATCGACATCGGCGACGCCGCCCTCGGCGACCTGGCAGATTTCTTCACCGGTCGCGGGATTGATCGTGGCAAAGGTCTTTCCCGACAGCGCAGGCACCGACTTGCCGTCAATCAGCAGTTGCCGGGGCGCCCCTGCGAGATTGGCCGCCAGCCGCCGGGCCGTTGCAAAGCTGCCTTGTTCCACATCCGCCATGTTTCGCTCCTCTATCTCGGTCGAAAATCAGCGCGCATGTGATTTCCGGTCGCTCGCTGCGACTCTCCGCAGACTTCTTACATACTTTTCATTTAGTGAACAATAGGCGACTTATAACATTTTCTGTTGCATTAACGAGACAATCGAGGCAACGCAAAATTCGGCCTTGGCAGCGGAGCAGGCAATGATCCCGGAACAACGAAATCCAGCCACCGACCTCGGTGACGCTCTAGGACGGGCGCAGTACCGCGGGCTTCCGGTAAAGCCTCCGTCCTTTGTTCCCACCACGGGCGAAGCCTATGCCATCCAGCGGCGGGTGTTCGCGAGCTGCGACCTGCCGGTCATGGTCTGGAAGCTGGGCCTGACAGCCGAAGCGCCGCGCGCCGCGCTCGGCAGCCCCGATCCTGTCGTTGGGCGGCTGGCGGCGAGCGCGATTTACGTCGATCGCAGCGAGGTCCGGCCGTTTGGCGCCGAAATGTACGCCGAGGCCGAGCTGGTCTTCGAGTTCGGCGAAGATCTTCCGCCGCGCGCGACTCCCTATGAACCCGAAGAGGTGGCGGCCGCGATCAAGGGCATCTACGCGGGCATCGAGTTGGCTTCGACACGCTTTACCTCGAGCGATCTCGCGCTCGGCCACCTGATCGCCGACAATTGCCTTGGCCATGGACTTGTCCTCGGCGACCGGATCGAACAGCGATGGCTGGGCGCCTTCGCCGACATGGACGTCGAACTCGAACGCGCGGGCGACACCGTCGCCGCCGGCTCGACCGCAAAGGTTATGGGCAGCCCGCTCGCGGCGGTGACCTGGCTTGCGAACTGGCTCGCCACCGAAGAAGAGGGCCTCAAATGCGAGCAGCTGGTCGCGAGCGGAAATTGTACGGGGATTACCGAGATATTTCCCGGTGACGCCGTCACCGTGCGCTTCCCCGGATGGGGACAGGCGCGCGTCACCTTATCGAACTAACTGGCAAAGGAATATCGGATGAACATGGATCTGGGCCTTTCGGGCAAAGTGGCGATCATCACCGGCGGCGGCGTCGGTATCGGCAAGGAAACGGCGCGCAAGCTGCTTTTCGCCGGCGCCAAGGTGGTCATCGCATCGCGGACGCAGGCGACGCTCGATGCGGCGGCCGCGGACTTGCGGGCGGAAACCGGCGGCGACGTCGAGCCGATCGCCGCCGACACAACGCGGATGGAAGATGTCCAGGCACTTGTCGACCGGACCGTTGAGCGGTTCGGCGCGGTCCACATTCTCGTCAATTGCGCGGCGGCCCCGGGCGGCCTGGTGCGCAACGCGATCGAGGAAGCCGACGAGGACGCGCTGATGCTCGATCTCAACACCAAGCTTTTCGGCTATTTCCGCATGTGCAAGGCCTGCGTGCCGCATATGCGCCACGCCGGATGGGGGCGGATCGTCAACGTCGGCGGCCTGACCGCGCGCTGCACCGAGGCGCTTTCAGGGATGCGCAACACCGCGCTCGTCCACTTCACCAAGACGCTGTCCGACGAAGTCGGCCGCGACGGCATCACGGTCAACATCATCCATCCCGGTGTCACGCGGACCGAGCATATCGAGGAATGGTTCGCCGAAATGGCCACCGAAGAGGGCACGACTTTTGAGGCGATCGTCGAGCGCGAAGCGGCGGCTCCGGCTGCACTCCGGCGGATGCTCGAACCGGCGGAGGTCGCCGATCCGATCGTGTTCCTCGCCTCGCAACTGGGCAGCGGGATCACCGGCGAATCGATCGCGGTCGATGGGGGCCTGTCGCGGGCAGTGTTCCTTTGAAGTGACGTTCCAGGAGGCTTGCTTCGCAAGCCTCCTTTTTGGATCGGCGGCGCAATCCATGGTCGATATTCGTGAAGCGACACCGGGCGATATCCCCGTCCTCTCGACGCTGTTCGATTCCTACCGGCAATTTTATGACATGCCATCCGATCCGGCGCTGGCCCATCGCTTCATAAGCGAGCGGATGACAAAGCAGCAGTCGGCGATTTTCGTTGCCGAACGGGGCATGGAAATTGTCGGATTCTGCCAGATCTACTTCAGCTTCTGTTCGGTCTTCGCAGCGCCCATCTGCATTCTCAACGACTTGTTCGTTACCCCCTCGGGCCGCGGCAGCGGGGCCGGAAAGGCTTTGTTGAAAGTGGCAGAGATGTTCGCGCTTCGCACCGGGGCCGTACGCATTACCCTGCAGACCGCAAAGACAAATGAGCGGGCCCGGGCCTTGTATGAAACACACGGCTGGACCCGCAACACCACCCTTTATGGATATGCGAAACGCCTTGGATAATTGTGATCGCGCGGTTGCAGCACACGCGCCAACCGGAAGCTCGACATCCAAGGCTCGACGATGGGGAAACCCTTAACGGTTGCGCGCCACCACGAACGCGACGAGGATCAGACTGGCGGCAAGGATGACGCTGCTCGACCAGATCGCGACGGTGAAGCTTCCCGACCCCAGCGTCGTCGCGGCCGCCGCCGGACCGAAGCCGGTGCCGAATGTCTGGATCGAACCCATCGCACAGACGACGCGCCCTTTCTCGTCGGCTTCGGCGCAGATGCCCGACAGCAAAGGCTGCGCAAAATTCCATCCAAAGAGCAGCAGGACGACAGCCACGACAAAGACCGATCCACCGACCTGTCCGGTGAGAAGCTGGAAACTGGCAACCGAGACGATTCCGCTGATCAGCAGCGGCACGATGCGGCCCCACCGCGTCGGCAGCATCCCGGCCAGTCCGGCCCCGAGCACACCCGCGAGCGTTCCGATCGACAATCCCGTCGCGATCACCTTCGCGTCGAGCCCGCTGTTCATGCCGATGCGCTCGGAATAGCCCCATATCGCGCCGGTCGCGAAGAAATAGAGGAATACCGCAGCGAGCGCGCCGAGCGCGAGCCTGCGGTTCACCTTCCCGCCCATCGACAGCACATCCATTTCGTCCGCCGCGCCGTTCGGAAACCGCACGAGCCCGAGGCCGCAGGCCGCCGCGAGCACCGCATTGGCCAGGAACAGCGATTGCGGCGAGAAACGCGCTTCCAGCGCCGGCAGGCTGTACAGAAGCAAGGTGCTGAACAAAGCCCCCGCGACCAGATAGATGGAAAAGGCGCGGTCGGGATTGCGCGCGCGGCCGAGCGCCGCAAAGGCGAAACCGACCGCGATCCCCTCGCCCGCGCCCGCCACGACGCGCGCGGCGGCAATCATTTCATATTGATGTGCGAAGGCGGTGGCCACATTGCCGGCGGTGATCAGGGCCAGGCCGACCGCCACCGCGACCCGCCAGTTGATGCGCGTCAGCAGAAAGGCGCTCAGGCCGATCGTGACCGCCATACTGTTGATATCCCACGCGGCGATATAGCCCAGATGCTGGTCGTCGAGCCCCGACTGCGCCGCTATCAGCGCGAGGAAGCCCGGGGTGACGAAAATGACCAGCGCGCCGACGATTCCGATGACGATCGCACTCGCCATCTCCGCCTTGTTGAGGCGGCTGCAGGGCGGAGCCAGATGGCTGAGGCCCTCAACGGGCGACGATATTTCCATGCCCCGCCCTCTCTGGATCAGCCGAGGACGTCGGCGACGGCCTGTGCGAATTTATCGACCAGTTCGTCGGCCTCCCCGCGCGTGATGACGAGCGGCGGAGCGAAGACCAGCGTATCGCCAAGCGCGCGCGTGATCAGCCCGCGCTCGGCCGCTGCCTTCAATATCTGCCGCCCGGTGCGGTTGGCCATCGGAAAGGCTTCCTTGGTCTCGCGATCCTTGACCAGTTCGATGCCGATCATGAGACCCTGGCCGCGAATGTCGCCGACATGGGCATGCTGGCCGAGACGATCGCGCAGCGACGCGAAAATGTGGGGGCTGACGTCGGCGACATTTTCGACCAGCTTCAGTTCGTCGATCAGCTTGAGGCTCGCAAGCGCTGCGGCGGCGCCCACGGGATGCGCCGAATAGGTATAGCCATGGCCGAACAGCCCGGCCTTGGCCGCCTCGCCTTCGATCACGTCCCAGATCTTGGGCGAAATGAAGCAGGCCGACATCGGGAAATAGCCGCTGGTCACGCCCTTGGCCGAGGTGATGAGGTCGGGCTCGAAACCATAGGTCTGGCTGCCCCAATAGGTGCCGAGCCGGCCGAAGCCCGAAACCACCTCGTCGGCGACCAGCAGGATATCATGCTTCTTGAGGATGGGGCCGATCTCTTCGAAATAGCCCTCGGGCGGCGGGATCAGACCGCCGGCGCCCATCACCGCCTCGGCGAAGAAGGCTGCAATCGTCTCGGGGCCCTCGCGCTCGATAACCTCCTCGAGTTCGCGGGCGAGCGTCCTGGAAAATTCGCGCTCGCTCATGCCGGCGGGCGCGTTGCGATAATAATAAGGGGCGCTGACGTGCAGGATCGGCCCCTTGGGAAGGTCGAACAAAGTGTGCATCCCGGGCAGCCCGGTCAGGCTCGCCGTCGCGACGCCCGAGCCGTGATAGGCGTTCCAGCGCGCGATGATCTTTTTCTTTTCGGGGCGCCCGAGGAGATTATTGTAATACCAGATCAGTTTCAGCTGGGTTTCGTTCGCGTCGCTGCCTGATGCGCCGAAGAAGATGCGCGACATGGGAACCGGCGCGCGCTCCAGCAACGCGGCGGCGCATTCGGCCACGACGTCGGAGCTCATTCCGTTGAACGTGTGAAAGAAGGAGAGCCGCTTGCTCTGCTCGCTGATCGCGTCGACGATTTCCTGGCGGCCATAGCCGAGATTGACGCACCAGAGCCCGGCCATGCCGTCGAGATATTCCTTGCCATCGACATCGGTCACCCGGACGCCGCTGCCCGAAGCCATCACCGTCGGCCCATCGGCCATCAGATCGGTGATCGCGGTGAAGGGATGGAACTGGCTCTTCTGGTCAAGGCGGGCCGCGTGCGACAGGTTCTGGGACATTGGAATATCTCCGTTTTCTTCGGAAAAAGGCGCCGAGGTCGTCGGCAAGGACGTCGTCGGACGCCGGAAGGATCAAGACGCGTCATTTATTGGTTGATCAAAACGCAACAGTCAAGCTGTTTAAGCGGTCAGTTTTGCAATATGTAAACAAATCGAATATCCTGTTGCAGCGGTAGCCTCCGCACTGCAAGGCGATGCCGAACCGGTTCCCAAGCGCGTTCGATGTTGACTTGTCGCGAGCGAACGAGAAAGTGAGACGATGGAGGATAAACCTGAAATCAGTAACGTGATGGCGATGATCTCGTTCGCGGCCGTGGTCAGCACCGGGGGCTTCTCCGCCGCTGCCGCGGCGCTCGGCTATTCGAAGGCGGCAGTGAGCCGACAGATCGCACGCCTTGAGACGAGTCTCGGCGTCAAACTTCTCGACCGGACCACCCGCGCCGTGACGCTCACGCCGGCCGGGCGCGAAATGTATGCGCGCTGCTCGCGCATCGTCGACGAGGTGAACGAAACCAATCTCATCATGTCCGGCATGCTGGCCCGGCCCCGGGGCGAACTCAAGGTCAACGCACCCGTGGTCGCGTCGCTGTTCGACCTCACCGCGATCATTCCCCGGTTCCTGGCGGCCTATCCGGAGGTTCGCCTGTTCCTCAACCTTTCGGACAGCCGTGCAGATCTGGTCAAGGGCCGCTTCGACGTCGCTTTCTGGATGGGCGATGGTTATGATTCGAGTCTCGACGCCGTGCGGCTGCGCAGTTACGCCATGGTCCTCGTCGCCGCGAAATCCTATCTCGATCAACATGGCCGCCCTGCCCTTCCCAACGAGCTCAAGGACCATACCTGCATTGTCGAGACGCATATCTCGCGCGTCGGCGAGTGGCAGCTTTCCGAGGGGATCAACGTATCGGTCAATCGCGGGCCGCTAACCACCAACTCGGTCCGCATGGCGCGCGAAGCGGCGCTGAAGGGGCTCGGTATCAGCTATCTCCCGCTTTTCCTCGTCGAGGACGACATAGAGGACGGCCTGCTCGAACCGCTGCTGCCCGATGTCGTGACCGAGCAGATCCCCTTCTACCTGATCTTTCCTAAGGGCAATTTCGCACTGGCGAAGGTCCGAGCCTTCGTCGACTATGTGCGCGAAGAGATGCGCGATGAGAATCAATCGCTCGTCGCGCAGGGTATTGGCCTCGCGGCAGCGGTGTAGCACCAGTTCCCGGACGCATCGACTTAGCCCCCCCCCATCGGATAGCGGCTTCCGCCCCTTTCGAGGTCATCAGGCCCTAGATATCATAACAATCGTTCGGAAACCCGAAGCCGATCCCTCCGACGTTGCGGGCATAGGGGTAAGGATTGTTCGCGACATGCGCGCGGGCGCAGTGGATATCGAGGAACGCCCGCTGGATGATGTTGCCGCTGTAGATCGCCTTGCCACCCGAGAACAGCATCAGCTTGTCGACGGCGCCGACGCAGCGGTCGACCATAGAGGTCGTCGATAGCCCGAGTTCGGCGCGGCGCTCGACCGGCCAGTCGCCCGAGGCGGCGCGTGCGTCCAATTCGGCGAGGTCGCTGTCGAGCCGCAGGGTCAGGTCGGACAGCGTCATTTTCACATCGGCGACCGCTTCGCGAATGGCATTGTCGCACGCCAGTCGCTGCCCGGTGTAGGTCGCGCGCTTGTCGCGCATTCCCTGCTGGAAGGTGTCAAGCGCGCGCTCCAGGCTGCCGAGCGACGTCGTCGATACAGTGCGATTGAACAATTGTGCGAAAGGAATGCGGTAGAGGCTCGATCCATGGGCGGCGTGACCCGGACAATCGCGTTCGAACATCGCCATTTCGCTGATGACGCGGTGATCCGGTACGAAGGCGTCCTTGACGACGATATCGTTGCTGCCCGTGGGACACAGCCCCATCACATGCCAGGTGTCGACGATTTCATAGTCGGCGCGCGGGACGAGGAAGTTGAACGGCTGCGGCGCGCCGCCCGTTTCGGCCGGGATATGCCCTCCCAATATGACCCAGTTACAATGCACCGAACCGCTGGAAAAGGCCCAGCGGCCGGTCAGGCGATAGCCGCCGGGCGCCTTGTCGACCTTGCCCACGGGCATGTAGGACGAGCTGATGAGGACCGATCCGTCGTCGCCCCATACGTCCGCGGCGGCGCGCGGATCAAACAGCGCCAACTGCCAATTGTGGACCGCGATCACGCCGTAGACCCAGGCGCTGCCCATGCAGCCCTTCGCGAGCGTCCGCGCGACCGCGCAATAGACACGCGGCGACAACTCATAGCCGCCATACCGGCGCGGCTGCAGGATCTTGAAGAAGCCCGCTTCGGTAAATTCGGCGATCGTTTCGGCGGGAACCTGCCGCGCCGCGACCGCGGCCGCCTCGCGCTCGCGCAGGCGAGGAATCATTGCTTCTGCCCGCGCGAGCAAACGCTCCGCGAGCGCATCATCATGGGACTGAACAAGGGGGTTGGCAGGCATCACGACTCTCCACGGAAATTTTTCGTGCGTGGAAGCTATACGCCTGCAAAAATTTTACAATTAAAGAATTTAGGCCATGGTTGTTTCATTTTTGCAACACTTGAATATGACGGCCGAAACGCAGGAAATCGCACTATTTTCAAGAAACAAGGCTACGCCATCCCACTTTTCACAAATTTTCAAAAGGCAAATCGCGCGGCATCGATCGCCATCGTTTCAAGTTGCATATAGGAAACAATCTATCTAATTTCACTCCATCTGTTGAATTAATCGGCCAATGGGAAGGCGATCGAGACCGGCTGGGTTTCCCTGTTCGGCATGATCAGAAGGAAGAGGGACCCGAACATGATCAAAGCATATAAATTGCAGAAAGTGGCGATACTTCTGGCGGGATCAATGCTGGCGACAGGTACCGCGGCGCAGGCCCAGAATGCTGGGGCGGATGCGGTGGATGCGACCGACACCGACGATACTGCCGCGTCGGGGGGCGTCGCAGGGGAGATTGTCGTCACCGCCAACAAGCGCAGCGAAAATCTGCAGAAAGTGCCAATCTCGGTCAGCGCTTTCACCGGCGAACAGATCGAACGCCTCGGCATCACCGATACGACGCAGATCACCCAGCAAATCCCTTCGCTCCGCGTAAATGCCTGGTCGCCCAACCTGACAATCTTCAGCCTGCGCGGCATCTCGCAAAGCAATTTCACCGACAATCTCGAAGCGCCCGTCGCGGTTTATCAGGACAATGCCTATCTGGCCTCGATGAATGCGCTGGCGGGCCAGTTGTTCGATATCAAGCGCGTCGAAGTGCTGCGCGGACCGCAGGGGACCCTATTCGGGCGCAATGCCACCGGCGGCCTGATCCATTATCTCAGCGAAGACGCGAGCCGGTCCGAATTCAACGGCTATGTTCAGGCCGATTATGGCCGGTTCAACGACTGGTCGCTCGAGGGCGCGGTCGGCGGCGAACTCGCCCCCGGCGTCCGGCTGCGCGCCGCCGGACGCATGGAAAAGGCCGACGGCTACATCAAGTCGCGCGACACGCTGGCGGCGGACGGCACGCTGATCGCGCCCGGCAGCGGGCAGGATCTGGGCGGCAAGGACGGCTGGGCGGCGCGCGTCAACCTGCAGGTCGACCTCTCGCCCGACGCGACGCTGAGCCTGTGGTACAAGCATAGCGAGGACAATGGCGTCGCGACCGGCGGCTATGTTTTCGAAAACTGCATCTATCTTGCCAACGGCTATTGCGACACCGACCCCGCAGGCCTCGCGAACGCCCGGAACGGCGTTTTCAACGGCGTCACCGGCGCGCCCGCATCGCCCTTCGTCCATTTCGGCGAACGTCCGGGCCGCCTCGACCGGACCATGAACAGCTATCAGGGCGAGCTCAACTGGGACCTCGGCAGCGTCAAGCTGACCTCGATCACCAATTATCTCACGCTCGACAAGGTCTATGCCGAAGATGGCGACGCCCTGCCCTTCCTGGTGGTCAATGTCGACACGTCGATCGACTTCTCGCAGTTTTCGCAGGAACTTCGCCTCGCCGGGGAAACCGACCGGGTCAAATGGCAGGTCGGCGGCTATTATCTCGACATGAATTATGACGGGTCGCACGCGGTGACCGGCGCGCCGATCGTCGATCTGGCGATCGCCGCGAACGGCGGCTTCGTCACCCCCACCGTCGACCAGCAGTACAAGATCGGGTCGAAGAACTGGTCGGTCTTCGCGCAGGCCGACATCGACCTGGCGGAGCGTCTGTCGCTGACGCTCGGCGGCCGCTATTCGGCGGACCACAAGTCGATCGACTATGTCAACGTCCTGACCGACCCCGACTATGCGCCGCAGCCCGATGCGGTCGTCCTGTTCACCGACAAGGATCTGGCCGCCATCGTGCCCGGCGTGAACCGCGAAGTCTACAAGGACTGGGCGGCACGGGCGTCGCTGAATTTCCAGGCCACCCCCGACACGCTGCTGTTCCTGTCGTGGAATCGCGGTATCAAGGGCGGCAACTGGTCCTTGTCCTCCAACATCGCCCCGCAGGATTTCCGGCACCGTCCCGAAACGCTCAACAGTTTCGAGGCCGGCTTCAAGACCGCCCTTGCCGACCGGACGCTGCGGCTCAATGGCACGGCTTTCCATTATATCTATGACGATTATCAGGCCTTCTCGCTGGCCGGCGGAGTCCCGCACGTGTTCAACAGCGATGCGCATTCGACGGGAGCCGAACTCGAGGCTTTCTGGTCGCCGTCGAGCCATTTCGATGCGGTGCTCGGCGCGACATGGCAGACCTCGTCGGTCGATCGCATTCCGGCGACTGGCGTGCAGTTCGGCCCCGAATTCTTCCCCGGCGCCCCCGATTCGCAATATTGCACCAATCTCGGCGGCGTCTTTCGCTGCGATTTTCCGCAGAAGACGATCACCGGCGCCAAATTCCCGAACGCGCCGAAGTTCAGTTTCAATTATCTGCTGCGCTACAATGTCGACGTGGCGGGCGGCAATTTCGCAGCGCAAGTCGATGGCGTCTGGTACGATGACCAGTTCCTCGAAGTGACCAACGGCCTCGGATCGCTGCAAAAGGCCTATAATGTCACCAACGCCTCGCTGTCCTACAAGCATGAGCGCACGGGCGCGTCGCTCACGCTGTGGGGCCGCAATATCTTCGACAAGGCCTATCGCGCTTACGCGCTCAACCTCGGGATCCTGGGGGTGACGTCGATCTATGCGCCGCCCGCCAGCTATGGCGTGACCCTGCGGCTGCCCTTCGGCGACCGCTGAGTCTGCGCGCGACCCGGCCGGCGACCGCGACCCGCGCCGGCCGGGTCCAGATCTTCGCGTAGGCAGCAGCGCCGCCGCGCGGCATCAGGCGCGCCGGCCGCCGGAAAGGAATGGTATGATCAAGCAGGACGATTTCCGGTCGGCGATGTCGCGGTTGGGTGGCGCGGTGACGCTCGTCACCACAGACGGTCCCGGCGGACGGCACGGATTGGCGGCTACCGCCGTCTGCAGCGTGACCGACACCCCGCCTACCTTGCTTGTCTGTGTCAACCAGGCGGCGCGCAGCAACAGCCGCATCAAGGCGAATGGGGTCTTCTGCGTCAATGTCCTGTGCAGCGAGCATGAAGATTTGGTATCGCTCTTCGGCCAGAACGCCAGCGATACGCGCTTCGCCGACGATCGCCAGTGGACAACGCTGGCAACCGGCTCGCCGTCTTTGACCTCGGCGCTCGCCAGCCTCGACTGCCGCGTCGAACAGCAGATCGAGGTCGGGACGCATACGTTGTTCATCGGCGCGGTGCAGGCGCTGCGCCTTGGCCCCGCCCGCCACGGCCTCATCTATTTCGCGCGTCGTCTGCAGCAAGTGATCGACACCGACCTCACGAGCGTCAGCGAATAGGGGAAGACATTCGGAGCGCTCGAACCGGAGACTGCCCATGTCGAGCTTGCCCCTCCCATGCATCGCCTCCTGCTGGGGCCTGTCTGACGGCTCGCCTCCCGATCGGACCCGGCGCACGAGCCGTGGCAGGCGTGCACCGCGGTCGCGAATCCGCCTTGCGGCGCCGGCGTCCCGGCCGGGGTGGCAGAAGAAATATCGATTTTGGGCAAGACCGCCCGGTCAGCCGGTGATGGGGCGCCTTCAACGAAGCTGGGCGCGCCATGGCTACCGTCACGACCGACATCGTCCATCAGGTAGCACAACTCGGTCGCGGTCAAGACAAGCCTGTCGTGACGGTACGCGATCGTGCGGTCCGGCGAAATGCGTGCCTCCGGTTCGGCTGCGCGCTCAAAATGGGATTACAGCTTCTTATCGGCGAGTTGTCTTCAATGGATGACACGGCTGAGCATGGGAGGAAGGACTCTGCCGGACCTATGCCCAATGACGAAGCGATCAGGGATTGGTTCTGCAGAGAGGTACTGCCTCTTGAGCGGTCCATCGCACGCTTCATCCGCCGAAACTGGCGCGTGGCCGACGACGTGATGGACCTCACGCACGATGTCTATGCGGCGGCGCTTGCCGGCGCGCGAACCGGATTGCCGCTCAACACGCGCCACTATCTGTTTACCGTCGCGCGCAATCATCTGATCAACCGCGCCAAGCGCGCGCGGATCGTGTCGTTCGAACTGGTCGCCGATCTCCAAACGGTTCCGCAGGAGATCGATCTCCTGGAGGCGGAACGCCATCTTCACGCACGCGAGGCGCTGCGCCATTTTCATGCCGGGCTCGAAAAGCTTTCTCCCCGGGTCCGCGAGATCGTGTCGCTACGCAAGATCGAGGGATTGAATGTCAAGGAGACGGCCGAGAAGCTCGGCGTCGGCAAGGACGCAGTCAACCATCAGCTTGCCATGGGAATGAAAGCGCTTGCCGATCACATGCTCGGCGGCACAGGTAAAATCGTGCGCCGCAAATATTCCGGTCGCCGTGATCGCGAGGTCGAACCATGAGCCAAGCCAGGAAGGCACGCGACCGGGCGGCGCAGTGGATCATCGCGCAAGAACAGCCCGAATGGACCGACGCCGACGGCACCGCCCTTGACGCCTGGCTTGCCGAATCCGACATGAACAAGGCGGCTTACTGGCGGCTTGAACATAGTTGGCGCGAGGCCGATCGAATCGGCGCATTGGGCCGCGGCGCCGTCATTCCCGCCGAGAAGGGCGAGCACCGCCGCGGTCTGGGCTGGTTGGCGCCGGCAGCGATTGCCGCTTCGCTCACAGCAGTCATCGGGCTCGGTACCTCGCAACTGTCTCGCATCGCCGGCCCTTCGGAAACGGTCGTCGCCGAGCGGTTTGCTACGGCGATTGGCGGTCACCGTAAGCTCGGATTGCCTGATGGGAGCCGCGTCGAACTCAACACCGCATCGGTCGTGCGCGCGGCGATCAGTGACAATCATCGTGAGGTGTGGCTCGATCGAGGCGAAGCGTATTTCGAGGTCGCGCATGACAAGACGCGCCCGTTCGTCGTGCACGCGGGGAGCCGTCGGGTGACCGTACTCGGTACCAAATTCTCGATCCAACGCGCTGGCGACAAGCTGATAGTTTCGGTCCTCGATGGCCGCGTGCGGGTCGACGATACCGATGACATACGCGCGGTACGCTCCATGATCATCACAGGAGGCGACATCGCAGTGGCGCGCGGCCCGGCGGAACCGGCGACCGTCAAATCCGGCGAACCGGTCGAGGATTCGCTTGCCTGGCGCCGCGGCATGCTGAGCTTCGACCAGGAACGCCTCGGCGAAGTTGCGGCCGAGTTCAACCGCTATAATGCCAGACAGATGATCGTGTCCGATCCCGAGGCGGCAGACATCCGGATCGGTGGAATGTTCCCGGCGTCGAAGCCCGGCGTTTTCGTCCGCCTGCTCCGCGACGCCTATGGCCTCAAGATCGAGGAGACGCCGGACACTATCCATATATCCGATTGAGGATCGTCCCGCGGCACGCCAATTGACCGCGGCTTGATCCGGTTGCTGCCACCATCTTCATGAGCAGGCTCCGTTGCCCGCGCCGAGGCCGGCGCGCTCATATGTCTGCCGCGCGATGCCCCCCCGTTCGGGGTCGGAAAACCCGGGCCGGGAATTTATTTTAAGCCTGAATTACATTTTTGAGCAGCCCGATTGTCTAAATCTTTAACGAGTGCCTGCGGAATCGCCGGGCCCATATGGGAGGGACAATTTGAGGACCATCGGCTCACTCATGGCTCTGGCGGCCAGCACATGTATTGCGACCGTTGCGCACGCCCAGCCGACAGCTTTCGATATTCCGGCCGGCAAGCTCAAGGATGCTCTCGACAGATACGCGCGCCAGTCACACCGCCCCGTCGTCTACAAGGTAGATGATGTGCGCGGGGCTGTCTCTCCCGGATTCCGCGGCAGTGCGTCGCCCGAGCGGGCTCTCGAGGCGATCCTCACCGGCACGGGCTTTGTCGCGCAGGTGGGCGGATCGGGATCGGTGGCAATTGTCAGGGCGCCCAGAGGAGGAAATAGGGCGGTGCCGGCCCCCGCCGCGTCAGAGCAGGGACCGGGTAGCCAGGACATTGTAGTCACGGCCAGGCGCAAGGATGAAGCGCTGATCGGCGTGCCGGCGTCGATCACTGCCTACTCGTCGGATTTTCTGGAACAACAGAACGTCAAAACCTTTGCCGACTATGCGACCAAGATCCCCAATGTGACGTTCCAGTACGGGCAGGGCTCGGACTTTTCCGCGGCCGGTTTCAGTGGAGGCCGGATCACCACGATCCGCGGCGTCGCCGGTGCGAACACGACCGCCTATTATCTGAACGATACACCAATCCCGGCGTCGGTCAGTCCGCAAACGCTGGGACTTGACCGGATCGAGGTGTTGAAGGGCCCCCAAGGCACTTTGTTCGGCGCCAGTTCGATGGGCGGCAACCTGCGCTTCATCACGCGCAAGCCTTCGCTGACGAACAACAGTTACATGACAGAGATGCAGTGGGGCAAAACCAAATCGGCCGGGGCCGACTATGGCGTCGAGGGTCTTGCCGGACTGGTGCTGATCCCCGATGTGATGGCGCTGGACGTTTCACTTGGTTACACTCATGAATCGGGCTTCCTGACCCGCCGCTTCCCCGACCCTTCAGCTGCCGGCGAAGTCATCACCAGGGATGATCAGGGACGCAACGACGCCTTCGTCGGATCGCTTGCGCTCCGAACTCGCCTTAGCGACAATTTGGAAGTCACCGTCAACGCACTGGGACAGACTTCGAAGTTCAACGGCTATCCGGCAGCCTATGTGCCGCTGCCCGATTATTCTCCGAAATCCTACATTCTCGATCGCGATCGCGATATTCAGGAATATTCGAAGGACCGTTGGGGTCTGGGCTCGATCGTGCTCGATTATGACGGCGGGGGCTATTCGATCATATCGTCGACCAGCTATTTCTCGCGGCGCGTCGATGAGCTGGAAGACGTCACCGAAGGCACCAACCGGTCCCTGATCGACTTCTTCGAGCTCGATCTGAACAATGCCGCCTTTCCCAGCCGCGTCATGGTCAAGGACAAGCGCTTCACGCATGAGACCCGCCTGTCCTTCGACGAGGGGGTGCTCCTTCCGAACCTTTCCGGCATCGTCGGCGTGTTCCACCAGCAAGACGATCTGACCTTCCGCATGGAGGGGATCGTCATTCCCGAGCTTGCGGAGGCCGGTTTCGATCCTGCCTACCTTGCGCAATTCCGCTTTCCGCAGCATGAGAACAACACCGCCCTTTTCGGCGAGCTTTATTACGAGATCGTGCCGCGGCTGACACTCACGATGGGCCTGCGGCAGTATTGGATCACGCAGAAGGCGGACGAAATCAGAGGGACGGGTTTTTTCAGTCCGCCCGAAGGCGATTACACTCCGGCGGCGAAAAACAGTCAGTCGGGCCTCGCACCCAAATTCGTGGCATCTTACGAAATCAGCGATGGAGGCAATGTCTACGCATCGGTCTCAAAGGGCTTTCGTGTCGGCGGGACCCAGCCGAGCCTGACGGACGACTTGTGCGTGCCAGAGCTGAACGCGCTGGGCCTTACCAAGGAAGACATCGGATCCTACCGGCCGGACACCTTGTGGAGTTACGAGCTGGGCGCCAAGGGGCGGATGGCCGGCGGCCGGGTCAACGTCTCGTCCGCGATATTCCAGATCGACTGGTCCGGAATGCAGCAGACCATCTTCCTGCCCAATTGCAGCGTCGGTTTCATCACCAATGCCGGCAAGGCGCGTATCCGTGGCGGCGAGCTGGAAGTCTCTGGCCGTCCCATGGCATCGATTCCGCTCACCGTGCAGTTGGGCCTGGGCTACAGCGACGGCGAGCTGGTCGATCCCGGCTTGCTGCCGCAGCCGGCGAACTCGCGGCTGGCCCAGGTGCCCCGCTTCACCGGCTCGATCGCGGGATATTACCGCACCCCGATTGGCGATGGCGTCGATCTGTTCGCCGCGGCCGATTATTCCTATACGAGTTCGGTCAAGGTGGCGAAGAGCGAAGGCGGGTTTCTGACCCGCCCGCCGTTCAACATCGTCAACGCGAATATCGGGCTGGCGTTCGGTGCGTCGGAAGTGCTGCTCTATGGCAGGAATCTGCTCGATAAGCGGCTCAACTTCGGCGATCTCTACGCCAACGGTTTCGAGCGCCAGGAACTGGCGCCCAACGGGATCGACGTGCAGCGGCTCCCGCGGGCTGCCGTCAGCCGCCCGCGCCAGATCGGCATCCAATATCGACTGAGTTTCTGATCGCGCACCGCGGACGGCCGCCGATTGGTCTCGACCAAGAAATCAGGAGCCCCTGTTTGATGAAACTCTCCGAAATGTGGAAGCCAGCCATTGCCCTGGCGATCATCGTGGCGACGACACCTGCCCTCGCCCACCATTCCTTCGCCATGTTCGATCGAAGCAAGGCGAAAACCGTCACCGGGGTTGTCGAGAAGTTTGCCTGGACAAATCCACACGTCATGCTCGACCTGAAAGTTCAGGATAAGCAGGGCAAGTCCATGCATTACCGGATAGAAAGCGCCAGCATCAACATATTGATGCGAGAGGGCTGGAAGGTGGGGGCAGTGAAGCACGGCGACCGGGTAACCGTGGTCTTCAATCCCCTGAAGGATGGCCGCCCGGGCGGTTTGCTTGTCAAGCTCGTACGTCCCGATGGATCCCAGCTCAAAGGATAGCAACCGAAAGGACAGCGCCATGAAGTCAGGCCGATCATCGAGCCGAACCTGGGCCAGCGGCGGATTGCTGGCTTTCCTGTGCGTCTTTCAGGCGACGTTCGCAGCGCAGGCCAAAGAATGGGCGCCGCCCCCCGACATCAGCGGCACATGGGAGCGTTACCCGGAGGACTGGGCAGGACCGGATCCCGATAATCCGGTCCCGCCGAATGGTCCGTTCAAGTTGAACGAGCCCTACGCCAGCGCATTCGTCGACCTGCAGAAACGTAAAGCTGCGGCGAATCTCGCCGGCACACCCATCGCCACTTCCAGCACGCGTTGCCTGCCCGAGGGAATGCCCACGATCATGGAGGCCATCTACCCGATCCAGATCGTGCAGACCGCCGGGCAGGTCATCGTGCTTGCGGAATTCCTGACTCAGACGCGCCGCATCTGGCTGGACGACAGCATGCCCCCGGCGGATGAAATCTCTCCGTCCTTCAACGGTCATTCGGTGGGCCATTGGGAAGGCGACACGCTGGTTGTCGAAACCCTCGGCGTCAGGTCCGACGTGACCTACTATGGCATTCCCCACACGGCGGCACTGCAGCTGACCGAGCGCATCCGAAGGACGGACCCGGAAACGCTCGAAGATCATGTGACCATCGATGATCCGACGGTGTTCGCGGAGCCTTATTCCTTCACTCTGACATACAAGAAATCGGATTATCGGATCAGCGAATATATTTGCGAGAACAATCAGGTCGAAGTCGACGATCGCGGCGGTTCGCACCTGAAGCTGGGGCGGACGGAGAACTGAAATGGCGACAAGAGGCTCACGAACGCGCAGCTTTGCAATTGCGGTCGCGCTGGCAGCCCTGAGCTTGTCCGGCACCGCGCAGGGTGAGGTGCTGCCGATGCCGCATGTCCTGCCCGTCCCGCCGTCGGACAAGGCGCCACTTTCTTCGGCCGAGCGCGAAGGAACGGAATATATCGACCTGGCCAAGGCCGGATATCGGGAGGAGGAATATTATCTTTCCGGGATAGCGCCAGCCATCACCGCCAAGGGTGAAACGCTCTTCCAGGCGCCCTACATCACCCGCATTCTGGTGCGCAAACCGAAGGATCCGGCGCGCTTCAACGGGACAGTCATTATCGAGCCATTTACATGGTTCGGTGAACGGGGTGCTGGCTGGATACTGACCCGCGATTATCTTGTGCGCAAAGGTTATGCCTATGTCGGATACACGCTGAACATCAACAAGCCGGAGAAGGATCCCAAGTTTCCACCGACCGATTTGCCTGAAGATATCAAGCGTTATGTCGGCATCGTGAACTTCGAATTCATGCGCAACTTCGATTATGCGCGATACGCTCCGCTGGGCTTTTATTTCGATCCCGATCGCTTCAAGCGCGGCGATCTCATCGACCCGTTCGTTCCGCAATCGCAGGGCGTCGGAGCGCAGCTGGCCATGTTGCTCAAGTCCAATGACGCTCGAGGGCCGCTGGCCGGTCTGCATGTGGGCCGCGTCTATGTGAACAGCTGGGCGGTCACCGCGCAGGTCTGGATGGACTATCTCGATCAAGGGCGCCACCAACAATGGCGGATGCCGGATGGCCGCCCGTTGATCGACGGCTATATGACCGGCCGCATGTCCTACGGCGAGGTGGGCGGCGAGGTGATCCGGGTGCCGCGCAATATGCCGGGCAACGCGCCTTTCGTCACCATCTACACGCAGTCGGAGTTGAGATACGACGCGGTCAACGGGTTTGCGTTGCCGCCTGACACGGACCATCCTCCGCTTCGCTATTATGAAGTGCCGGGGACGCCGCATCTTCGCCCCGCGGACGTCGGCACCGGCGAGATTGAGCCTGTCGCGGCTGATGTCGGCAAGGGAGACGATCCGCGGTGTCAGACGCTATATGACGAGCCGGTCGAATTTATTGCCTCTGCATTGCTGGACGGCATGGACCGGTGGGTGCGTGACGGGACGCCCATGCCGAAAGCGCCGCGCGTCAAACGTGATCGACATGACATTGTGCGCGATGCCGTCACCGGCAACCTGATCGGCGGTGTCCGTCCGCCTTGGATCGTAGCTCCCGCGGCCACGTACATGGTCGAGGAGGAGACGAAATGCGGACTCGCCTATGATACGAAGATTCCTTACTCGGCGCAGCGGTTGCGCGAACTTTATGGCAACTATGCGAACTACCGTAGGAAGTTCGATGCCGCCAAGGTTGCCGCGGCTGCCCAGGGTTATCTTCTTCGCGAGGATGCCGCACGGCTTGCCCCTGTCGCGAAGCCAGAGGATTTTCGCGGTGACAGAAAATGAAGTCCGGCCTGTAAGGGTTTTCGGTCGGCGCGAATGAGCGCGACGACGGTCATCGAATAATGGAATTGTTCGGGACCGTAAGAAGGCATAAGCCAATGCCGAGAGCATTGTGTCGATGAAAAGGAATGCGAGCGACGCGGGTCGGACCGAAACCCGACCGTCCAGGCGATAGCGAATTTCGGAAGATCGGCGACGTCCACTTCTGGTCTGGCATCAATCGTCTCCGCGCGCGGGCGCTCGCTTGTCCCGACTTTCCCATCCTTCCTTTCCGTGCCGATTTCATCGCAGTGGCGGAACCCAAGACCCGCGACAGGCCGTCCAGCGCGCCGCTCGTTTGAAACGTTTCAGATCGCTCACTGCTTTACGACGTAACGCCGTTGCGCACGGCCTCCCACGCAAGCGTGACCGTTAATCAACCGTAACGGTCGTGAAACGTCCGGCTCGGCGCGCCATGATCGAGGTCAACGACGCAGCGCATGACGCACCCCCTCCCCTGAGGTCACCGAAACGAGGGGGTGCGCAAGCCACGGGAGAGAATGATGGGGAAGCCAGGCAATGTCCGCGCGGCGCGCGCATAGCTGATCGGGGCAACCGGGCCAGCCCGAGCCGGCGGCTTGGCAGGGTGCGCTCGGGCTCCGCCCGACCTTTCGTAAAATCAGACCATTGCGATGCCCGCAACGGACGTCGCCGCATGCGGCCGCACGCGTAAACCGGAAATATAAACGACAACAGCAGGAAGGACAGGATTTTGGACCAGAGAAAAATGGTTTCGGGGGCGGTGCTCGCCGCCGCGTTGGCAGGGGCATCTGCGGCTCCCGCCGGCGCGGAAGAAGTCGATGACGCGGCCATCGTGGTTACGGGGACCAGCCTCGAAGAGACACTACCGCAAGATCTGGAGCACTACGGCCATGATATGGCGGTAATCGACGCAAAGCAGATCAAGGACCGCGCGGCACTCGACGTCGCCCGCGCGCTCGAGGCGGTGCCCGGCCTTTACATCCGCTCGCAATCGGGCCCGTTCAGCTATGTCGATGTGGCGATCCAGGGATCCCGCACGCAGGACGTGCTGTGGACCTGGGACGGCATTCGCCTCAACAACCGCCTTTACGGCGCCACCTCACCGAACGACACATTGCCCGCGAGCATGATCGAACGGGTCGAGATATTGCGAGGCGGCGAGAGCCTGTTTTACGGCACCCAGGCCGCGGCGGGCACGATCAACGTCGTGACGCGGGGGTTCACCGACGAATTCAATGGCCAGATCAACGGCAGCGTCGACAGCTTTGCCGGTACCAGCCTCGACGGTTATGCGCGGGGCGCGGTCGGCGCGCATAAATTCGTGGTCTATGCGGCGCACAATCGATCGGAAGGCTATCGACCGTACAGCCGGATGGAACCCAGCGCCACCGACCGCAAACGCGGTTATGACCTGTGGTCGGCCGGGATCAAATATCAGGTCGAACTCGCCGACGATCTGCTGCTCAATGCCTTCTGGCAGCATAGCCAGGCGAAGCTCGACAATCTGTCGCCGACCCGCATTCGCGAAAGCCGCAACGACCGGAACGAGGAAATCGCCAGCCTTCGCCTCGATTACACGCGCAGCGACGCGGTCCAGTTCTTTCTGAAGGGCTACTTCCACGACTGGAAGACCGCCTATGTGCAGATCCGCAACCCCATTCCGATGGGGCCGCCTGTGGTCGTCTATCCGCCCGGCACCTTCTGGGGCTATCGCGACTATGGCGGCAGCGCAATGGTCAAGCTGCGCCCGCACAAGGGGCTGGAATATCTGGTCGGTTATGACTTCCAGCGCTTCAGCGGCCGCGACGATGTCCTGCTCATCGCGCCGACCAGGGAAAATGTGCACGCCGGGATCCTGCAGATCCGCACCACCGACGATATTTCGCGCCAGGGTCGCATCGCCGCGGGCGTGCGGTACAACAAGGCGCGCGAGGCCGAGAAGGCGATCTGGAACGTGAGCGGCCGGTATGATTTCAGCGACGCCTTCTTCGCCGAAGCCAACGGCGGCACATCCTTCATCCTGCCTGGCGCGTCGCAGCTTTATGGCAATGATCCGTGCTGCGAGTTCGGAAATCCCAATCTGAAACCCGAAGAAAGCCTGAATTTCAATGCGTCGGTCGGCGGCGGCTTCGGCGGCGCCAGCGGACGCTTCCAATGGAAAGCGACCTATTTCCATCGCCGCGTCACCGATCTCATCGACACTTTCTACGACGACCCGGCCTTCCCCAACGGCACCTACATCAACGTCCCCGACAAGGTGAAATCCGAAGGCGCGTCGCTTGAACTGAGCGCAACCTTCGACAATGGGTTGGCGGCGAGCGCCAGCTACACCCGGGCGCGCGTCCGCAACCCCGGCAGCAGCGTCCAGCGTGATCGCAATCCGGAGCAATATGCGCGCGGTGCGGTTTCCTACACCCCGACCGACCGTCCCTATGGCGCGAATCTATCGGTAAGCTGGACCGGCGACGTGCATTCGACGGCATCCGGTTTCGGCCGACGCAACTACGGAAATTACGCCGTGGTCGACCTGGGCGTTCACATCTATCCCGACGCCGCGCGCAAGCACCGACTCGGGATCAACGTCGAGAACTTCTTCGACAAACATTATTCGAGCGGCGGGTTCCGCAGCACGGTCAGCGACGCGGGCGTTCTCGACGGAAGTAACAGCCGGTTCCTCTATTATCTTCGCGGCGTCCCCCGGACGCTGCGGGTAAGTTACGGCATCGGTTTCTGATCCGATGCTCCGGCCGGTCCTCTTTCTCCACCGATGGCTGGGTGTCGTGGTGGGGTTGCTCATGACAATCTGGTGCCTGTCGGGGTTTGTCATGATGTATGTGGACTATCCGCGGTTGCTGCCCGCCGAGCAGTTGCAGGGGCTCGCCCCCTTGCAGCTGCCGACGGCAACGCAGCTGGACCGCGTCGCGCTCCCTCCCGACCTGCCGCTTTCGAGCGCGCGGATCGAGATGATGGCCGACCGGCCCGTGCTGCGCGTCAGGCCTGCGATCGACGCCGGGCAGCCCATCGAACAGATGCGCGTCACGCCGGAGAGGTTCGATCTGACGACCGGGGCCGCGTTCGATACGGTTTCTGCCCGCCACCTGCGAGACGTGGCGGATAGCTATGGGCGTTTCTCCAGAGTCGATGGTCGGCTTTCGGCGATAAACCCGACCCCCATGGATCAATGGACGGTGCAGGCCTATCGCACCAATGCACCGCTCGTCCGTGCCGACTTTGGCGATCCGGCGGGCACGCACATCTATCTGTCCGCCGCCTCGGGCGAGGTCGTCCAGAAAACCCGCTTCGCCGAGCGTTTCTGGGGCTGGCTCGGCGCGGTTCCGCACTGGCTCTATCCCACCATGCTCCGGCAAAATGGTGCGTTATGGAGCCAAGTTGTCATATGGACATCGCTGACCGGCTGTTTTCTGACCGCGACCGGGCTGTGGGCGGGCATCGCGCGACTCCGCCGCAAACGCGACGGCAAAACAGGGTCGCCGTTCGGCGGCCTGTGGTGGTGGCATCATATCTTCGGCCTATGGTTCGGCGCCCTGACGCTGACCTGGGTCGCCAGCGGGCTTTTGTCGATGAACCCCTTTGGGTTGCTGGACAGCGACGCAGGCCTTGCCGAACGGGAACAACTCGCCGGGAAAATCGGCTGGGGCGCGTTCCGCGAGGCAGTGGCCGCCCTTCCCGACCTTCCGGAGACTACCGTGCGCGTAGAGGCGGCGCCGCTGGACGGAGCGATGTATCTCGCCGCCGTTTCGCGTACCGGTTCGATCGCTCGCTTCGACCGTGCGGGCCTTGCCGCGCCATTGGATCGGCCTGAACTCGCCAACGCGCTGGCGCGCGTCGGCCGCGTCGCTAGTCTCGAATGGCTGACCACCGAGGACAATTATTATTACGGACACAAGGCGACAGCCAAGCTTCCGGTCTGGCGCGCAGTGCTGGCCGACGATCAACGGACGCGACTTTATATCGACCCCGACACCGGTGCGCTGGTCCGCGCATTCGACAGCAACGGCCGGCGATTTCGCTGGCTGATGCACGGGCTGCACAGCCTCGACCTTCCGGGGATTCGCGCCCGCCCGCTTTGGGACCTGGTGGTGTTGCCACTGCTCGCGATGGTGACCTTGGTCTGCGCGACGGGCACGTGGATGGGGATCGGAAAGATGCGGCGCGATGCGCGCCGGTGGCGGAAAAGGCGGCTCAGGCGCGCGCCGACCCCGGCATAGCGGGCAGATTGGATACACCGGCGAGGACCGCAGGGCCGCGCGCCATGCTTTCGGCTATTTCCCTTCCGCTTCCGACAACCAGGCGTCGGCGCTTGTGAAATCGGGAAACACTTCGCAGTTCTCAAGGTGATGCAGCGTGCGGCGAACCTGCAGTCGCGCGAGGGCGGCGGGAATGATCATGGCGTTTCTGCTGATGGGAAAGTCGCCGTACATCGCGGCGAACTGGTTGTTTATCTCGACCACCCCGGCGCTCTGCACGCCGAATTCGGTGAGGTCGTCGAGCACGGTGAACGGGCTGCCGCCCGCTGCAGCCGCCCGCAATTCGCGCCCCAGCGCATCCTTGACGCGCTTCGCGTCATCGACCGACCAAAACCCCATGTAGGTCAAGGTGAGGCGGCGCTTGCCCCGGTCGAACGCAGCCTTAAACATGGGCGCTCCGAAGATCGGCACAGATGATTTTTTCGAGCGTGGGACAGGTCGCCAGGGCCCGCCTCGCGTTCCGCTGCCGCCCTGCCCCGGCCTCGCCAAAGCGAGACCGGAGAGGGAAGAGATGCCGGCGAAGAGGTGGCCTCGGGCCGAAGTCCTCCCGTCGCCGACATGTACCGGACCGGATCAACGGCGGAGCGTCGCCGTGAGGCCGATGGTACGCGGTCGGAAGGTGCCCGAGCGATACCAGGTCGAATCGGGCGTTTCATGGAACAGGCTGAGCCGCGGCTGGCTGTTGGTGACGTTGTTCACGAACAGGCTGACGTCGAGGTCCGTACCGGCCTCGAGTTCGAACCGGCCGCCGACCCGCAGGTCGAGCTGTGAGGTTGCGGGTGGCCGCGGCAATGTCGGATCGACCAGGGGAGAATCGACATCGACCGGCGTCTTGTTCTTACTGGAGTAACTGAAGTCCGCTCGGCCATAGACTTCCGCACCTCCCAGCGGCCGGACATATTCGCCGTTCAGCTGAATGGTCCATGGGGCCACCTGCGGGAATGGTTCGCCGGCACGGCGGACGATCGTATTGCCGGGGCCAGGAATGGCCGTGGTGTAGCGGGCGTTGATATAGGAGGCGGAGGCGCCCAGCGTCAGGCCGTCGGCCGGCCTGACCGCGAGAGAAAGATCGAAGCCGTCTATTTTCGCCTTGCCGAGATTGAGCGCGGTCTGGATCGTACATTGGGGGAGTGCGAAGAGCGTCTGCACATTGCTCCAGTCGATCCGGTAGGCCGATGCATCGATTACCACCTTTCCGCCGAACAGGCGGTTCTTGCTGCCGACCTCATAGCTCCAGATCGAATCGGGCTTCACATCGAGTGTAGCGAAGGGGTCGAAGCCGATCGCCGCCGCGTCGTCGATGCAATTGGCGCCAACCGGTGGAGACACGCCGGGACCGCGCACACCCTTGCTGGCATTGGCGTAGAACAGGTTGTTCTGATCCGCCTGGAACGCGACACCAAATTTGGGCGTCAGCGTCTTGCTGGTCGTCTTCGCCGTATCCGTCTGTCCGTCGGTCGAGAGCACCGGCCCCGCGCCGAAACCGCTGAAGTCATATTTCGCGATGGTGTAGCGCGCGCCCGCGGTCAGCTTCAACCGGTCGACGATTTCATAATCGGCCTGGGCGTAGGCGGCATATTGTTTGTCGCGATGGGTGTTGCGCACATAATTCGAATAGAGCCCTTGATACAGTTCGGTCCCGAAAAAGGAATCGGTCAAACTGTCGAAGGGCGGTTCGCCCCGATTGGCCTGTCCAAGGTTGATGACATCGAGCAGGCGCGGGTCGAAGGCCCCATATTGGTCGCGGACATAGGATTTCTGATAGAAGAAGCCGGCGATCCAGTTGAACCGATCATTCTGGTTGTTGTCCTGGATACGCAGTTCCTGGGTGAAAGCGGTCTGTTTGGTCTGATTGAGCGTGAAGGGAGCATAATCCTCGAACCCTGCAGGGAATGGGCCGCCCGTCAATCCACCCGAAAAGACGAAGCTCAGCGATGTGTCGTCGTTGATGGTTTCCGTCTTGCGGTGCAGATAGGAGGTGTCGGAGGTCAGCATGACCGCCCCCAGATCGAGCTCGGTCTTGACCGCCGGAAGATAGAATTTGTCTTTCCGGGGTTCCGCCCGCCTGTTCAGGCTCAATCGCAGATTGCCGTTGTCGCGATCCGATCGCGCCAGTTCGAACCGCGAACCATCCGCGATTTCCAGATTCTGGTAGTAGATCGACGGGGTGATCGTCAGATTGTCGGTCAGGCGCGCACCGAGCGCCAGACGCGCGGTGATCGTGTCGCTACTGTTAATGTCCTTCTTGACCAGTTCGTATGTGTTGGAATCGAGCCTGTCGATATATCCGCCATCGCGGCGGAGCGAGGCACTCGCCCGGAAGGCGATTTTGTCGGTGACCAAGGGAGCGCCGACGGCGACGCCGGCTTCATAGCTCGCGGCACCATGTTTGGTTTCGCCATATTCGGCCCGCGCATAGACATGCAGATCGTCATAATTCGGCTTGGGCGTGATAAAACGGATCGCGCCGCCGACAGATCCGCTGCCGAACAATGTACCTTGCGGCCCCCGTAGCACTTCGACCCGCTCGAGGTCGAAGATTTGTGGATAGGCATTGCTCAGCGACGGACTGACTCCGACACGCGTCTGCACCGGCGTATCGTCGATATAGATGCCGGTTGTCGGGATTCCCGAACCTGAATCGACCCCCCGAATGGATATCGCGGTCTGGCCCGTGCCGTAAAGTATAGAGCTCTGGCCAAAGGTCACGCCGGGCGTGATCTGCGCGACGTCCGCAATCGAGCGCACACCCTGCACGTCCAGTTCTTCCTGACTCTTTGCAACGACGCTTATGGGCGTGCGGCTCAAGGCCGTGGACTTGCGCGTCGCCGTGACAATGATCTCGCCCGGTGCCGTTTCGCTGTCGGCAGAAGGCTCGCCATCCTGGGCATGCGCCGGCATGGAAAGGCACACAGCGGGCAGCACGGCGAGAGGCAACGACAGAGTTGCCAGCATGTTGAACTTGCGCAGTCTCGCGCTGCCATTGCGGATATTGGATGACACGTCATTCTCCCTTTTGCGGATATTCTCTTATCCTTTTCCGGACTCGCCTCGCGGCGAAGCCTGGACGGCGCGCGGACCGCGCCTCTTCAGGACTCGACCGTCGCGCATTTATTTTATGTATAAATCACATGTTGACTTAATGGAACCATTTTTCTCATAATCCGCATATTGTTGATAAATAGGAACAGTCTATTTGCTGACAAATCGGCATTTCCCCTAGAAAATCCGCGCTTTCCTCTTGCGATTGCGCGGGACGCCGCTACGCTGGAGCGTGGAACGCGCCGGGCCTTGGTTCACGGGTGGAACATGCGCAAGGGCGGGAGAGAGATCTTGCGATCAAGGAGCGATGCGGAGTCGATAGGACAATTTGACGATGCGGTGGCGCAGCTCAGGATCGCCCTCGCCGCCGGCCGCTCGACCGTATTTCTGCGGCTGTTCGATTTCCTTGTCGAACGCTCGCACGACGATCGCTCGCCGAAGGAAGTCGAGATCGCGCTCGCCGTTTTCGGTGATGACGGAGTCCGCGAAAACGCGACCGATTCCAGTGTCCGCGTTTATGTGCATCGTCTGAGAAAGCGAATCGACGAATTTTACGCCCGCAAGTCCGGCCCCAGGTTGATGATTCCCAAGGGGGAATATCGCATCATCCTCAGTTCCGAACCGGATGACGAGAGCCGCCCGACTGGCTGGCCAAGGCTGCCGCGATGGCGTCGGCCCCCGACCTCCATGATCGCCATGATCGGCGCAATGACCATGGCAGCCGGCCTTTTCCTCTGGGCATTGGCGCCGCGCGAACAGGCCGACCAGCGCGCTGCGGCTCTCCGATCGACCATTTTCTGGCGCTCGATCGGGAATGATCTCCCGCCGCTGATCGTCATTGGGGATTCTTTCATGCTCGCCGAAACCCGCGACCAGAAACATATCCAGCGCATGATCCTCGACCCCGAAATCGGTTCGCGCGAGGAACTGGGACAACATCTCAAGACGCACCCAGAAGATTTCTATCGTCTCTATGATCTCGACCTGAACTTCACCCCTTCCGGCACCGCGCTCGCCGCATGGGATGTTCAGGACGTCGTGGCGAGCCTTGGCTGGGCGTCGTCCAGCAGCCCCCGCATGATCGGTTCGACGACGCTCGACGCCAACGCGCTCGCAACGAACAACATCGTCTATGTGGGGCGTTTTGCGAGCTTGAGCGCGATCGCAGCGCCGCTGTTCCGAATCTCCAAATTCCGCCCAGGCCGCGCATACAACGAACTGATCGACGAACCCTCGGGTCAACAATATGTCGCCAGCGCGGAGCCCGACAAGCATCGCAGTCCCCACGTCGATTATGGATATATTGGCCGGTTTTCCGGTGCATCGGGCCGTTCGATCCTCGTCGTGGGCGGCGTCGGCGATGCGGCCGTGCAGAGCATGACGGCGCTTGTTTCCAACCCGGCCCTCCTGCGCGAGATCGAGGCAAAGACGGGCGGTGCCACGAGTTTCGAGGCCCTGCTCGAAGTCAACGCAATGGGCGATGTTGTCATGGACAGGCGCCTTATAGTGGCGCGCGCGTTGAACTAACGCGACATTCTGCCGCGGCCCTCCACGCGCCGTTCGCCATTGCCGTCGTCAAAGCAGCTATCAAAGTGGCTTGGACGCACCGCCGTTTTGCTTTAAGCCTAAAGCAAATGGAGGATTATATGCGAATTGCCTGTCTGGGCGGGGGACCTGCCGGTATCTACTTCGCGCTGTCGATGAAGCTGCGGAATCCGGATCATGAGATCCATGTCTTCGAGCGCAACAAGAGCGGCGACACATTCGGATGGGGGGTAGTCTTTTCGGACCAGACGCTGGCCAATCTCGCTGCCAACGATCCGGTCAGCGCGGCGACCGTTGCCGGCAGCTTCGCGCATTGGGACGACATCGAAGTCAACGTATCCGGCCGCTCCATCGTCTCCTCGGGACATGGCTTTATCGGCATCGGGCGCAAGCGCCTGCTTCGGATTCTGCAGGAGCGCGCACGCGAACTGGGCGTGCACCTGCATTTCGAGACCGAGTTCGATGCAGATCTGACGCGCTTTGCCGATTATGACCTGATCGTCGCCGCCGACGGCATCGGCAGCCAGATCCGCACCGCGCATCAGGATCTGTTCGAGGTCGATATCCAGACGCGGCGCAACAGATTCTGCTGGCTCGGCACGACCAAATTGTTCGACGCCTTTGCCTTTCTGTTCGAGAAAACCGAAGCCGGCTGGATGTGGGCGCACGCCTATCGCTTCGACGAAGGCCATTCGACCTTCATCGTCGAATGCGCACCCGAAACCTGGGAAGCGCTGGGCCTCGACAAAATGGAGCAGGCGGACTCCATCGCGCTGTGCGAACGCATCTTCGCGCGTCATCTGGACGGGCACCGCCTTGTCTCCAACGCGGCACACCTGCGCGGGTCTGCCGCCTGGATCAATTTTCGCCGCGTGCTGTGCGAAAACTGGTCGTTCGACAACGTCGTGCTGTTGGGCGACGCCGCCCACACCGCGCACTTCTCCATCGGATCGGGCACCAAGCTGGCGCTTGAGGATGCGATCAAGCTCGCCGACGTGCTGAACCGTCCGGGGCTTACCGATGCCGCGGCGCTGGCGCGGGCGCTGGCCGATTATCAGGAGGAGCGCCAGATCGAAGTGCTCAAAATCCAGAACAGCGCGCGCAACTCGACCGAATGGTTCGAGACGCTTGATCGCTATCTGGATTTCGACCTGCCGCAGTTCGCCTACTCGCTGATGACGCGAAGCCAGCGGGTCAGCCACGAGAATCTGCGCCTGCGCGACAGCGCGTGGCTCGAGGGTGTCGAGCGCTGGTTCTGGCCCGGCAACGCCGACCGTCACCGCCCCGTGCAGCCGACGTTCACCCCCTTTGCCTTGCGCGACATGCGCATCGCAAACCGCGTCGTCGTATCGCCGGTTCTGACCTATTCCGCCAAAGAAGACGGGACGGCGACCGATTTTCACGCCGTCCATTATGGCGCGCGGGCGCTCGGCGGAGCCGGCCTGGTGATGACCGAAATGCTCGCCGTATCGGCCGAAGGACGCGCCTCGCCCGCCTGCCCCGGGCTTTATGACGACAGCCAGGTCGCGCCCTGGCGCGCGATCACCGACTTCGCCCGCCAGCATAGTGCGGCGAAGACTTGCGCCCAGATTGGTCACGCCGGCGCTCGCGCTGGGTGCCGTACGCCCGAGCACGGCTACGACGTGCCGCTGGACGAGCCCTGGGACATCGTCTCGGCCTCGGCTGCGCCGTGGAAAGCCGGCGGCGTGTCGCCGCGCGCGCTGACCCAAGCCGACATGGTTCATATTCGCGACGCCTTTGTCGCCGCGACGCTGCGCGCCCAGGCAGCCGGTTTCGACATGCTGGAGGTGCATGCCGGCCACGGTTTCCTGTTATCCAGCTTCATCACCCCGGTAATGAACGGCAGGATCGATACTTATGGCGGCTCGCTCGACAATCGGTTGCGCTATCCGATTGAGGTGATCGGCGCGGTCCGGGCCGCCTGGCCTGACGACAAGCCGCTGGCCGTGCGCCTGTCGGCCCAGGACTGGGTCGGCGCGGCCGGGGTCACGCCCAGCGAGGCGGTGGAGATCGCGCGCCGGCTGAGCGCGATCGGTGTCGACCTGATCGACGTATCCGCCGGCGAAACCGACCCCACGGCGCGCCCGGTCCTTGGCCGGATGTTCCAGACGCCTTTTGCGGACCAGATCCGCAATGAAGCTCGCGTGCCGGTAATCGCGGTCGGCAATATCGCCGACGCCGACCAGGTGAACGGCATATTGATGGCGGGGCGCGCCGATCTGGTCGCGCTCGGCCGCCCGCATCTGGCCGATCCGGTGTGGACGCTGCGCGCCGCGGCCCAGGCGGGCGACGAGACGCAAATTCCGCCGCGGCCCTATCGGCTCGGCCATGCGCAGGCGCTACGCCTTGCCCGCCGACAGGCCGAGACGAACCAGGCTTAGCCCATGCCCCCTATCGATGACTGGCAAGAGGACCGATGACACCAGCACCACCACCAGCCGATGCGCTTCGCCCCGAAGGCGCCGGATCGACCGATCTGCGCATGTGGCTCCACCTCCTGAGCTGCGCGAAGATCGGGGAGAAGCGCCTACGCCGCAATTTCGAGGAGCAATTCGGCACCACGCTGCCCCGTTTCGACGTGATGGCGGCGCTCTACCGCGCGCCCGACGGTCTGAAGATGGGCGCCCTGTCGCGCGCCCTGCTCGTGTCGAACGGCAACGTCACGTCGATCGTCCGGCAACTTCAGGAACAGCGCCTCGTCCGATCGGTCACCGATCCGCAGGATACGCGGTCGGCGATCGTCTCGCTGACAAAACACGGGAAGGAACGGTTCAAGGTTCTCGCGGAAGCGCACCACCGGTGGATCGCCGACGCCTTTGAGGGCTTGCCGCCCGCACGGATGGCGATGCTCGTTGATCTTCTGGCTGAACTCAAATCAACGCTTTCGAGGAACGGTTGATGGCCTTCGAGACCAGCACCGAAGTGCGTTTCGCCCATGTCGATGCCGCAGGCATCGTCTTCTACCCGCGCTATTTCGAGATGCTGAACGCTGCGGTGGAGGATTGGTGCGCCGGGCCCCTGGGTGTCGATTTCCGGACGATGCACATCGACCGACGCATCGGCGTGCCGACGGTGAAGCTCGACGTCGAATTCGTTTCGCCCAGCCTGCTCGGCGACCGGTTGGTGATCGCCCTCCGTCCGCGCGAGATCGGCCGCACCAGCTGCCGGCTGGACTTTGTCTTTGCCGGCGACGGCCGCGACAGGCTGCGCGGTCAGGCGGTGCTGGTCTGCATGGATGTCGATGCGCAACGAGCCGTCCCCTGGCCCGACGATATGCGAGCGCGGATGGTCGCGGGCCTAGCCGAAGCGCTGTAATCCGGCGCCGCGCCTAGGATCAGAATCTATTGATTGCAGCGGGACACGGCAACGATAAATCCCCCGCCGTGTCCTGCTGCGAATGTCAAAGGGCGGCGACCACCGGGTGGCGCAAGGTGCCGATGCCGTCCACCGCTGCAACGATGACGTCGCCCGGCCACAACCATTCCTGCGGATCACGGCCCGCTCCCACCCCCGCCGGCGTGCCGGTCGCGATGATATCCCCCGGTTCGAGGGTGATGCCCTGGCTGATGTCGGCGATCAGTTCATCGACCTTGAACAGCATATAGGCAGTGTTGCTGCGCTGCTTTTCGACGCCGTTGACGGTCAGCCACAGGTCGAGCGTCTGCGGATCGGGAATTTCGTCGGCGGTGACGACGACTGGGCCCATCGGCGCGTAGCCGTCCTGACCCTTTGAATAGATCCACTGCCCGGCCCGGCGGCAGTCGCGCGCGCTCATGTCGATGCAAACGCTATAGCCGAACACATGCTGCAGCGCCGCATCGCGTCCGACACGCTTCGCCCTCGTCCCGATGATCGCGGCGAGTTCGACCTCCCAGTCGAGTTGCTGCGTGATCGCGCCGTTGTGCGGGATCGGCTCGCCGGGGCCGATGACGGTGGTCGGGGGCTTTGAAAAGATCACCGGCTGGCGCGGCAGGTCGCCTGACGTGTCGAGCGACTTGGCGCTTTCCGCGACATGCTCGGTGTAGTTGAGCCCAATGCCAAAGATATTCTTGCGCGGCCGCGGGATCGGCGCAAGCAGCTTCACATTGGCCAGCGGCAGGGCGGTTCCGAGCGGGAACAGCCCTGCGCATTCGTCGATCAGCCGGCTCGCCAGCGTCACCGCCTGCGGACCAAGGTCGATGAATTCCAGCATTGAGGATGGAAACGGGACGGATTTTGCTTCGCCGAAGCGGGCCAGGTCGACGACCTGTTCGCCGACGATGGCGCCGAGGCGCGCAGCCGTTTCGACCGTGGCACGGTAAGTTACAAGACGCATATCATTCCTTCTAGATGTCAGAATATGGGCTGGTGTCCGCCGTTTTCGCCCAGGGCCTCCTCGCGATAGAGGCCCAGTGCGCGCATCACGGGCAGATCGTGAAAGCTGAAAAGACAGGCGGTCTCGCGGTCCGACGCATTGGCATGTTCGTGATACATCCACGCCGGAACGACAAAAATATCGCGTTCCTGCCAGTCGAAGCGCTGGCCGTTGATGACCGACCAGCCGCTGCCCTTGGCGCATTGATAGACGAAGCTGCCGGTCTGGCGGTGCGCCTTCGTCCGCTCGCCGGGGCGGAGCATCTGCATCGTCGCACCGATGGTCTGCATGACCGGACCGCCGGTATTCGGGTTCACATAATCCATGATGATCCCGTCATAGGGCGACCCGTCGGTGACGCGGGCAAAGCGCTCGAGCGCTTCATATGTCGGCTCCCACTCATATTTGAGGAGCGGCGAATAGGCCTTGGTCCAGACCTCCCCTGCCGGGCGCAACCCCGATCCTGCCCACATCGCTAGACTGTCGTTCACCGGGAAGGTCACCGCCTGGTTCAGGTCGGGGTGGACTTCATAGAAATTCGTCTCGAGCGCATTCATCAACGGGATGTCGAGGCCGTCCTGCCAGATACAGATCGATCCGTCTTCGGACACGCCATGCTCGTGCCACGTCCCGTTCGGCGTCAGCACGAAATCATTCGCGCCCAGCGTCATCTTGTGCCCATCGACATTGGTGAAGGCGCCGGTGCCCTCCATGATGAAGCGGAGCGCCGACGCGCTGTGCCGGTGGCTCGACGCGCACTCGCCGGGCGCCATCACCTGCAACCCCGAATAGAGCCAGCCGACCGCGGCCACAACGTCCGAGCGCCCCTTGTTCTCGAGGTAGACGACGCGGCGGCCCGCCTGTTCGGGCGTCACCAGGTCGAGCGCCTTCAGCACATCGTCGCGCAAATCGCGATAGCGCCAGATCATCGGCACCGACGTCGACACGGGCTGCCACGGCTCGATCTTGTTGGCGACGGTCCACAGTGCCCCGGTCCCGAGCGTCGCGAGCCGCCGATAATAGTCGATCAGTTCGGGTGTGTCGGACACGTTGGCGCGCCCCGCAACCTCTTCGCGATACCGATCATAGCTTGGTTGGCTCATGGCCATCTCCCTTGCGAGATATTATAGGCTTAAAATATATTGCCCTGACGCGAAATGCAACTATTTTGGTCAGTCGCAGGGTCGCTCATCTGGTCGATCGATTCCGAAAGGAGCATCATGTCCGCATCATTTCGCGCCGCCGTCGTTCAGGCCGCATCACATCCACGCGATCCACTGGCGTCGGCACGCAAGGCGGTCGACCTCATCCGCGAGGCCGCGGGCAAGGGCGCGCGCCTGATCGTCTTTCCCGAAGCCTTCCTCGGCGATTATCCAAAGGGCGCATCCTTCGGGGCGCCCGTCGGCTTGCGCCGCCCCGAAGGCCGTGAGGATTTCCGCCGCTATCACGAAGGCGCGATCGATCTCGACGGGCCAGAGGTCGAACTGCTGAGCGAGGCGACGCGCGCGACCGGCGCCTTCGTCGTGATCGGCGTGATCGAACGCGACGGCGGCACGGTCTATTGCACGGCGCTGTTCCTCGATGGTGAAAGCGGGCTGGTCGCCAAGCATCGCAAGCTGATGCCGACGGGGGCCGAGCGGTTGATCTGGGGCTTTGGCGACGGGTCGACGATGCCGGTCATCGACACCGGGCTCGGCCGGATCGGCGCCGTCATCTGCTGGGAAAACTATATGCCGATGATGCGCATGGCGATGTATGATCAGGGGATCACCCTTTATTGCGCGCCGACCGCCGACGATCGCGACAGCTGGGCGGCCTCGATGCAGCATGTCGCGCTCGAAGGGCGATGCTTCGTTCTGTCGGCATGCCAATATGTGACGCGCGGCGCCTGGCCCGACGATTATGACTGCGCGCTGGGGAACGACCCCGCCACCGTGCTGCTGCGCGGCGGATCGATGATCGTCGCGCCGCTGGGCGCCACGCTCGCTGGCCCGCTCTATGGCAGCGAGGAGATTCTCTATGCCGACATCGATCCGGACGAGGTTGTGCGCGGCAAATATGATTTCGACGTGACCGGCCATTATGCACGCCCCGACATCTTCACGCTGCGGGTCAATGTCGAGCCGCAGCGCGCGGTGACGCGCGAACGCGGGGCATAAGCGCCATGAATTTCGATTTCAGCGCGATGCCCGCCGCTGACTGCTACAAGCTGATGACCGCGGCGATCACCCCACGGCCGATCGCATGGCTGACGACGCGATCAGCCGACGGGATCGACAATGCCGCGCCGTTCAGCTTCTTCAACATGATGGGGTCGGACCCGCCGCTCCTGGCGATCGGGCTGATGCGCCGGCCCGATGGGTCGCGAAAGGACAGCGCAGCGAATATCCTCGAAACACGCGAGTTCGTGGTCAATCTGGTGACCGAGGCCGATGCTGCGGCAATGAACTTCACCTGCATCGATGCGCCACCCGATTTCGACGAGCTGGCGCACACCGCGATCGACACGGTGCCCTCGCTGTCGGTCGCGCCGCCGCGGATCGCCTCGGCGCCGGTCTCGATGGAGTGCCGCCTGTTCGAACGCGTCGAAGCGGGATCGACGACGGTCGTGCTGGGGGAGGTGCGCCATTTCCACATTCGCGACGATTTGATCGACGGTGAGCGCCTGTATGTCGACACGCTGGCGATGCAGGTGGTGGCGCGCATGCATGGCGCGGGCTGGTACAGCCGCTCGACCGATCTGTTCCAGCTCGCGCGGCCGGCCTATGCCGACTGGGTCAAAGCGAACAGCTGACGATCAGAGCGGCGCGTCCCACGCCGCGACGGGTACGATCTCGAGGTCGCCGATGCGGCCGTCCGACGCTATGGCCAGCCGCGCTTCAACGACGCCCTGGCCATAGCGGGCGCGATAGCGATAGCGCGTCTCGCCGCACGCCGCCTTGCGATCGAACAAGGCGATGTCCTGCAGCGGCCCGAGCCCCGAGAGCGTCCGTTTGTACATCGCCATCAGCTCGTCGAAATCAAGCTGCGCGTAATCGACGAACTCGGCATAGCGCGCGCGCTCGGCGACAATATCGCCCAGCAGTTTCGCGGCGCGCGCTTTCATTTTCGGATCGCCGTCCGCTTTCGGACTGGCGGGCGACTCGACCAGCTTCGGATCGAGCAGCCCGGCGACATGGCGCGCGATGAGCGCCGGATCGGCATTGTCGCTGTTGGCAAAGACCGCGACGGTCAGATGATCGCCCAGGAAACGAATGGCGAAGGTCTGGAAACCCTGCCAGCTTCCCGAATGCGACCAGACATTCTGTCCCCCCATCTTTTCCTGATACCAGCCGAAGCCATAAGGATGAAGGCACCCGCCGGTCATGCGCGCAGGCCGGGCGATTTCGGCCCAGGACGCCGGCTTGAGGATCCGGCCGGTCGCCATCCCGGCGTCCCATGCGGCATAGTCGAGCGCGGACAGATAGAGCGATCCGTCGGCCGTCGAATTTGCCGTCGGCGAGATCCACTCGGCGTTCTGCAGCCCCTTCTCGCGCAGCTCATATCCCGAGGCGCGGTTGGGAATGATCGCGAGTTCGTCGATCGGGCGCGCCGTCCGCATGCCCAGCGGGGCGAAGACGCGCCGCGACAGCAGGTCGCCATAATAGTCCCCAGTCACCCGCTTCACCACAAAGCCGAGCAGGATATATCCGGCATAGCTGAACCGCCACCGCGACCCCGCGGCGAAATTCAGATCCTGTTTCGTGATGATGCCAAGCAATTGTTCGTCTGTATAATCGGCCCGAAAATCCCCGTTCGGCGTCGCCGGAATGCCCGACGTGTGGTTGAGCAACTGGCGAATGGTAACCGGCTGCCAGCTGACCGGGATTTCGGGCAGATACTTGCGGACCGGTTCGTCGAGGTCGATCTTGTCGTCCTCGACCAGCAGCATCACCGCCGCCGCGGTCAGCTGCATGCCGACAGCGCCGCTTTTGAACAATGTGTCGGGATGGACCGGCACCTTGTGCTCGAGATTGGCAACGCCATAGCCTTCGGCGCGCTCGATCCGGCCATCGCGCGTCACCGCAATGGCGAGGCCCGCTATTCCCTGCCGCGCCATTTCGGCCCGGATATAATCGTCCACGACGTCGGCGCGCACGGAGAACGGGGAGCCGGCGAGCGTGATCGCCAGGACAAGCAGGATAGTCTTCATATCACCGGATAGTGACGCCGTTCGCGCGAAGGATAAGGGCGGAACCGGCCAGATATTTGCCAGAAGCGGCCAGCGAAGCCCGGCGGCCCGATCAAGGCGCGGGCGCGGATCGCGACTTGTCCCAGATCCCTTGCGAGCGCAGCTTACGTTTGAGGACCAGCGAAGACCCGAGGTTCAGACTGCCCATCGTCCGCACCCGATATAAAGCCTCCATCCCCTGCAGCGTCCCCGCAGCGGGCAATCGCACCGCGTCAAGCTTGTCGGCGCTCCTCGCCAGTTCGGCCATTTCGAGCAGCCCGGCATCGCGCGTTCCCGCGATGACGACGATATTATTGCCCGAAGGCCCCGGCAGCCGCGCGATATAGCCATAGTCGCGGCGGGGAATACGCTCTTCGGTCAATACGACGCCATCCGACTGATAGCTCTGGCCGGACGCCCGGTCGATGACTTCATCCAGGGTCGCGCCAGCCTTCAGCCCCGACGCCTGGAACAAAGGGTCGCGCAACAACGGGCTGAGACCGCTGAGCTGGCCGACATAGACAATGTCCGAGGACTTGAGCAGGTCAGGCGTGAGCTGCGATGAGGGAATGACCCGGATTCGCCCGCGGTTCTTTCCCTTCACCGCAATAAGCGCCATACGGATATCGCGCAGCGCGGTGACCGAACTTGAAGAGACATAATGCTGGTCGGTTTCGGTGATCTTTCCCGCCTCGCCGGGATTGCGCATCAGATAGACGTAAAGATCCTCGCGCGCGGCGATGGAACGATCCCAGACCAGTCGCGGCGGCGCGGCAGGATTGACGCCCTGTGGCGGCGCCTCTGCGAAAAGATATTGATCGCCCAGCACGATCGTTGTCGGACGCGCGTTGGCCGCGAGCGGCCGCCAGAAGGCGGTGGCCGCAAGCGGATCGGCCGCCGTGCGCAGCGCGAAAAAAATCGCGAGCGCCAGCATCAGCGCGCCGCCGAAGACGACGAACGGCCATGCCGATTTCACCGGCGCGGCGGCACTTACGCCGTCGGCCGAGACCGGCGCGCTTCGCGGTGGGCACATTGGCTGCGTCAGCTGGATGCTATACTCACCTTTCCGGATCTCGAGTGCGGGTCCAGAGTGCTCTGCATAGACGCTTTCGGCCAGCTTGCGAAGGCGGTGCACATAGACTCGAACCGTCGAGTCCTGGGTTGAATCGATCACTTTGCCGTCCGAAAAAACCTCGTTGGCGATCTCCAGTTCGGTCGGCGGACGGCCTTCCATCGTGCGCGCGAGCAGATATTCGAACAACCGTGACAGTTTGAGCGTTCGCTTAGCGCGAAGTTCGTCGCGCAGCACCGCCGCGGCCGATAGCAACGCGCGGTGCTGCGACGGGATCGACGCATCCTCGTCCAATACTTCGCCGGTCTGCGACGGTGGATCAGGATCGGTAGCCGCTGTCATGTGTTGCATATAGTGAACAATCAGGGCTTAAGTCCAAGGCTTTCGTCCAAGGCGTCAACGAGATCCTGCGATCACCAGCGGCTAAAACCATCTCATTTCCGGGCCGCTGTAACGGTTTCACAACTGTTATAAGGCTCCGCGGCTGGCGTGTTGCTGATAGTTTCAAACGGTATCCGGAAAAAGGGATCGGTGATGAGCAAAGCCTGTGGCACCGCCCCATCCTTGCTTCCGCTTCGCAGCGGAGCAAGCAATAAAATTTCACTTTGGGAGTTGGCGATGACGATAAGGAAGAACATGCTGCTGGCGGCGACGGGATGTTTCGCGGCGGTTGCTGGAATGGCGCCGCCCGCGGATGCCCACCACTCATTCGCCATGTTCGACCAGACCAAACTGGTTGCCAAGACCAGGACGACGGTGACCGAATTCCGTTTCACCAACCCGCATTCGTTCGTCATCGTCAAAGGCCGCGACGCGAAGGGCGCGATGGTCAAATATGTCCTCGAGTGCAACAGCGTCAACATGATGTCGCGCGTCGGCTGGAAAGCCTCGACCCTCAAGGCCGGCGATGTCGTCGACATATCTTATTATCCGCTTCGCAACGGCAAGCCGGGGGGCATGCTGAAAACCATCAAGATTCCCAACGGCAAAACGCTCAAAGCCTGGTGAACCGATAGGTGATGTCGGCGCGCGGCAAGCGAGCGGGGCGTTTGCCGCCAAGCCCCCGGCGGGCCTACGCCAGCCTCAGCCATTCCGCTCGACAAAAATCCCGAGATCTGGAGTATCCGATGAAGTTTGCGAAAAACGTCCTGCTCGCCGCGGCCATGCTGGCCTCCGCCACCCTTGTCAGCTGCGGGCAGCAGGCAAAGGAGCCCGATATCATGGGGGTTTGGGAACTCTATCCCGATCCCTTCGCGGGCGAAGAAAACACCTTCCTGGAACTGCCCGTGCCGGGCGCCGGACCGAAGCTGAAAGAACCTTATGCCGCCCAGTGGAAAGCCCAGCGCGCCAAACGCGATGCGATGCTCAGGGCCGGTACGCCGCTGCCCGATCCCAGCACATTGTGCATTCCGGAGGGCATGCCCTCCATCATGGGTGCCATCTTTCCGATCCAGATCCTGCAGACGCCGGGCCAGGTCACGGTGCTCGGCGAATTCCTGACCCAGACCCGCCGCATCTACCTCGACAAGAAAATGCCCCCGCTCACGGACATCACGGCGGGTTATTACGGCTTCTCGACCGGCCGCTGGGAGGGCGACACGCTCGTCGTGACGACCAAGGGCGTCAAGGAGGACACGCAATTCTTCGAGATCCCGCACAGCGCCGAAATGACGATCACCGAACGCATTCGCCTCACCGGCCCCGATCGGCTCGAGAATCAGATCACCATCGAAGATCCGAAGATGCTGACCGAACCCTATCGCTTCACCTATGGATATAAGCGCAACGACGACTATCAGATCTCCGAATATTTCTGCGACCGCGAGGACCCGCTGTTCAAGGTCGGCGAGGATGGAACCATGGAGATGAAGACGGTCGAAGAGATCCAGTAACCGGCTTTCGGGCCGGCGTTTTACACGCGCCGGCCCGCTATGCCCCAGCCCCTCTGCCGTATCCACCGGCAGGCGGCCTGATATCCAACCCGACCAGCCTTGCCGAGGGAGCCGGATCGCATGGCGAACAGACGCGATTTCTTGAAAAGCGCGGGCGTGATCGGCATGTGTGCCGCGCAAGGGCTGCAGGTGCCCGCCTTTGCCGCATCGCTTTCTGGCGATGACCTGCCCAATCGGCTTCGCGCGGCGCGGCGGCGCGACGAGACGATCCTCCGTCTGCAAGGTCTCGGCGACGGTTACAAGATGACCTGGACGTCGGATGACCGCCAGATCGTCGCCGTCAACGACGGGCCGGGCTGGGATATCCCGCCAAGGGCGTTCTACAACAGCCGGCTGTGGGCGGCCGACGGGGCGCCGCCGTCGGTGACCTTCTCCAATCTCGCGGGCTATCCCGAACTCAACCTCTCGGCCCGTCCGGAAGGCGCCCCGCATTATTACGGGCACGGCCTGCTGGCGGTGCGCGGACGGCTGTACCAGTTTCTCGGCACGCTCGACCGCGCCGGAGATCGGCCGCGGCACTGGACCGGGGCCAAGCTCATCTATTCCGACAATGGCGGCGGCACCTGGCACAACCAGGACGGCTCCTCGCCCGTTATCTGGGAGGAGTGGGGCGAGCAATCGCGCGATCGTTTCGCCTTTTTCAACGAACCCGATGGATGTTTTTCACTGCTCTCGATCCTGCAGATGGGGCAGGACTATAACGCCAACCGTGACGGCTATATCTATGTCTATGGCACCAACGGCAGTGTCGATGGGCGGATGAACGAGATCGTGTTGTTCCGGGCGTCGATCGACCGCCTGCTCGATCGCGGATCCTACGACTTTTATGCCGGACCGAAGGGAGACGGTGGTGCCCGCTGGACGAAGGATATCGCCGGCCGCAAACCAGTGCATGTTTTCCCGCGCGGCTGGGTCAACTCCACCAATCTCTTTCCCGGCGATCTCGTCGTCGAATCCTGGCTTCCCAGCGTTGTCTTCAACGAGCCCCTGGGCCTCTACATGATGGCGAGCGCGGGTATCGGCTGCGCTCCCGACGGTACCGAGTTCGGCAAGCCAAGCTATCTGGGCCTCTGGGTGGCCGGAAATCCCTGGGGACCGTGGCGGCAGATTCACGAGGAAAGCGCGTGGACGCCGGCGGGCGACGGCGAAGCCTGCGCCTATGCGCCGCAAATTTCTCCGAAATGGATCGCGGCAGACGGCAAATCCTTCTGGCTGGTCTGGGCCGATCTCAAGGGCATCCGCGCCTTCGGGCGCGACGAAGCGCTGTTGTCCGCCGCGTTGGACAAGGCGAGCAGCCCCGCCGAAAACGCGATCATCCAGACCGAATTTCTGCGTCGCTATATGCCGGGCTTTTCATTCAACACCCAGCGTGTCGACCTGCTTCTGGCCTGACGTCGGCGGATGGTGGCGCGCGGGCGGGCCCGTTGTCATCGATATCTTTTACTGATAAACATATGCAACTTCATATTTTAGGACGGCGGATATGGCGGAACGATCTTTTGCGCGGGAAGTCGAGCATTTGCGGCTGGGGGACGGCGACGTCTTCCGCGGCGAGGCGATACTCGCGATCACCAAGGGGCTGCTTCAAGCCGGGGTCGCCTATGTCGGGGGGTATCAGGGTTCGCCGATCTCGCACCTGATGGACGTGCTCGCCGACGCCAAGGATATCCTCGACGAACTGGGGGTGAATTTCCAGAGCTCGGCCAGCGAGGCCACCGCGGCGGCGATGCTGTCGGCCTCGGTCATGTATCCCCTGCGCGGTGCCGTCGCCTGGAAATCGACGGTGGGGACCAATGTCGCGTCCGACGCGCTCGCCAATCTCGCCTCGGGCGGCGTGACCGGCGGCGCGATGGTGATCGTGGGCGAAGACTATGGCGAAGGCTCCTCGATCATGCAGGAGCGCACCCACGCCTTCGCGATGAAGTCGCAGATGTGGCTGCTCGATCCGCGTCCGGACCATGACTGCATCGTCAACATGATCGACAAGGGATTCGCGCTGTCGGAGGTCTCGAACACGCCGGTGATGCTGGAGGTGCGCGTCCGCACCTGTCACATGCACGGCAGCTTCGTCTGCAAGGACAATATCCGCCCCAGTCCGACGATCAAGGAAGCGCTCGACGCCCCCAAGCGGGATCTCGACCGCATCGTCCTGCCACCGGCGGCCTATGAGCATGAGCAGGAAAAGATACGCAAGCGCCTGCCCGCCGCGATCGACTTCATTCGCGACAACAAGCTCAACGACTTTCTCGGTCCGCAGCACGCCCCGGTCGGCATCATCCTGCAGGGCGGGATGTACAACAATGTCATCCGGGCCCTGCAATATCTCGGACTATCCGACGCCTTCGGTAACACCCAGGTGCCGCTCTATGTCATGAACGTCACCTATCCGATGATCGACAGCGAGATCGCGGAGTTCGCCGCGGGCAAGGACGCGGTGCTGATGGTCGAGGAAGGCCAACCCGACTATCTGGAACAGGCGCTCAACACCGCGCTGCGACGCCGCGACATCAACGCCCGTATCTGGGGCAAGGACGTGCTTCCCATGGGCGGCGACTACACCGCGCATGTGATCATGAAGGGCATTTTGACGTTTCTCGAAGGGACCGCGCCGCGCCTTCTCGGCAATCGTCCGCCTTTGCCTGACGCAAACTCCCTGCTCGCCGACCCGGCGGTCGAAAGGCTGAAACATGTCGTGCCGAGCCGGCCGCCAGGGCTTTGTACCGGCTGCCCGGAGCGCCCCATCTTTGCGGCGATGAAACTCGTCCAGCAGGAAATCGGCGATCATCATGTGTCGGCCGACATCGGCTGCCACCTCTTCTCCATTCTGCCACCCTTTAATATCGGCTCCACGACCATGGGCTTCGGCCTCGGCGGTGCGTCGGCTTCGGCGTTCGGCCAGAAGGGAAACAAACGATCGATCGCGGTGATGGGCGATGGCGGATTCTGGCACGGCGGGTTGACGACCGGCATCGGAAACGCCGTGTTCAACAAGCATGACGGCGTCTTTCTGATCGTCGACAATTATTATTCCGCCGCCACCGGCGGGCAGGACATCCTGTCATCGCGCGCGTTCAACAAGAACCGGACCACCAACAATCCGATCTCCAAGGCCGTCGAAGGCGTCGGTGCAAAATGGGTGCGCGAGATCGACCGGACCTATGACGTCGGCAAAATGCGCGCGCTGCTCAAGGAAGCGCTGACGACCGATGCCGACGGGCCAAAGATCATCATCGCCTCCTCCGAATGCATGCTCAACAAGCAACGGCGCGAGAAGCCGAAGACGAACAAGAGAATTCGCGACGGCCGGCGCGTGGTGGTCGAGCGCTTCGGGGTCGATGAGGACATCTGCACCGGCGACCATGCCTGCATCCGCCTTTCAGGCTGCCCTTCGCTCTCTGTCAAGCAACTCGACGACCCGTTGCGTGACGACCCGGTTGTCGCGATCGACAACAGCTGCGTCGGATGCGGCAATTGCGGCGAAGTGTCGGAGGCGGCCGCCCTGTGCCCATCCTTCTATCGCGCCGACATCGTCCATAACCCGACGGGCTGGGACCGTTTCAAGGCGCGGCTGTCGATGTCGTTCATCGGGTTCCTGCAGACCCGGCGCGACCGCCGCCGGATCAGCTTCGGAGCCGCCTGATGCGCGATGAGATGGTGAGGCTGCCGCTGGCGGCGGTGGGCGAGGCGACCGAGCGCCCGATCTCGATCGCGATTGTCGCGATGGGAGGTCAGGGCGGCGGCGTGCTGACGGGCTGGCTCGTCAGCCTGGCGGAGAAGGCGGGCTGGGTGGCCCAGTCGACGTCGGTCCCCGGCGTGGCGCAGCGCACGGGCGCCACAATCTATTATGTCGAGATGATGAAGCCTGCGGGCGGCCAACGTCCGATTCTCGCCCAGATGCCAACGCCGGGCGACGTCGACATCGTGATGGCGTCCGAATTCATGGAGGCCGGCCGATCGATCCTGCGCGGCATCGTTACGCCCGATCGCACGACGCTGATCGCCTCCAACCACCGGTCCTTCGCGATTTCCGAAAAAAGCGCGCCAGGCAAGGGGATCGCCGAAAGCGGCGCCGTCGTCGACGCGATCGGCGTGACGGCGCGCCGCCAGATCATCTTTGACATGGACGCGCTCGCGACACGCAATGGCAGCGTCATGTCGGCGGCCATGTTCGGTGCTCTCGCAGGTTCCGGCGCCCTGCCCTTTGCGCGCGACGCCTATCATGCCGTCATCGAAAAAGACGGGCGCGGTGTCGCCGCCAGCCTGCGGACATTTGGCGCCGCCTTCGATCGGGCGTGTGGTCCTATTGAAGCTGCCCAGGATTCCGCTTTGCCAGCCGCGATGGCGCGCGAGCCCGTGCCTTCAACATCCACCGACCCGCGCGTCGCCCGGCTGCTCGCGCAATTGCGGTACGACCTGCCCGAAGCGGCTCAACCGATGGCCTATGCCGGGCTGACGAAGGTCGTCGATTTTCAGGATGCGCGTTACGGGCGCGAATATCTCGCCACGCTGCGGAACGTCCATGTAATGGACAGAGAATTGGGTGGCGACGCCCAGGGCTTCGCGTTGACGATAACCGCGGCGAAGTATGTCGCGAATGCGATGGCCTATGACGACGTTATCCGCGTCGCCGACCTCAAGACCCGAACCGAGCGGCGGACTCGGATCGAAAACGAGGTCGGAGTTGGCTCACGGCAAATTCTCTCGACCACCGAATATATGCACCCGCGCATGGAAGAGGTCGCCGGGATGCTGCCCGCCAAACTCGCCCGATGGCTGAAAGCGCGCGAGGGTCTCTACGGCTGGCTCGATCGGCGCGTCAACAAGGGCCGGCGCGTCCGTACCTATTCGCCAGGCTCCTTCCTGATGCTTTACGTGATCGGCGGTCTTCGCGCTACGCGGCGCCATTCGCTCCGTCACGCCGAGGAAGAGAAGCATCGCAACGACTGGCTCGCAATGGCTATGGAAATGGCGCGCGGGAATTATGCGCTCGGCATCGAGGTCCTGAAATGCCGCCGGCTAATCAAGGGCTATTCGGACACGCACGCACGCGGGCTGTCGAAGTTCGACCGGGTAACGCAAGAGATATGCCGGATCGCGGGCCGCGAGGATGCGGCCGACTGGGCCCGGCGATTGCGCGAGACGGCGATCAAGGACGGTGAGGATACCGACCTTGACGGGCTGATCCGCACGATGCAGTCATTCGCCTGATTCGCCGTGCGATGCGAGCGTCCGTCAAGCGGGGACGGCCGTTTCGCCGTCCAGTCCGTTATTATCCGAGGTAAGATGCAGGCCCGCACCCAACACGTCGCGTCAGACGACCTCACCGAGCAGCTCTCAAACATCGAGGTCCGTATCTGGATTCGGATGCTCACCCTCCATGGCAAGGTCTATTCCCGGCTCAACCGGACCTTCCTCGACCGGTTCGGAATCTCGCTCGCCAAGTTCGACGTCCTTGCGCAACTCGATCGATTTGGCGACGATCTGAGCCAGGGCGAGCTCTCGCAGCGGCTCAAGGTCACCGGGGGCAATGTCACCGGGCTGGTCCGGCGGCTTGTCGCGGACGGTCTGGTCACGCGCAAGATGTCGGCGTCAGACCGCCGCTCGTTCGTGGTCCGCCTGACCCCGAACGGCCGCGAACTCTTCCGCGCCGCGCGCGACATGCACGACGAACTCCTGCGCGACTGGTTCGGCGACCTTTCGCCGGACGAACTCGCAGCGGCGCTGGCCTCGCTCAACCTGCTTTCCTCGCAGGCGCAGAAAAAAATCGTCTAGTCAGTCCCGACCCAAGACAGGAAGCGCATTTTGAACCCGACCCGCCCGCCCCTGCAAGAGACCGAGCCCCCGTCAACCATCGCGGAACTCGAAGCCTTCATGCCCTATCTGGTAAACCGGCTGGCGAGCCTTGGGCTGACGGCACAGAACCGCGCGCTCGACGAGCACGACATCAACACCGTGGTGCTGCGAATCCTATCGGTTCTTCACATCGAGAACGGGCTAACGGTCAACGAAATTGCCATGCGATGCTTTGCCGACCAGTCGACCGCGAGCCGCACGATCGACGCCATGGTCGCGGCGGGATGGGTCGAACGGCGCATTCCCGACACCGACATGCGCCGCCGCGAGATCGTGCTGACCGAGGCTGGACGAACCATGCTGCACAATTGCTGGCCCGCGATGGACAGCCATTGCGCCCGCCTGACGGACGGCATCGACGGTGCCGACCTCGCCGCGTGCCGCAGGGCGCTCTCGCGCATGACCGACAATCTTCGCCGAAGCGGCGACTGACCGCTCTACCGTCCGTACATCGGCGATGGCTTCGATGCCGCAACGCGCATCATCGCAGCAATTTCATTTGCTATACATATGAACATATGCATATGCATAATTATGAGCGATGGCGATGGAGCCGCGACGATTGCGGGCGAGCAGGCAGTGAACAGCGAAACAATCTTCTCGAGATTCGCGGCGTCGGCGGAAACATATTCCAGCCATGCCTTTCTTCACGTCCTCGCTGAAACTGCGGCCATTTATCGGATAGATGCGGGGACGATCAGCTACGGTGCGATGCTTTCACGGGTCGAGGCACGGCGCGCGCAGTTTCGAAAGGCCGGGTTTGGCCAGGGAACGCGCATAGGATTGCTGCTCGAGAACCGCCCCGAGTTCATCGAGATCTGGCTCGCCGCCAATGGCGTCGGTGCATCGGTGGTGCCGATCAACCCCGATTTGCGGCGCGGCGAACTCGAATATCTCATCGGCCATTCGGAAATGCACGCCGCCTTCGCTGTGGCGGACCGCCGTGACGACGTGCTGGCGGCGGCCGCCGCCGCGGGAAATCCCATGGCTGTATATTGCCCGGACGAAGCGGCCCGGGCCATCGCGCGGCCGACGCGCGACGGAGGCGAAGCCGATGCGGCGACCGAAGCCGCGTTACTCTATACGTCGGGGACGACGGGCAATCCCAAGGGCTGTGTCCTTACCAACGAATATTTCTTGCATTCGGGCGATTGGTATCGTGACGTGGGCGGGATCATCAATCTTCGGCCTGGCGATGAGCGCATGCTGACGCCCCTGCCTCTGTTTCACATGAACGCGCTGGCAGTGTCGGTGATGGCGATGATCACCGTCGGAGGCTGCCTGACCATACTCGACCGCTTTCATCCCCGCACATGGTGGGCTTCGGTCCGGCGCAGCAAGGCAACCTGCCTCCATTATCTCGGCGTGATGCCCTCGATGCTGATGACCGCCGAACCAGACCCGGCAGACCGAGAGCATGACGTCCGGTTCGGTTTCGGCGCGGGCGCGCCCGGCGAACTTCACGCGCCCTTCGAGGAGCGCTTCGGCTTTCCGCTGATCGAAGCCTGGGCGATGACCGAAACCGGTAGCGGTGGCGTAATTTGCGCCAATCGCGAACCCCGCAAACGCGGCACGAACTGCTTCGGCCGTCCGACCGCGGACGTCGAGATACGGATCGTCGACGAGCAGGATAATGACGTCGCCGCCGACGCCCCCGGCGAACTGCTGGTGCGCCGCGCAGGGGAAAATCCGCGCTACGGTTTTTTCCGCGAGTATCTCAAAAATCCCGAGGCGACGCAGGAGGCGTGGCGGGGCGGCTGGCTTCGCACCGGCGATATCGTGTCGCGCGACGAAGACGGCGACCTGCACTTCGTCGACCGCAAAAAGAATGTCATCCGCCGGTCGGGCGAGAATATCGCCGCGGTTGAGGTGGAGACCCTGCTCGGCAAGCATCCGCTGGTCCTGCAGGTTGCCGTCGCCGCCACGCCCGATGCCGTTCGCGGCGACGAGGTCGCGGCGCTGATTGTGATCGGCGATACCGACCCGAGCCGACAGACCGCCGAAGATATCGTCCGCTGGAGCCTCGGACAGATGGCCTATTACAAGGTGCCGGGCTGGGTCGCTTTTGCGACCGAAATTCCCCGGACGCCGACCGAAAAGATTATGCGCGCCGCGCTGAAGACGCTGGTCGGGGAGATGATGGCGCGAGGCGAATTCATCGACATGCGCGCCCTGAAAAAGCGCCAGATGTGATGCGCCCGCGGGTCGCCTATGATGGGGTCGTCCTCTGTGCACCGGTCACCGTGCCCTACGAACGCTTCTCGTGCGAGACCGCGCACCGCTGGACCGCTCGCGCCCTGCGCGGACTTTCCGACGCCACCGGCCTGAAGGCCGATGATTTCGACGGTTTCTGCTTCGCCAGCTTCACCGCGGCACCCGACACGGCGGTCGGCATGGTCCAGCACCTCGGCCTGTCACCGCGCTGGCTCGATCATATCCCGACCGGCGGCGCAAGCGGGATCATGGCGCTGCGCCGCGCCGCGCGCGCGGTGCAGAGCGGCGATGCCGATATCGTCGCCTGCGTCGCGGCGGACACCAACCATATCGACAGCTTCCGGCACACACTCGCCGGCTTTTCGCGCTTTTCGCAGGATGCCGTCTATCCCTATGGCTTTGGCGGACCAAACGCGACCTTCGCGCTGATCACGGATGCCTATATGCGTGAATTTGGCGTGGCGCGCGAGGACTTCGGCAAATTGTGCGTCGCCCAGCGCGACAATGCGCGCAGCAATCCGCTGGCGCTACAGCGCAGCGAGTTGACGCTGGACGCCTATATGCACGCGCGGCCGATCGCGGACCCGGTGCACCTCTATGATTGCGTCATGCCCTGTGCCGGCGCCGAGGCCTTCATCGTCACGACGCCGGAGATCGCTGCGAAGCGGGGCCTGCCTGCGGCGAGCATTCGCGCGACGATCGAGCGCCACAATGCCTTTCCCGACGAGCCGGTCCAGCTACGCGGCGGCTGGGCCATGGATATCGAGGAAATGTGGACGATGGCCGGGATCGGCCCCAACGACATCGACACGCTCCAGGTCTATGACGATTACCCCGTCATAGTCGCCATGCAGATCGAGGATCTCGGCTTCTGCGCAAAGGGCCATGTCGCCGATTACATCCGCGCCACAAGCTTCGGGATCGACGGCGACCTGCCCCTCAACACCAACGGCGGCCAGCTTTCGGCGGGACAGGCCGGCGCCGCTGGCGGCTTCCAGAATGTGACCGAGGGATTGCGGCAGATATTGGGCCAGCCGCTCGGTGCGGCCGTGCCCGATGCGCGGATCGCCGCGGTGTCGGGCTTCGGTCTCGTCAACTATGACCGCGGCGTGTGCACGGGCGCCGCGGTGCTGGAGGCGTGCGCATGACGATGCGCACGCCTTTCGACAAGCGCGATCCGCTGGCGCGCCGGAAGCATCGTCATGTCCCGCCCGGCGCGCGCAGCAGTGCCCTGCATGCGATGTCGGCCCGCGCCGCCACCGGGCGGTTCGTGCTGCAGAGTTGCACCGACTGCGGAGCGGCGACCTATCCGCCGCGCGACGCATGCCCGCGCTGCTGGGGATCGCTGGTCTGGAAAGATCAGACCCGCGGCGCAGCATTATTGTCAGAGACAGTGATCCGGACCACCACCGACCTCTATTTCCGCAACCATCTGCCGTGGCGCATGGGCAAGCTGGCACTCGACGCCGGCCCCGTCGCTGTGGCGCATCTACATGCTGACCTGCTCATCGGCGACCGGGCGGAAATGCATCTCGTCATCGACAAGGGCGGAAATGCAGCGCTTTTCGCCCTGCCCGCCGGAAGGAATGCGGATATGCAGGATCGGCAATGGCGTGAATTTGTGGTCCCGGTGAAGGACCGGACGGTCCTGGTCAGCGACGCCCGCAGCGCGATCGGCCGCGCGATCGTGGGCGCGCTCCACGCCGCCGGTGCGCGTCTGGTCGTCGCCGGCATGGCGCCGCCCGCCCGCGCGGCGGATCTCGCGGACGAGCTTCTGGCGCAGGACGGCGTCCAGGCCGTTCCTCTCGATTTGACCGATCCGGTTTCGATCGCCGAAGGTCTGAGCAAGGTCGGCGGCCCGCTCGACATCGTGATCAACAGCGCGCGCTTCGTTCGCTCGGGCGGGGTCAGCCACGGCGGCAATCTGACCGATCAGCGGCGGGCGTTCGAACTGTCGGCGATGGGCCTCTCGCGTCTTGCCCAGGCATGCGCTCCGATACTTGCGGCGCGCGCCTCGGGCGCGTTCGTCGACATCCTGTCCGCCAATGCCCTCGCGCCCGACGCCGATTTTGCAGCCTATTCGGCGGTCGAGGCGGCGCGGCATTCGCTGGTGCAAAGCTTCCGGCACGAAATGCGAAACGCAGGCGTTCGCGTGCTGTCGATCCTGACCGGGCCGACCGAGGATGAAGATCACCAGTCCATTCCGCCGCCGAAGGTCACCCCGACGCGGATCGCGAAGTGCGTCCTCGCCGCGCTCGAAGGCGGCCTCGAACAAAGCTGCGTCGGCGACGTCGCGACCGACGCCCTGACCCGCTGGATGGCGGACCCCGCACTTTACACAAGGGAGAAGAATCTATGACCGCGACGGACAATCCCCTCGCCGGCCTGATCGCGGGACTCGCCTCGAGCCGCATCCGGGCGATCGATCTCACCAACACGCTCTCGACCGATTTCCCGGTCATCGTCCTGCCCTCCGAATTCGGCCAGTGCGAGCCCTTCCGGATGGAAACCGTGTCGCGGTACGACGGCAACGGCCCGGCCTGGTACTGGAACAATATCTCGATGAACGAGCACACCGGCACCCATTTCGACGCGCCCGCGCACTGGATCACCGGACGGGACATCCCCAATGGCACGGTCGATATGGTGGCACCGGCGGACTTCATCCATCCCGCGGTCGTCATCGACATCAGCCGCGAAGCCGACGACGACGCGGATTTCATCCTCACGCGCGCCTTTCTGGAGGATTGGGAACAGCAGAACGGCCCGATTCCGCCGCGACACTGGGTGCTGCTGCGCACCGACTGGTCGAAGCGCGTCGGCACCCTCTCCTATCTCAACCTGAAGGACGACGGCGCGCATTCACCGGGCCCCGACGCTGACGCCATGCGGTTCCTGGTACACGACCGCGACTGTGTCGGGCTGGGAGTCGAAACTGTCGGCACCGACGCCGGACAGGCTTCGAATTTCGACGAGCCTCTGCCCGCCCATTCGATCCTGCACGGCAATGGCCGGTTTGGCCTGCAGTGCCTGACCAATATCGACCAGCTCCCCGTAACCGGCGCCGTGATCGTGGCGATGCCGTTGAAAATCAAGGGCGGATCGGGCAGCCCGCTGCGCGTGATGGCGCTCGTGACCGGATGATCGACGTGGCGCTGACTATCGAGCATGGCCCTGTCGCTTCCCGCCGTCGCAATCCAACCTATGTCCCGTACCGGAAGGTCTGCCGATCATGAGCAACGATTCCGCCTGCGGCGGCTCGACTGGCAACGGCCTTTTCTCGGGCATGCTGGGGACGAGCGACATCATCTTCATGATCCTGGCGTGCGCCGCCCCGATGGGTGTCCTCGCCGGATTGATCCCGCTGGCACTGGCCTTCGGAAACGGGGTGGGCATGCCGGGGACGCAGCTCGCGATCTGCCTGGTCATGCTGCTGTTCGCGGTCGGCTATGTCCGAATGCTGCCGCATGTCCGCAACGCGGGCGCTTTCTATGCCTATATCGCGGCGAGCGTGAACAAGGAGGCGGGTCTTGCGGCCGCCTATACGGCGCTCGTCGCCTATATTTGCGCCGCGACTTCGATCCTTGGCGCGCTCTGTTATTTCCTCGCCGACTTCACCTCCAGCGTCTTGGGATTTGCGACCCGCTGGGAAATATGGGCGGTCGTCAGCATCGCGGTGATCGCATGGCTCGGCTTTCGCAAGATCACGATGGCGGCAAAGGTATTGACCGTCGCGCTGCTGCTGGAAGTGGGCGTCATCGCGCTGATCGACGTTCTCATCTTGATCGACAAGGGTTTCGCGGGGCTGGATTTCAGCAGCTTCTCTCCCGCCGCCATATTCGCCCCCGGTCTCGGCATATCGGTAATTTATGCGATGAACGGCTGCATCGGGTTCGAAGCCACCGCCATCTATCAGGAAGAAGCGAAGAACCGGGAGGTGACGATCCCGCGCGCCACCTATGGCGCCGTGCTGGTACTCGGTACCTTCTATGTCTTGTCCACCTGGTGTCTGATCCTCGCGATTTCTCCCGAGAGGGTGAAGGACGTCGCCGCCGCCGATCCAGGGCGGCTGCTCACGACCATTTCCGCGCGCTATCTGGGTGAGATCGGCGGCGAGATTCTGCATGTGCTGACCATCACCAGCCTGTTCGCCGCGGCGCTCGGCTTTTTCAACAACATCACGCGATATTTCTTCGCGCTTGCGCGCGACGGGGTCATTCCCCGGCACCTCGGCAAGGTCCACCCTTCGCACGGCTCGCCCCATGTCGCGTGCGCGCTCCTGACCCTCATCTTCATCATCGTCGTCGGCACCTATGCGCTCGCCGGCCTCGACCCCCTGCTCAACCTTGCGACCAGCCTGTCGTCGATGGGCGCGGTCGGCCTGATGCTGCTCCTCGCGGCAACCTCGCTCTCGATCCCTTTGTTTTTCCTGCGCCGCAGCGAATATTCGCTTGGCAAGACCGTCGCGCCGCTGGTCGGCGGCATCCTGATTGCCGCTGCCACCTATTTGTCGCTGACCAATTATTCGGCGCTCACGGGAACCAGCCTGCCCGCGGTCAACAATCTGCCGTGGCTGTTCCTGCTGACCGTCGCGGCGGGATGGCTCCACGGATGGTATCTGCGCAAACGCCGCCCCGATATCTACGATCGCGTCGGTTCAACACAGATCGAGGAAAAAGACGGGCCACATCCCGCCAGCCTCGACCCGGCTGCCGCCGCGACCGCTTGAGATTATCCGCCTTCGATCGTTCCGGAGTAACGTCATGAGTCCCGCCGACCAAAATCGCCCGACCCGCCCGGCCGAGGGTACGCCCGTTTCGCCGCACCTGCCCGCCGGCCTGCTGCTGATCGACGGCCAACTCGTCGAAGCGTTGCGGCCCGATCGCCTGATCGACTCGATCGACCCCGCGACCGGCCGCACGATTGCGATGATTCCGGCGTGCGGACCGGACGACGTCGGCCGCGCCGTCGTGGCGGCGCACCGATGCTTCGAAAGCCGCGCGTGGCAGACGATGCGCCCGCTCGATCGCGGCCGCCTGCTCGAACGTCTGGCCCTACTGATCGAGGAGCATCGCGAGGAGCTGGCGATCCTCGAATCGCTGGACAGCGGCAAGCTGCTCGGCGTCACCCGCGCCATTGACCTCCAGTTCACGATCGACGGCCTGCGCTATTTCGCGGGCTGGTCGTCAAAAATCACGGGCGAATATATCACGCATTCGCCGCTGGTCCCTGAAGACGCGGTCTATCGCGCCTATATCCAGCGCCGTCCGGTCGGCGTCGTCGCCGGGATCACGCCGTGGAATTTTCCGCTCGGGCAGGCGATCCAGAAAATCGCGCCCGCCATCGCGTTCGGCTGCACGGTGGTGCTGAAGCCCTCTGAAGAGACCTCGCTGACGACGTTGCGCCTCGGCGAATTGATATTGGAAGCCGGCTTTCCGGCAGGCGCGGTCAATATCGTCACCGGCTATGGCGCCGAGGCAGGAGCGGCGCTCGTCGAACATCCGCTGGTCCGCAAAATCGCCTTCACCGGCTCGACCGCGACCGGTCAGCGCATCCTGGCAGCAACCGCCGCGACGATGAAGCGCGTGACACTCGAGCTCGGCGGAAAATCGCCCGCGATCATCCTTGCCGACGCGGATCTCGATCGCGCGATCCCGGGCGCCGCGGCGGCGATCTTCTCGAACTCCGGGCAGATCTGTACCGCGGGTTCGCGTTTGCTGATCGAGGCACCGATCTATGACAAGGTCGTCGAGGGCGTGTGCGACATCGCGCGCGGCCTGACGCTGGGGTCACCCTTTGATGCAGCGACGCAGATGGGCCCGTTGATCTCGTCGCGGCAGCGCGAGCGCGTCGCCGGGATCGTCGACCGCGGCCTCGCCGAGGGCGCGGCGGCGCTGGCGGGCGGCGGCGCACCGGCGGGCGAAGGCTGGTTCTACGAACCGACGGTGCTCGGCGGCCTATCGAGCCAGATGACGCCGCTGCGCGAAGAAATCTTCGGGCCCGTCGTCTGCGCGATGCGCGTCGACGATCCGGCCGATCTGGTGGCGCTCGCTAACGATACGCCGTTCGGCCTCGCTGCCAGCATCTGGACCCGCAATCTCGATCGCGCGCATCTGCTGGCTGACCGGATCGATGCCGGCACCGTCTGGTTCAACACACATAATGTTCTGGACCTGACCATGCCGTTTGGCGGCAACAAGCTCTCGGGTCTCGGCCGCGAGTTCGGCAGCGAGGCGATGGGCGCCTATACCGAACCCAAGGCGGTGTGCATGCGCCTCGATCCGAACGCGGCGGCGCTCTAAGCGAAACGGTCGAGCCGATAGGGCGCCGGGTCGACGAGCGGCGGCGCCCCCATGACAAGATCGGCGGCAAGCTGCCCCGCAGCGGGGGCGGTTCCGAAACCATGCCCCGAAAATCCGGTCGCAAGCGTCAGCCCGGGGATCGCAGAAACCGGCCCGATCACCGGCAGCGAGTCGGGCGTGACGTCGATCATGCCGCCCCAGGCCTGCGCCACGTCGGCGCCGCGGAAGATCGGCCAGGCGGCGGCCAAGTTGCGCATCGCCTCGTCGTTGAGCCCCTGGTTGACCGGCGGATCGATCGTGCGGAGCCGCTCGAAGGGCGACACCGAGTCCGCGGTCCAGCGGCGTGGCAGACGAAGATCATCGATGAAATCCTTACCGAGCGAAACGCGCAGGTTTCGCCACTGCGCGACGAGCGTCGGCAGATATTTCAGGCCGATCAGCAGATGATCGAGCGTCAGCGGCGCGAACAGGGCGCCGCGCTGGGTGATTGTGTAGCCGCCGTCGAGGCGCTTGCGGAAGGAGAAGTCCGGCCCGCCAAGCGCGATATCGGTGGGGCCGTCCATCGGCGCGGTGCGCAGCACCGAGGCGACGAGCGGCAGGGTCAGCAAGTCGATGCCATGGTTCTTGAGAAACCGCCGCGACCAGACGCCGCCGGCGAGCAGGACCTGGCCACAGCGAATTTCGCCGCGCTCGGTCACCACGCCATCGATCGCGCCCGCCTTGAAAGATAGCGTGCGGACGGCGCAGTTTTCGACGATCAACGCGCCCTTCTCCATCGCCGCATCGGCGATCGCGCTCGACGCCAGCGTTGGCTCGGCGCGCCCGTCCGAGGAGGTATGGATGCCGCCGGCCCACTCGCCCACGCCGCCCGGCGCCAGATCCGCGATATCCTTGCGGCTGAGCAGCCGGGAATCGAGGCCGAGCCCGCTTACCGATTGCAGCCAGCCCTCGTGCGCCGCCATCTCCGCGTCGGTGCGCGCGACATACATGATGCCCGCCTGACGATAGCCGCAATCGGCGCCGACCCGTTCGGGCATTTCGCGCCACAGGCGGTCGGCTTCCAGCGCCATCGGCACATCCGGCGCCGCGCGGAGCATCTTGCGGACCCAACCGAGATTGCGCGACGATTGCTCGCCCGCAATGCGTCCCTTTTCGAGTAGCGTGACCGGCACGCCGCGCTCGGCCAACGTCAGCGCGGCGCAAAGACCGACAATCCCGCCGCCGATGACAACGACCTCGGTCGCCGCAGGCAGCTCGGCATGGGTCTGGACCGGGCATATCTCGGGGGCCATGGCATCAATATCCAGCTTGGGCGCGGCGGGATCGCCGACGCCAGAAAGTCCCGAAGGAGCAGTCGTCAGAGGGTGATCTGCAATTCCTTGACGGCGGCCTTCGACGCGCCGCGATAGGCCACGACGTCGATCTCGACCTTATATTGCGCCGATCCGAGCGGCGGGCAGGTCATCGTCAGCGTGGGGTTGATGCCGCGCATCCGCTCGCCATAGGCCGCCATCACGGCGTCGACATCCTCGGGAAACTGCACGAAGACGCGCGCCGAGACGACATCTTCCAGCACCGCGTCGACCGAAGCGAGCGCGCCTGCGATATTGTTCAGAACCTGATTGGTCTGCTCGGCAAGGTCGGCGGGAATCTCCTTCGTCTGGGGATTGCGGCCCGCGGTGTTCGAGACAAAAATCAGGTTATCGACCGCGACGAGGCGCGAATAGCTGCCCATCTCCTCGAACTTGTTGCCCGTCTTCACCTTCACGACATCGACCATCTTCACTCTCCCTGATTGCGTGCGGGGCCGGCCGCGAAGCACGGCAAGGGGCCCGATTTGATGTTGCTCGGGGGGTCACCGCAACGCCGGCTGGTCCCAAAGATTGAGTTTGGTGCCGATGCCGCGCGCGAGGGCATTGCGGTAAATCACCGTGCCCCAGGCGACGTCCTCGACCGCCATGCCGCCGACCGAGAGAATGATGATCTCGTCATCGTCGCGGCGGCCGGGGGCATCTCCCGCGACGATCCTGCCCAGATCCTCGAGCGCATCGCGGTCCAGCCGGCCTTCGGCGACCAGGTCGAAGAAGCGCACCCCAACCGACGGGATCACATTGTGGACCGGCGCCGGGATTTCCTGCTGATAGGTTTCGTACATGCCGATGAAATCGAGCACCTTGCGAATCTCGGGCGCTTCCATCCCCGCATCGACATTGCACGGCGCGGGCATCGACAGGAAGGTCCCCGGGCTCACCCAGTCGCGCCGCACGGTCGGATAAAGCGACGGATCGCCCGTCGCCACCGATGCGCAGAAGGTGACGATGTCGGAATCGCGCACGAGTTCTTCATCGCTATCGACCACGCGGACATCGGTGATCTGCGGAAGAGTTTCCGCGACCCAACCGCAAAATGCGTCGACATTCTGCTGGCCGCGGCCCTTGATCTTGACCGTATGGATCCCCGGGCAGTCGATCATGAACGCCGAAAGCGAAGTTCGAGCCATGACTCCGGGCCCCAATATCCCGACAACCCGCGAATTCTTGCGAGCAAGATGGCGCGCACCGACCCCGGGGATCGCACCGGTGCGATAGGCCGAAAGCAGATTGGCCGACATCAGCGCAAGCGGCGCGCCGGTATCGACGTCATTGAGGATGAACATCAGGATCGAGCGCGGGAGGCCCTTGTCGCGATTTTCGATGTTTGAGCCGTACCATTTCACCCCGGCGGTGCGAAAGCTGCCGCCAAGATAGGCCGGCATCGCCATGAACCGCCGGTCCGTCGTCGGTTTCGGCATGTCGGGAAAAGGCGAGCTGTCAGGAAACAGCACGATCGCGCCATGCGAATTGCTGTCCGCCCCCGCCATCCGGTAATCGCCCGCGTGGAGGAGCGCGAACATCTCCTCCATCGTATCGACGCAAGCCGGCATGTTGCACACGCCCGCCGCGATCATGTCGGGTTCGGACAGATAGAGAAAATCGATGGAAGATGCGTTGCTCATCGCACGCACATCCGCGCGATCATCGGGGCTGGGGTAACAATCAGGGACACAAATCCTCCGCAAAAGCTTGCCGAACGATTTGGCGCAAAGGTGAAATCGTGTAGATTGCGGATATGGATTCCCTATTTGCAGAATCGGCCATGCCCAAGGTGCCAGACCCGCTGCCAGATACTGCTCCGTCTCCTTCCGAGGCTCCCGGCGGCGGGGGCCAGGCGACGATCAGGCTATTGTTCCTGACCGCGCTGCTCGATGTCGTCGCGGATATCGGGCCGCGGATCGACCCGGTCCTTCGCGAACATGGATTTTCACGGTCGCAGCTCGACCGCCCCTATGAACGCGTGCCGCTCCACCGCTATGTCGCGTTGATCGAACATGTCGCGACGCGCTTTCAGCGCCCCTATCTGGGGCTCGAAATGGGCTCGAGCTTCGGCCTCGCCGACCTCGGGCCGTTTCATGGCTTGCTTCAGGCGTCGGGCAATTTGCGCGCCGCGCTCGACGCGCTTGTCCTGTTCCAGTCGCGCATGCAGAACCGGACGCTGTTCGAAAGCATGATCGGCGTGGATACGACGAGCTATTGCTACCGGATCGAAGAGCCGCGAATATGGCCGCGCGGTCAGGACGCCGAGTTCGCCATTTCGGGCTATACGACGCTGATCCGCCAGCTGACCAAGGCGAAATGGGCGCCGGTCGAAGTTCATTTCGAACATTCGATCACCGACCGCGAGAAGCAGCTCGTCCAGTTTTTCCGCGCTCCGGTGATCGGCAATCAGGTCGCCAACGCGCTGGTTATCCGCAACGAAGATCTCGACAATCCGTTCGTCGGCGCGATTTCAGCGACGAACGCGAAACTCAGGGACACGCTCGAAAAACATCTGCTCGACCTGATGGGACCCGAGTCAGTCCGCGACGAAGGCATTGTCGCGCGGACCCGCGACATTATCGCCCGCCGACTGGGCCGGACGCATGTCGACTTCACCTCGGTCGCCGCCGAGCATGACCTGTCCGAACGATCGCTGCGCCGGCGGCTCAATGAAGAAGGAACCTCGTTCCGCCTGCTGCTCCAGGAAGCGCGGCAGGCGCGTGCGCAGATCATGCTGGAGGCAACCGACTTGCCGCTCGCCGTTGCCGCCGAGCAGCTCGGTTATTCCGACACCGCGACCTTCTCGCGCGCCTTCAAGGAATGGACGGGAGTCTCGCCTGGGCGTTTTTCGAAAACCCCGTCGCAAGACTGATAAACCCCGCGGACGATCACGCGGTGGGACGGGCCGAGTTCGGATACCAGAAGGTCAGGTGACAGGACTCGCACCGTTCATCGAGGTCGCCGCCGATCCGGGTCAGCGCGGCGGTGTCCTTGCGATCGATCGCGCCAAGCGCTTCGATACCGGCGTCGCGCGCCGCGACCGCGAACTGATTGAATTCGAGACGATTGGCCGCGATCGCGGCATCGATCTGTTGCGGCGTCAGCTCGCCCGGTCCGCCCCTGCTGCCTGGCGGCGCCGCATGCCGTCCCTCGATCATCACCAGATTCATCGATTCGATCAGTGAAACCGCGTGCTGGCGCACCGCATGCCATTCGGCCTCGCCGTGCGGCTCGTGCTTGTGGATGCCCTTGTCATTGACGATCACGCCGACCGCGTCCCAGACGCCATCCGCCGCCGGATCGACGGTCGAGTCCATCAATTCCTTGATGCTCGCGACTGCTTTGAGCGGGGGAGCGGCGGCATCGTCAGTGGCCGACGCCTGCGATCCGGACGTCTCGGCGCGCTGGCAGCCGCCGACCGTCAGGACAGCGGCGCCCAGGAGGATGCCGGCGACGATCCGGCGTGCGATCGAGCGATCTGCGATCTTGTCCATCATCACCGGCTCCTCTTGGCTGATCCAAAACGTCAAAATACGACTTCGAGCGTGAACCCGATCCAGCGGCCGAGGAAAATCACCAGCACCCACAGCAGGAGCGACGACGCGCCGGCCAACCGGGCCGCGGTCGGCGGCGGCATCGCCTCATCCCAATCGGCGATGCGGCGATGCGCCGTCAGATGGAATATCCCCATGTTGATGCCCGCGAAAACGATCGCGACCATCTTGAGCAGAAACTGTGTGTTGTGGGCATAGGAAAGCGCGTTCGACGCGAACAACAGCGCGCCGGTCACGACCGCAATCGCGAACGCCACCCAAGTGTAGGGAAGCAGCTCGGTGATCAGCTTTTGCGCGCTTCGCCGGTGGGATGCGAAGCCGAGTAAACGCAGATCGACGATCAGGATTGTGCCGAACACCATGGTTATCGCCAGCACGTGCAGCGATTCGAGCATCGGGAAGGCACTGACATTGGCGCGGATCGACTCGGAAATGGACCAGTCGTAGATATGTTGCAGCAGAGTATCCAAAGACATGACAGCCCCTTGCGTTATGACTTTTCAATCAAGTTGGTTCGGCGTTAGCGCTCAGGTGTAGGCGATCCAGCGGCCGCAGAAGATCACCACGGTCCACACGAGGATCGACAGCCAGGCAGCGGGCTTCACCATGGCCCTCCACTTCGCGCGATCATCTTCGCAATCCGGATCGACGTCGAAACCTCGTTCAAGTTCGAAATCCGGATCGAGCAGAGGTTTGCGAAACGCGAGGGTGAGCAGGAAGGCGAACAGCACGAGCCCCATCTTCAGCCAGAATATCGTGTTGTTCAACGTGCGGCCCGGCTCGGCGATGACCAGAACCAGCCCGGTGGCCAAAAGGACGGCGAGCGCCCACCACATCCACGGCAGATAGCGGCGGACAATCGTCCGCGGCGGTTCGTCGGTGGCGATCACCCCGGCGAGTCTCAGGTCGGACACGATCGCCGAACCGACGATGACGCCGATCGCCAGGATATGGATGCTCTGGACCGTGGGGATGACCCATGCGGTATCGCGAAGCGCGGTCGCCGCCGGCGTCGCGTAGAGCCAGTCGCTGAAAGAAATCATGGACATGTTTCGGAATCTCTCCCTCCAATATGGGCCGGCGTTCGATTCGGCACATCGGGTCGGCGCGCCGCCCACGATCGACCCTTCCGGTCATCGGCCGGATCCATAGGCGCATCGATAAGGGAAACCGGCATGTGAAACGGTTCGATACCGCAACAACAGGGTTGGAAACGTGACGTTTGCCTCGCCATCGGGCCCGGCGAGCGGCGCGGCATCGCCCGGCGTTCGATCGCGAGAGAGCAGTGTCGCGCGCGCTACCGCATCTAAGTAAACCTTTTGCAGACCGCACTATTCTGCATCGGCTGTCTCGGAAAAGCATGCGCCGCACGCGGGCGCTGCGCGCGCCGCCGTCGACCGGTAACCGGAGCGAACGGTAAATAACGCGAAGCCCGTCGCAAACTGTCCGAAACTTGGAGCGTGATCTCCATCTTTGCAGGAAATTTCATGCGACATATCCTAGGACTGGCCGCTGTCCTGTTGGCCAGCTGCGCACTTCCCGTCAGTGCCGCCCACGCAGACGAGGCCGCTTCGCCACACATCGCGCCGACGGACACCGCACCGGTCGACGCGGGCGCTGCAGCCGACATCCTCGATAACGCCGAAATCGTCGTGTTCGGCCGCGGCGAGAGCAAGATCGGCGTCGCGGCCGCCGCCAGCGAGGGAAGCGTTGCCGGATCGGACCTGCTCATCCGCCCGCTGCTGCGCGTCGCCGAACTTCTGGAGGCGGTGCCGGGCATGATCGCCGCCCAGCATTCGGGCAGCGGCAAGGCCAATCAATATTTTCTGCGCGGGTTCAACCTCGACCACGGATCGGACTTCACCACCACGATCGATGGCGTGCCGATGAATTTCCGCAGCCACGGCCACGGCCAGGGATATCTCGATCTCAACGGCCTGATCCCCGAGATCATCGAGCGCGAAGATTATCGCAAGGGCCCCTACCGCGCCGACGGCGGCGATTTCGCACTCGCGGGCGCTGCCTATATGTCGACGATCGAAAAGATCGACGCACCATGGGTGTCGGCCGAACTTGGCTCATATGGCTGGCGACGTCTCGCGGCGGGGGGAACGATCGGCAACGTCGGCGGCGGCGACCTGACGCTCGTCGGGCAATTCAAGGTCTATGACGGCCCGTGGCAGGAGCCCGAGAAGCTGCGCCACTTTTCGGCCTTCGCGAAATATGCGGCGACGACCAGGCTCGGCAAGCTCGACCTCACGCTCCACGGCTATCGCGGCACCTGGCGGCCGACCGAGCAGATTCCCGAACGCATCATCGGCTCGCCGATTTGCCCCGACGCATTCTGTTCGCCCGATCCCACCGCGCGCGGCGAAACCACCCGTTTCGTCGCCAACGCGGCGCTCAGCGGGGACAACTGGTCGGCGAATGCCTATGGCCAATATTATGACTGGTCGATGACCTCGAACCCCACCTATGCCAATGCCGACGGATCGAGCGCGCAGATCCTGCAGTTCGACAAGCGCGTCATCCTGGGGATGACCGGCCGCAAGAAGTGGGAGGTTTTGCCGGCGCTCGACCTCAGCATCGGCACCGAGAACCGCTATGATTCGATCGGTCCGGTCGGGGTCCATCACACCGACGCCGGGACCTTCGTCGAATCGCTGGGCGCCTATAACGTCACCGAAGCCTCGAGCGCGCTCTATGGCGAAGCGACGCTGCGGCCCCTGCCCGGCCTGCGCCTGATCGGCGGCCTGCGCGGCGATTATTATCACTACAGCGTGCGCGCACGCGACGCCGCCGCCACCGCGCTCGGGACAGGGCGCGGCCATGATGCCATCCTGTCGCCCAAGCTGGCGATGGCCTATTCGCCCATCTCCTCGCTCGAATTCTATGCCAATTGGGGCCGGGGTTTTCACTCGAACGACGTGCGCGGCGCGGTCAATGTCGTGACGCCGGTTCCGGTCCTGGTTCAGGGCACCGGCAAGGAAGTCGGCGCGCGTCTGCACGTCGGCACGTTCAACCTCACCGCCACTTATTATTGGCTGAGCGTCGGCAGCGAACTCCGCTTCGTCGGCGATTCCAATGCCGTCGAGCCGACGGGCGCCAGCAGGCGGCGCGGCTATGAACTCGTCGGTTTCTGGCGTCCGCTACCATGGCTCGCGCTCGATGCCAATTACACCGCCAGCCGGTCGCGCTACGACAATGGCGACCGCATTCCGAACGCCTTCGAGAACGCCGCCTCGGCCGGGATCTCGGCGGTGTCCGACCGCTGGAGCGGCAGCGTTCGCCTCCGCCATCTCGGCCCCTATCCGCTGATCGAGGACAATAGCGTCCGCGACAAGGGCAGCACCGTCGTCAACCTGCGCGGGGCCTGGAAGCCGCCCCACTTCGAAGTCTTCGCCGAACTGCTCAACGTCTTCGACAGCCGCGACAAGGACATCGCCTATGCGTATGAATCCTACATCCCGGGCTTTGACAGCGCCCCGGTCGAAGGGCGCCTTAGCCGCGTCGTCGAACCGCGCACCTTCCGGATCGGGATCCGCCACGATTTCTGATCATATGTAACGTCTCCGTAACGCCTGTGTGACGGCAAATGTCTTTGGCACGCGCGTAATGGCGGGCACAGTCCACGGGAAAGATATGCAGGGAATAAGATGAGAAAAAAGCTGATCGCATTAGCATTCGGAATGGCGCTCGTTGGCGGCTGCGACCGGAAAATGGACCCGCCGCCGACGCCCGCCGACATGCACAAGCTAATGGTGGAGAAAGTGGAGCCGTCCGCCAAAATTTACTGGAATGCAGTCCAGTATATCAGCGACGAATCCGGCTTTCATGAAATCATGCCGCGCAGCGACGCAGAATGGGCGCGAACGCGCGAGGCCGCCGAACGAGTCGCTCAATATGCCGAGTTGATGAAAGGCCCGACCTTTGCCGAAGGGCGCGGTCAGGACTGGCAGGACTTCGCGCAAGGGCTTTCCGCCGTCGCCGGACAAGCTGCCAAGGCTGCCGAAGAAAAAAACGTCGGCAAGGTGCTCGAAGCTGGCGGCACGATGTATAATGTTTGCAGCGCCTGCCACGAAGTCTATCTGCCGCTTGCGGGCGGGCAGCCTCCGGCCGACGTCGCGAGCGCTGCGGGCTCCTGACGATGCTGCCGAGGTTTGGGCAGCGGGAGTTTGGGCGGCGGGCGTTGGGCCTCGGCGCACTGACGCTGCTCGTCGGCCTCTGGTCCGTTACCGCCCTCGCGCATGACGTCGCAGCCGGCGACCGGGCCTTTGTCCAAGCAACCGACGGCCCGGCCTTCCTCCCGTTTCTCTATCTTGGCGCCAAGCATATGGTGACCGGCTATGACCATATCCTCTTCCTGATCGGCGTCGTATTCTATCTCGCCCGGCTGCGGGATGTCGTGCTCTACGTGTCGATGTTCACCATCGGCCACTCGACAACCCTTCTTGCGGGGGTTCTGCTCGACGTCCAGGCCAACGCCCATATCGTCGACGCCGTGATCGGGCTGTCGGTCGTGTACAAGGGGGTCGAGAATATCGGCGGTTTCAGAAAAGCGGGACTATCGATCGACCCAAGGGCGGCGGTTCTGGTTTTCGGGCTGGTGCACGGCCTTGGCCTCGCGACCAAGCTGGGCGAGCACGGCCTGTCCCGCAACGGTCTGCTGACCAATCTGATCGGTTTCAATCTCGGCGTCGAGATCGGGCAGGTCCTTATCCTCCTGCTCGTCGTCACCCTCCTCGGCCTCTGGCGGGGATCCGTCAGCTTTCGGCGCGGTGCCTTCGCGGCCAATCTGGCGCTCATTGCAGGCGGCCTTTTTCTCACCGGCGCTCAAATCATGGAGTATCTTGCATGACGAATGAAACCGATCCCGCGCGCCCGTCGCGGCGCGATCTTTTCATCACCGCTGGGGTTGCGCTCGTCATCGGGACCGCGGTCGCCGTCCTGTTCGTTCTTCCGGCCGAAACCGGCATTGACCCAACGGGAGTGGGCAAAGCGACCGGTCTGTCCAAGATCGCAAATCCGGACGCCGATCGTTTTCTCAAGCGCGGCTTGAAGCGAGCAGGCGTCTTCACGCCCAGCGAAACGCCGCTGCCCTCTGAAGCGGGCGCAAGCGACAATTGGGAGTTCGAGCTCCCTGCCTATGAAAGTATTGAGCTGAAATATGTGATCGACAAAGACGGCCCGATCAATTTTCATTGGTCCGCCTCGGCGCCGCTGAACTACGACATGCACGCGCATCCCTTCGATGGCGGCGAAGAACTGACCGAAAGCTACAGCATCGCCAAGTCCGATCATCTCGGCGGCCATTATGTCGCCGCGTTTAGCGGCATTCACGGCTGGCACTGGCAGAACCGCGGCTTTGAGCCCATCAAACTCAAACTGACGGCGTCAGGGGCGATCAAGGGCTCAAAGCTGATCGAGAGCCGAGGCGAACATGACCGTCCGTTGGCGCCGCGGTAGCAGTGCAGCAGCTCTGGGAACGGAAAGTCGGCCATCTTCAGGCGGCAACGCCGCCTGAAGATGGCTTTCCCCGGTACCTCCGATCAGAACGAATAGGCGAGGTTCATCCCCACGGTGCGCGGCTGCGTGTAGTTGAACCAGTTGTCGTTGAACGACGTCTGGTTGAAGAAACCGCCACCGATCACGCCGCGCTTGTCGGTGACATTCTGCACGAACAGGTTGACCGTCCAGTCATTGAACTCCAGCCCGGCGCGCAGGTCGAGTTGGGCATAGCTGGGATAGGTCTGACGCAGGTCCGCGACCTCCTCCGCAAATACGAACTCGCCCTTGCGGTTGCCTACATAGGTGACCGCCCCGCCGATCGAAGCAGTGACATCGTCCGATATCGCCGTCTCATAATCGATCGAGAAGCGCCCCGAATATTTGCTGGAAAAGGGCAATCGGTCACCCTCGGCCGCGAAGACCGCAGCTGACTCAAAGCTGTCGCGAAGCGTGGCGTCGGTATAGGCGCCCCACATCTTGACCGTCAGGCCATCGGCAGGGCGAGTCTCCAACGCGATTTCGACGCCGCGGCTGCGCGCCTTGCCGGCGTTGGTGTTGAAGGTGAAGCCATTGGCGCCGACAATTTGGGTGACCTGAATGTCCGTCCAGTCAATATGGAAAATCGACACATCATAGCTGAGCATCCTGTCGAACAGATCGCCTTTCCCGCCCAGTTCATAATTGACGGTCTTGTCCGGACGGAACTGGCAGGGCACCGGCGGGTCAGACTCGGTATTGCAGTTGGCATTGGGACCACCTGGCCGATAGCCTGTCGCGAACCGCCCATAGATCATATGGTCAGGCGAAGGCTTGAACCTTGGCGTGACTTGATAGGTGAACGCATGGCCTTTCGCCCGCGGATCCGTGGCGAATGGGACGCGATCCGCTTCGGTTCCCGGCTCGAACAGATTGAACTCGCGATGCCGCATGCTCTGCCGGTTTTCGCTGTATCGCCCGCCAAATTGCACATCGAACTGGTCCGACAGCCTGACTGTCGCGCTGGCGAACGTCGCCCATTCGTCATAATCGAGTGTATCGCGCCATTTCACCGGAACACCATAAATCTCGCCGGTCGCGGGATTCGTGGCGTTCGTGTCAATGGTATAGCTGGCATCCTCGTGCGTGTAGAAGCCGCCGACGATCCAGTCGATCATGTCACCCGCGCTTCCTGCAAGGCGCAATTCCTGTGAGAATTTGTCGACATCATAGCCTTGCCGCAAGACATGGCCGAATTCGTCAACGCCCGGGAAAGCCATCGGGAACACGAAGAAGGTCAAGCCCGTCGTCGTGAAATCGACGAAATCATAATTGGTGCTGCGTGAAAAGCCGCTGACCGAGGTCAGTTCGACGCCGCCGAGATCGGCAGTGGCAACCGCACTGTATATCTGGTTTTCCGAGCGCGAGCGACCGGCCCCGATCTGGTCCGTCTGCTGCTTGCGAGAGCCAAGCGACACATCCACATTCGACGAACCATAGATGTCGCGCACCTGATAAAGCGCGCTAAGCTTGAGCGAAAACGCATCTGACGGCTTCCACAATGCCGAAACGCGCGCACCGAGCACGTCGGACGAGTTGACGTCAGCAATACCCGACCGGATGTTGTCGATATAGCCGGGATCCTCTCGTTTGACGGCACTCACCCGAACCGCGAACGTCTCGCCAAGAGGGACATTGATCATGCCTCTGGCATTGTAGCCGAGAGTCTGGCCCCCCCCTTCGATCATGTTGATGCCCCCGCCAACGAGGCCGCCAAAATTCTCGGTGTCGGGATCGACGGTGACATATTTGACCAGGCCGCCGATACTGCTGGCGCCATAGAGCGTGCCCTGGGGCCCGCGCAGGACTTCGATCCGCGCCAGTTCGGACGGATCGAGATCGGGAGCCGCACCGAACAGGCCGCCCTGCCCAGTCGACGACCCATAAGGCACATCGTCGATGGTGAAGCCGACGACGGGGTTACCCGTTACAGGACTGGTCGTGATGCCACGGATCGCTAGCTGCGCACGGTTATTCTGGAACTGCAGGTTGACGCCGGGGACGCTCGAGAAAAACTCCTGTGCCTTCGTCTGGTTTTGGGCGAGCAGGGAATCGCCGCTCACTGCCGTGATCGGCACCGGAACATCTTTCAGCCGCTCCTCGCGCTTTTGCGCGGTTACGATGATCTCGTTCGAATCGCCTCCGTCCCTTGCCGCCGTATCAGCCGGCGCTTCCTGCGCCGAGGCCGCCGGCGCGCAGGCCAGGCCAATGGTGATCAGGCTGCCGAGCGGCATATATTTGCGGAATGTCAAACGCGCTTTGGTCCCGTTCATTTTTAAGCTCCCGTATTGGCCCCCATGGGGCCCCCTTTGTTTCCCCGTCGGCGACGCCGCGGGGGTTCGTCCTGCCCGGCGGCGATCTTTGTCGCCGTTGCGGTCACGCATGTTGTTCGGGCACCGTCGCCTTGCCGCTCGGCCTGGCGTCGGCTCGTTTCTTGCGCTGCTGCGGCGCGCGTGCCTTGCGCCTGCGCCACCAGAGCAGGACGCCGGTTGCCGATATGCCGACCACCACCAGCCCGAATGCCGAAACGGCGATCTGCCAAGGCCGTCCGCCGATCGCCGTGACGTGCAAGGCGATCAGCCAGTTGGTCGCGCTATTGCCCGCCCGCTGGCCCGTGGGCAGCTGCAAGCCCAGGAAGCGGCCATTACGCGCATCGATGGAGATGGTCGCGGCCGTGGCCGGAGAATCGGTTTCGGTCGGGTTGCCCTGCGCATCGAGCAGATCGCGCGAGGTGTGCATCAGAAAGAAATATATCCCCAGATCGCGCCGATATTCGATCGCTGCCGGCTTTCCCAAGGCGAAGCCCTCGGCCTTTGCCTGCTCGGTGAAATAGCGCTGGCCGAGTTCAGCCGCCTCGAACCAGTCTACCGGCGGATCAAGCAAGGGCTCTGCCAACGGTGCGCGCGGCGGTCGTTCCTGAAAATGGGCATAGTCGGCAAACTTGCTGACGAAGGCGGCATAGGCGCCGCCCTGATTGAGCGCGAAGCCGGTTACCGCGAAGATCAGCAACAGCGGCCACAGCCACAGTCCGCCCGCGCGATGCAGATCCAGAATCCGCCGGACCTCATTCTGCCCGGGGCTGACTTTCCAGGATGTCGACCAGCGCCGCATGAAAGGCCTCGGCCTGACGCCATCCTTGCGCTGCTTCACCTTCGGCGGAAGCGTCAGGTAGAATCCGGCAATGCTTTCGAACGCCCAGATGAGACCCAGCGCGCCGATCAGCACGATCCCCAAGCCGAGGGGAAAGATCAGCGCATAATGAAGATAATATAGAAAGGAAAGGAGACCTTCGGGATTGAGCGTGGCCTCTCCAATCGTCCGCTGCCCCAGCCGTTCGCCCGTATAGGGATTGGCAAACACCTGGTCATAATCAATAGGATAAGTCTTTCCGCTCTGCGGGTCTATCGCGGGCATGACGCGCGAGAAAAGCGATTCGTCGGGCTTTTGCGGGAACTGAAGCGAAAAGACGTGCGACCGCGGATCCTGCGCCTCCAGCTGCGCACGGATCGCCAGCGCATCGCGCACACTCCATCCCTTGTCCTGCGGCGCGACAACGCGCATGCGGGCGTTGAAGCTTCGCTCAAGGTCATCGTAGAATGCAATGACACTGCCTGTCGCGGCGATGACGATGAGGAACAGGGCAAGCGAAAGGCCAATGTAGCGATGCAGCTTGATCATGATCGGCCGAACCGTCATCGCATTCCGCCCTTTCTCTTTCACGCCCGGCCCGTCGATACGGGACCGGCGGCACCCTTGCAGCACGACCGGCGATGGCCGCCCTGCCGGATGAGTGAGGATGACACTTGTCACGTCATCGTCATCCGCCGTTGCTATCGACCAGATAGCCTGGAGAATTGGCCATTCGCTCGCTTTGCGGAATTGCGCATCCGGACCGAAACTTGGTTTTTTCGGCCATGCCCGATCCCGCAGGACGACAGGTCATAGCGACGGCGCATCGAGGCCCGCCGAACGCAAGCCTTCGGTCGCATCAGAGAGCGCCGGATGCGAATATTTCAGGTTGGAAGCGAGCGGTCGGGCGGAGGAAACCGCTTTCGTGTCCGCAGCGGATCAGAGGCCGCCGACGAGACAATATTTGATGTTCATATAGTCAGCAAGGCCGTGACGCGACCCTTCGCGGCCGAATCCCGACTCCTTGATGCCGCCGAAAGGCGCGACCTCGGTGGAGATCAAACCGTCGTTGATCCCGACCATGCCATAATCGAGGCCCTCCATCATGCGCCACTGCCGGGCGGCCTGTCCGGTGAAGACATAGGCAGCAAGACCGAACGGGGTGTCGTTCGCGATGCGCAGCGCCTCGTCTTCATCCTGGAAGCGGATCACCGGCGCGACCGGTCCGAAGATTTCCTCATGCGCGATGCGCATGCCGTGGGTCACATCCGCCAGCACAACGGGGCGGTGGAAGTGGCCCTCTTGGGGAACCGAAATAGGCGCCGTCACGGGCACCGCGCCTTCGGCGATCGCCTCCTCGACCAGCGCCGCGACGCGCGCCACCGACGCCCGATCGATCAACGGCCCCATCGCCGACGGACAGGAAAGCCCGTCGCCAACGCGGATCGCGCTTACCCGTTCGGCGAGCCGTGCGACGAAGGCATCGTAAATTCCATCCTGAGCCAGGAAGCGGTTGGCGCAGACGCAGGTCTGCCCGGCGTTGCGGAACCGCGAGGCCATCGCTCCCTCGACGGCCTGGTCGAGGTCAGCATCATCGAAAACTATGAACGGCGCGTTGCCGCCGAGTTCGAGGCTGACCCGCTTCACCTGCGCTGCGGCCTTGGCCATCAGGATCTTGCCGACATGCGTCGAGCCGGTGAAGCTGATCTTGCGGACCATCGGATGCGCGCAGAACAGGTCGCCCGCTTCGGACGCGCTGACTGCGGGGACGGCACGGAACAGGCCCTCGGGAACACCCGCCTCGCGCGCAAGCGCCTCAAGCGCGAGGGCCGAAAGCGGGGTGCTCTCGGCCGGCTTGACGACGATCGAGCAGCCCGCGGCGAGAGCCGGAGCGACCTTGCGGGTGATCATCGCAACCGGAAAATTCCAAGGCGTAATCGCCGCGCAGGTGCCCACCGGCTGGCGAAAGGTCAGGATGCGCTTACCCGGCGCATGCGGCGGGATCACCTCGCCATAAGCGCGGCGCGCCTCTTCGGCGAACCACTCGATGAACGACGCGCCATATGTCACTTCGCCGCGCGCCTCGTCGAGCGGCTTGCCGCTTTCGAGCGTGAGCAGGCGGGCGAGCGCTTCGGCATTGTCGCGCACCAGGTCGAACCAGTCGCGCAGGATATCGCCGCGCGCCTTGGCAGTCCGGCCTGCCCAGGGATGCCGCGCCGCCTCGGCCGCGTCGATGATCGCCGACAGCGCAGTGCTGTCGTAGCGCTTGACGCTGGCCACGCGGCTGCCGTCGGCGGGATTGAAGACCTGCAGGCCGTCCGCGTCGAGACTTTCGGGCGCGAGGAGGGCCAGCGCCGGATCGGACACCATATCGATCATCTCGTAAGGACCCATGTCAGAGCATGCGCGGAAGGACATCGGTTTCACCGCCCTTGTCGGTCAGGCGATGCTTCACGGCACCGGCAATGTGCAGGACAATGAGGCACAGAAGCGCATAAGCGCCATATTTGTGCAGCGCGTTGAAAACCTCGAAGGCCGTGTCATTTTTCGGCAGCAGTTCCGGCACTTCGCCGAAGAAGAAGAAGGGCACGCCGTCGCTCTGGGTAAAGCTGCTCGACATCGAATAGCCGAGCAGCGGCACCAGGATCGTCAGCAGGATGATCGCCCGGTGGACGAAGTGCGACAGCGCCTTTTCCCAGGGCGCCAGCCGATCCGGCGTCTGCGGCAGCACGGCGCGTTTTTGCCAGCGCAGGAACAGATGAACCACCGCGAGCAGCCACACCAGCACGCCGAACTGCTTGTGGTTGTGATAGAAGAAGTTGAAGGTTTCCATAGGCGTATCTTCCGCCAGTCCTGTCATCGTCCAGCCCGACCAGATCAGCCCAAAGATCAGCACCGCACGGACCCAGTGAAGAAGTCGCAGCCCCAGCGGATATTTGACCCAGCGCTCCGCATTCACAAAATCCACCATCAAACCAGCCTTTCGCTCGGGAATATCCTGCGGGCGAGGTGCGCCTGCGCCCTCTCCGCGGTCCATGGGCGCGTTTGTAGATCATATAGCTATTGTAAACAATATGGTGTCTCGAGATTTTTTGTTGCAAATAGTCGACAATCAATCGACGCCGCTTCTCGTTCTTGCCCTCCGCTACCTAGCCGAACGCGAGGCGTCGTCGATGATGAAACGCCACCCGCCGTCGCCCTGCTTGCAAATCACCTCGATCCCGCCGCCGGTCAGCTCCTGCGCGGTCCCATCCGGGTTGGTGAGCTTGAGGTTCCAATGGTTGGTGGTCAGCGCCGTGTCGTGATAGACGATATGCCTGCGGTCATGGAGGTCGACCTTCGGCTTGAGGGCGAACAAGCCCTCGAAATCCGCGCGCACCCCGGCATGGCCGATCAGCTCCTTGCCGTCGGGATTGATATAGGTGACGTCGGGCAAATACAGGTCGGCCATCGCTTCGATGTCCCAGGCATTGAACCGGTCCTGCCATGCGTCATAGAATTTGTCGATGTCGGTAACCGGCGCTACGCCATCCCGCCCCGCGGCGAGCGCCCGGCCCGATCCGGTGACGACACCGGTGGTCAAAAGTCCCGCCGCCATGACGCGGAGAAAGCCCGACCGCGTCAGGCCATGCACAGCGTCGCCATTCGGCATAGCGGCGCCGCGCCCCGAATGCGCGTGACGCCAAGCCCTCCGGATGGATCCGATCATCGATATTCTCCTACCGCCAACGCATGATGGCACGCTGGCCAAGACCAGAACCTAGATCCTAGATATCGTCCACGCGGCGCTCCAGTACATCTTCGGCCGCCTTTTGTGCCGTTTCGGCCAGACGGGGTCACCAAATCACCGGTCGCGAAACGCACTGGACACGCTCTAAAAGTCGCCGGGTCCGGCCACGGGACGGAGGCGCGCGGCATCCTCGGGAAGAAGGTAGCCCTGCACGATCGCCTTTGCCTTGGCCGCATCGAATCTTTTCCGATACCCATCGTACGAGCCATAGAGTTTGCGAAGCCGGCTGGCCTTATAGGGGATTTTTGTGTCATAGATCAGGCCGCAGCCAGTTTCCTGCTCGGTGAGATAAGCGGCCGACGGTGCGAGGATCCAGGGGGGTCGGACCCCGCCGATCATATTGCCGGTAACGGGGTCGCGCTCGGCGCCCTTGCCGCGACGGACGACCCGTTGCGCCTTGGGCATCGGCCTGCCCTCGCGCACCCATTTGTCCATGCCGTCGAGCAAGGCGGCAATCACCATCTCGGCGGGCTCGTCATATAGCGTTTGGCAGCGCGGATCGATGCCCTTGCCGACATCGGCCGCCAGATATTCGCGATGCTGGGTACCGAGATCCGCCAGCCGCAGATGCGGCATCCCCGTCACCTCATAATAGCGCAGCTGCGGACGATCGGTATCGGTCGGCAACGCGATCGCCTCGATCGCGTCGTGCATCAGTTCGGACTGGCTATAAATGGTGACGAAGGGCGCATCGCCGGGCATCTTACGCGGCACGCGAACGACATCGCCGCCGACCTCTCCATAGGCCATCCTGCCCGTCATATAGGCGTCGATCAGCGGGCGGCCATCGGCCATCCGCCACGCCTGATGGCGCCCCTGATCGAGATAATCCATCCAGACCTGCGCGGTCACCGCCCAGCTGTTGACATAGACCCGATCGACTTTCATCCCCGCCATCGGCCCCTTGGGCGCGTTGGATTTCAGCAGCAGCGCAAGCTGTGCACCGATCGCCTGCGATTGCGGGACAAACGGATCGGGCGCGCCGCCGCGCGTGAATCGGGTCGGGTCATAATAAGCCCCCAAAGGCGCGTAGCGCGCATAGTCGAACCGCCGCATGAAATCGAAATTGACGATATCCAGATAGAGATTGGGCGCCGCCTGTCCCGCCTCCGATGCTTCGTCCGGTGGGAATTTCGGGTCTTTGGCAGGTTTGTTGATATTGAGCGTATAGCCGACATAGGCGTAGCCCCTGCGCAAAAGATAATCGCGCGTGAGGATCCAGCCCGCACCGCGTTCACCGAACCAGCTAAAGGGTTCGATCACGACCGTGCCGTTGAACTTGGCCGGGTCCTTCGGCTTCCGCACCAATATACGGGTGATATAGGGGGCGTCGAACAACGTTTCGCCGGAGGCGGTGATCGCCGGGCCAATCCCCGACAGATAATATTCCTCCTCGACATATCCGGCGGCGGCCAGATCGCTGAACTCGGTGCCGGGCCGCTCGGCCGATGACAGCGGCGGCTGATCGCTCGGCGGGATCGGAACCGCGGTCGGCATCGCTGGAACCTGCGCCTGCGCAAAGCCGACTAGCGAGATCGCGCCGAGCGCAGCCATCAGGGCGGCGGCCCATGACAAGGCCGCTTTTCGGCGCCCGTGCAGCGTGTTCGACTTGGCCTTTCGCGTCGCTGAAAAGCCGCTCCGCTGTCGTTTCTCTGCCCGAATCATAGCTTTTCCCTCCGCCATGCCGATCGCCCAGCAACGGCGTTCGCTTTTCACGGCATCGAACCTATTTGCATATATCGAACAATCAAGGTGTCTAGAGCATATTTGTTGCTTAAATGGCTTAGAAAAACCGATTGCTCAAGCGCCGCAGCCACGCCGCCGCGTCAGTTTGTCGGGGGCGGTTGCGGGCTGATGCGCAGCAATACGCTGTCGCTTTCGTCGGTCAACGCATAGAGCAATCCATCGGGGCCCTGGCGCACGTCCTTGAAGCGTTGGTGCAGATCTTCGAGCAAGGATTCCTGCCGCAGTTCCTGAAGCTTGTCGTTGAACACCACGCGGACCAGCGCGCCCGTGCCGTTGATCTCGCCGCGCCGGGCGCTGGCGATGAACAGATTGCCCTTCCAGCCCGGAATCCGGTCGCCGGTGTAAAAGGCGATGCCAGAGGGCGCAATGGCGGGCATCCAGACCATCAGTGGCGGTTCGGTGCCGGGGCCGACCGGCGTCGTCGGCAGCGGCGATCCGCCATATTCGACGCCGTAGCTATAGTTGGGCCAGCCATAATTACGCCCGGGCAGGATGCGATTGACTTCGTCGCCGCCCTGCGGTCCATGCTCGGACGCGATGACATTGCCCGAGGCCGCGTCAAAGGCGAGACCCAGCGGATCACGATGCCCGAAACTGTAGATTTCCGTTCGCGCGCCCTGGACCGTTGCAAAGGGATTGTCGCGCGGGATGGTACCATCGGACCTGATCCGCAATATCTTGCCATAGATATTGTCGGTGCGCTGGGACGACTCGATGTCGCCGATGCTCAGACCGCCGACCGAAAGGAAAATATCATTGCCCTTCCCGAACAGGATGCGTGACCCGCCAACACCGACCGCCGCTTCGCCGACCAGCAAATCCTCGGTATCGGTAAGTCGCAGATCCTTCAGTCTGGCCTGGGCCAAAACCATCGCGACGGTGAGGCGTTTGGCACCGGCATCATAGCCGACGGGGCGATTGTAGGTGTAGTAAATGAGCTGATTTTTCGCAAAATCCGGATGGAGCGCCACATCCTGGATGCCGAGCAAATCATCGGGGTGAAGATATTCGCTGCCGCTGAAATCGGGAGTCCCCGCGACCGGCATAGCGACAAGCGTCGGGTTGGCACCTGTTGCATTGCGAAGCAACCGCAACCGAACCCCGCGTTCGACGATCAAGGCATCGCCGTTCGGAAGAAAGGCAAAACTATACCCGTGAGCCAATTCGCGAACGAGAATGTCGACCCGGATATCATGCTGTTCGGCGCTGTTGTAATGATAAGGACCCGATCCGACGGGAACCGGTACAAGCCCGACTTGCTTCGGCTCTGCCCCGCCGGCGGATGCCGCGAGCACCGCGGCGAGCAACACGGCCAATGGCAGGCGCGCCGCATCGCGAACGTGCGAGGAGGAATATGTCATATCGCGAAACTTCATGCCAAACTCCGGTCTAACGCTATCCGCCGTGCATCCGCAGATGTTGCACCGCCGCCATGCTCGCTATTCGTGGTCGAATGCGCTCGAGCCGACGGCTGAACTGGCCGCGTCGCCCTCGCGCTGGCTTCACCGCCATGTTCCTTACTATTCCCGATCATGGCGAGTTGATTGCAGGAGCGGTCGCATTATTGGCATAAAGGGCCAAGGCAGCAAATGTTGGCCCGAAGATGTAGATGCCCGGGCGTTGGAAGAGCTACGGCCACCGTGCCGGGTTGGTCCCAAGCATACCATGGATTGATCTCCAGGAATGCGCTTCGACTGCGAATCCCGTGCCAAGGACGATAGATCGAAAAGTGACAGTCGGGCGCCGCGATGCTATCCGCCCCGCATGGCAAGGACGGCGGACAGGAAACAGCGCGACCTCCAGGTCCCCCGGGCCAATGTCGCGCATTACGGACTGACGCCCGAACAGCGGCGCGCGCTGCCGCCCTTTGCGGCGCTCAAGGCCTTCGAAGCTATCGGAACGTGCGGCGGAATCCGTCGCGAGGCGGGGTGCACTCATCTCAACCACATTCTCCGTCCGGTTTCCTCTTTTGCCTCGCTGACCCCGCAGTTGCCCACTCGCGCAACCGGCGCACTACCCCTCTAATCGGAGAGAAATCTAGCGCACTCGACGATGGGTGGCTTAATCGAAGATCGCCGCGACTTCTGCTGAACCGCTATGTGGTAAGCAGTATAAATACTCCCTATGCCCTTTTTAGCATAAGACGCAATTATGCGGAAAATAGCATATTGACATTTTATGCGATTTTTAGCATACTGGCCTGCGGAGAATTTATGGCCGAAGTTGCACGCTCACCGAGACAGATGGGAAACCTCATTCAACGGGAACGCCGCCGGAAGGGGTTAACCCAGACCGAGCTCGCAAATCTCTCGGGCCTCCGCCAGGAGCTGATATCCCGGATCGAAAGCGGTCATGATGGCACCAAGCTCTCATCGCTCTACGCTCTGTTCGCGGCGCTCGATCTCGACCTCATCGTCGACAGCCGCTCCAAGGAAAGCCGGACCGAAATCCAGGACATCTTCTGATGCCCCGTCACCGCACCCATCCTCCGCTGCAAGTGCTGATCAACAATCGCCGGGTCGGCCGACTGATAAAGCAACCCAGCGGCGCAATCAGCTTCCGCTACGATCGCAGCTGGCTGGAATGGCAACATGCATTCGCCATATCGCTGTCACTCCCGCTGCGCGAGACCGCCTATAGCGGCGCGCCCGTCACGGCGGTCTTCGAGAATCTCCTGCCCGACAATCCGGGCGTACGAACGAGGGTCGCTGAACGAACGGGAGCCGAAGGGGCCGATTATTACAGCCTGCTCGAACGGATCGGCCGCGACTGCGTGGGAGCGCTGCAATTTCTCCCAGACGGCACGGAGATCGACGCCCTCCCCGAGGTCGAGGGCGAGCCTATCGACGAAGGCGAGATCGAGGCGATGCTCGCCAGTCTCGCGAGCACGCCGCTCGGCATCGACCTCAACGGAGAATTTCGAATTTCGATTGCCGGCGCGCAGGAGAAGACTGCCCTGCTGTTCCACGACGGACGCTGGATGCGTCCGCTCGGCACGACGCCCACGACGCATATATTAAAGCCGCAGCTCGGCAACATACCCACCGCTTTCGGCACCATCGACATGCAGGACAGCGTCGATAACGAACATTACTGCCTGCGGCTCCTCGCCACATTCGGCTTGCCGGTCGCCACCACCCATATCGAAACTTTCGGGAAGCGCCGGGTGCTCGTGGTCGAACGCTTCGATCGCCAGTGGCGCGGGAACCGCATTTTGCGCCTGCCGCAAGAAGACTGCTGCCAAGCCCTGTCCATTCCTCCTGCGCGGAAATATCAGAGTACCGGCGGTCCGGGCGCCGTCGACATTCTTAAATTGCTCCGCGGTGCGGACGAACCGCTAGGCGACCAGGCTGCCTTCTTTAAGAGCCAACTGCTCTTCTGGCTGATCGGCGCGACCGACGGTCATGGCAAGAATTTCAGCATCTTCCTGCGCCCCGGAGGCCGCTTCGGGCTGACCCCTTTTTACGACGTGCTTTCGACGCAAGGCGCTTTCGACCTCAGGCAAATCCCCAACAACAAATTCAAGCTGGCGATGTCGGTCGGTAAGAGCCGCAAATATCGACTCTTGGAAATTGCGGGTCGACACTTCATCGAGACCGCTCACGAAGCCGGCCTCGGTGCGACTGCCCTAAAGGCCACATTGCAGCAGATACTGGAAGTCGGGCCCGGCGCGGCATCCGCGGCGCTGGCCGAAATGCCCGCCGACTTCCATCCGGCGATTCATGAAAGCGTCGCGAAGGCGATCAGCGCCCGGCTACCCCGCCTCGAAACCGCACTCGCCTCGCTTTAGACTTCCAGAGTCACCGAATTACCCGAGGGCGTCCTAAACGCCTGTTCGCAGCGCCGCTGCTGCCGCTTGCCCATTCGCGGACAATTTCGGGAACCCATCGCGGACGCCCTAAAGCCGCGACGCGCGGCGGCAGCCTGTCCGGCTCCTGCGACACCATGCGGCAAATCGTCCTTTCCGAATAACCGAGAAATAACGCCAGTTCCCGTTGCGTCCAAAGCTTGTCGTTTTGTAGGGCTTCGGGTTGTTCGGCCGTAGTGCGAGCAACGCGCATGTCGTCGGTCACGCTATGCGTCCAGACGCGCTGCCAGATCGGAAGCTTTGGGTTTGTAGTATATCTGGAGCATCTGGAGCGACCTGTGCCCTGTGATCGCGGCCAGTTCGAGAACATTCGATAACTTCGGCGCCATAGTTGTCGCAGCTTCTCGCCTACTATCGTGAAAGCGAATGTGATCCAGCCCCGCTTCGCGCTTTGCTTTCTGAAACAGCGCGCTGAAATACCCTGGCTTCACAGGAACGATCGCTACATCACGGGGCTTCTGTACAATGATGTTCAGCAAGGCGATCGCTGCCTTGGAAAGCGGAACATCACGCTCTTCGCCATTCTTTGTTTTTGCCAAGTGCGCGTAGCGCTCATCGAAGAAGATATTTGCCCAAGTAAGCGACAGGATTTCACCCCTTCGCATGGCGGTTTCGAGAGCAAAATAAAAGGCAAATGCCACCCATTGCTGAGGCGTCTGAGGTTCCGATTTACCGTCCCATCCCAGCTTCGAAATAATGCGCTCACGCTCATCCCGAGAAATGCGTTGCGAACGAGGTCGAGGCTTTTTCGGTTTGGTCACCATGGCGCAGGGATTGGAGATCAGGCCCATTCGACACTCGCGCATTGCGAATGAGAAAATAGCCGACAGCAGACAGAGCTCGCGATTGACCGTCGATGGAGACACCTTGCGCAGGCGCCTGTCTCTCCACTCGGCAATGTCGGCTCCCGAAATGGCGACGATAGGCTTTTTGAAGACGTCGTCATTGCGGATCATCGCTTCGATCCGGATCTGCTCCCACCTGACGCCCCGCTTGCGGGTCGAGACCTCGTTGGCATAGCGACGCAAGGCGACGGTGGCGGGTTCGCCTTCGACCGCCACTTGGAGTTCTTTGCTGACGCGGGAAGCATCGGCTCCCTTGATGATCTTGGCTTCGGCCTCTACTGCCCATGTCACAGCCTCTGTTCGGGTATCGAAGGTCGCTGAGATATATTGGCCGCGCCGCCTTATGGTGACGCGCCATGAATTTTTACGTTTGTGAATGCTCGCCATTGGAGCCTCCTTTCGTGGTGCGGGTGGAGCACCGACGACTAGGCACGATGGTACAAATGGCGCAAGAGCAGCTCAGAGCAAGCGAACTCAGATCAAAGAAAACGAGAAAAAATCAAGTTCTTACAAATATATATCTGGCGCATTTCAATAAAAATCAAATCTCGACCGCACCATCATCGCCAGATTATGGCATGATATCAATTTTTTGTGACGAATGGTGAGCTTGCAGCCCACCTGTCCGCACACCTTTATACGACACAGGCGGACTTAGCGATTTCGCTCGCGCACATCGCTCATTCAAATCCCAACACTTTTCGCTCCCGGAGTTCCGACCGCAACCACTGGTCGTTAGCCTTCGGGCAATTAAAGTCGCCCGAGGTGGATGACAGACACCCCAGCTCGAAGCGACGTGCGCAGAGCGCAGAGCCGCAATGGGCAGGATGCCGAAAAGACCTCTGATGGCCCACGGTGGCAACTTAGCCGTCTGAGGCCATCGCAGACGGCTACCCAGCCTAGCGATCATTCTGAACGCTTCGGCTAGCTTAACGCTATGTGACGGAACAATCGTTGCGAACGGCCGTTGTCGAAATATCGAAACTAAAGTTGGGGGTATTTTGCCCTCGCCGTCGGAGAGAGAGAATGAAAAAGCTTCTGACAATTTTCGCGATTAGCAGCTCGATGCTTCTTCTGTCGGCCTGCAATACGGTTGAAGGTGCCGGAAAAGACGTTGAATCTGCTGCAGATTGTGCCGATGGAGTTAAAGGCAACTGCTGATCAGCGCGTATAAATTGACGTGAACAGGCAATAGCGGGGTACGTTATTGCCTGTTAGCTGTTGCGCAGCTTCGGTTTCGGAATTGACGAAAGCCCCAGTGACGGCCGTATTTGATCGGCAGCCTCTCCATCATTGCTGCGTTCGTCCGGTAAACTTTGCCCTATTGCCAAAGCTTCGTTCTGTTACAGCCTGCAAGCAGCCGTTGAAGCCGCCCTGACAGTCTGCCTCTGACGGCGAACTGAAGGCCAAGCTTGCCCCCCTGAACGGGCCTAAAAAGAACACAGCTCCACGCGAATGCGGCCAAGAGGTTAGTCCGGACCGCGCGCGAGCGCGGCCCGGTGGAAAGCGTTCAATCCTTTGTGTTTTGAAGCTCGGCGAAGATACGCCGGGACCATGATCACGGTTCCGGGCCAGATGCTTTTCTTGGCGGGAAATTATTTCTCGACCATCGGCACGCGCATCTCAATCATCGCCCGGTTCTTGCGGCTGATGCCCCAGAGCATTCCCGGCTGGCTTTCGTCCCAGTCGATCGCCTGCCCCTCAGCCTCCATCGCCACGGTAGCGACATGGTCGAGTGTCGCACCCCCCTTCGGTAGCCGTGTGACGTAAAGTTCGGGCAGATCATGTCCCGATAGCCACAGATTGCCATCTGGGCCGAAGCCACCACCCGAAATGCTCATCGGCGAGATGCGTTCGAGGATCGTCGTGGGCAACGCCCAGCTTTCGGTGCGCCGCCATTCGGGATCGAACTTGACCAGCGTGGTATGTCGATGATCGCGCGGCGGTTCGCCACCCTTCGCGTCATAATTGGCGAACATCCCCCACCAGTGGTCGTCGTGCCAGTCGACCCAGGTCAGCGAGCCAGTCCCCTGCCCCAGCGACACCGTGCGCTTGTGCGCGAGCGTCACGGGGTCGAAGATTTCGACCGAACTGGCGTGCGGCACCGCGGGGAAGTTCGATGCCGCGCATACCAGCTCGCCTTTGATAAGCGCGCAGCTGTTGATGTGTGGATAACGGGCAGGATCGCCCTCCCACAATTTCAGGCGTTCGCCGGTCTTGCGGTCGTAACGCGCGATCATCCAGTTCGCGACGGCGTAGATGCCGACGGGGCCGGCCGCCACACCCTGCCGCGCTTCGGGGGCGGGAATGCGGCGGACGGTCTCGGCAGCCTCGCCCTGCGGAATCGCAGCGGCCGGGGTCGCGGCAGTCGAGGCGAGGAGGAGCAGCGCGCCGAGCATCAGAAGTTCGCCGCCACGCCGAACCAGAAGGTCCGACCATACTCGGCCGATTCCTGGAGATATGCCTGCCCGGGGCCGACGAGTTCGCGGCGTCCCTTGTTCGTGAGATTCTGACCCTCTGCATAAAGAGTGAAGTTCGGTGTCAGGCGGAAATTGATGTTGGCGTCGAGCGTGCCGCGATCTTTCCAATATTGGTCGGCGTTCGGGATCGTGTCGTTGATCGTTTCGAGGAAGCCGCCGATGTAATTATAGGACAGCCGCGCCTCGAACTTGTCCTTCTGATAATAGACGGACGCGTTCCAGACCGTATCGGGCTGAAGGAACAGGCCGGTCACGCGCGGACCGACGCTGGTCAGGAAAGTGAATTTCGTGTCGAGGAAGGTCGCGTTCGCGCTGACGCCGAGGCCGTCGAACGGATCGGGCAGAAAGGTCAGCGCCTGCTGGAGATTAAGCTCCAGGCCCTTGATCGTCGCGCTCTCGGCGTTACGCGGTTCGGACACGAGCACATCCTCGACCCCGCGACCGACGTCGATCCCCTCGACGCTGGACAGAGTGAAAATTTCGTTCCGGATCTTCTTGTGGAAGAGCGCTGCCGAGATGACGCCGTCCTTCGGATAGAATTCGAACGATAAGTCAAAGCCGCGGCTTTCGCGGGGCTTCAGTCCCGGATTGCCGCGGGACAGCGTCGGCTGGCTGCCATCAAAACTAAGCGTTTCGGTCGCGGCGATCGAGCCATAGTCGGGACGGCCGATCGTATTGGTGTACGCCCCGCGGATCACGAAACGGTCGGCGACGTCCCAGCGGATGTGGAAGCTGGGCAGCCAGTTATCATAGCTGCCCTCCGTCGTGATCTCAGTCAGCGTCGAGCCAACCGCACGGAAGGCGTTCGACGAAACCTCGGTGCGCTCATAGCGCAGTCCGCCGAGCAGCGTGACATTGCCGATGCGCGTGCTGCCCTGAAGATAGGCGGCATAGACATCTTCGCTGACGTCGTAATTGCCCGCGACCGAGGCGACCGTGGTCGTGAAGCTGCCCTTGTTCGCTTCATAGAAGGCGGGGAAAGCATTGGCGTCGACCCGGATCGGGATGGTAAATTGTCCGCGGATCGGTTTGGTCGGACCGCTGGCGACCACCTCGTCCAGCGTATAGGTAAACCCGCTGGCGGCGCGATAGTCGGTGCGCGGGTTGCTGTTTTCGCGGTCGGTCAGGCGGATGACGCCGCCCGTCTTGAGCTTAACCCCACCGTCGTCGCGGTCGTCGCCCCAGGTCAGGTTGAGGCGGAACTGGCCGCTCTTTTCGAGCGACTTCTGAAGGTCGCTGCGCTGCTGCTGGAGATAGAAGTTGGTCGGATCGACCGCCGCAGCGGCATTGGTCGGAGTGAACACCGGATAAAAGTCCGACGTATCGTAATGGAAGGCATAGCGTGCGCCATCCGCGTCACGGGTGCGGAATTCGATGCTTTCGTTGGGGACGCGGAGGCGCCCAAGCGAGAAGACGGCGTCGCCGTCGACCTTCAGCTTCTCGCCGGCATCCCAGTCGAATGCGGTGCGGCCGAGCGCGACGAGACGCTTAGTGATCGGCTGGTTGAGCTGGACGATGATACGTCCGCGCGCAAAATCGCCACTGGTCGGCGTCTGGTTCGCGACGTTGCCGATCTGCTCGATGCGATATTCGATGCGCTCCTCGTCATCCTCGGTGCGCGCGACGACGCCCGACAGCTCCCAGCGGAAGCGGTCCGAGGGACGCCATTCGAGCTTCACATTGCCGCCGGTGCGCTGTTTCGTATTATTGTACCAGAAGAGGCGATGCTGGGTGGGGACCTGGATACCATTACCGTTCGCCGCGCCTGAATTCACGGGCGCGCCAGCCGCCGTATATTCACGTACCGACGGACTCGCGACTTCGATCTGCGGAATGTCATAATCGAGCCGTTCCTGGCTCGCGCCGATCACCACGCCCCATTCGTCGTTCGCGCCAAAGGTCGTGCCGGCAGCGAAGGCGACGCGGTAGGACGGCTTGCTGTTTCGAACGTCGCCATTCTGTTCGTACACGCCATAGGAGGCGACGCCGTTGAAGAAGGCGCGCTTCGCGTCGAAGGCGCTGCGCGTCGCGATGTTAATGATGCCGCCAATGGCATTGGCGTCATTCTCTGGCGTCACCGTCTTGATCACCTCGATGCGCGCCGCCATCACCGAGGGAATTATGTCGAGTGGCACGGTGCGCCCCGTCGAGTCGACGCCCGATACCAACGCGCCGTCGACGGTCGTGCGGTTGTAGGTCGACTGCAGCCCGCGAAGCACCGGAAAGCGCGGCTCACCCTGATCTTCCTGCACCGACAGACCCGGGATGCGGCGCAGCGCGGCGGCGGTATTATGGTCCGGAAGCTTGCCGATATCGTCGGACGAAATCGCGTCCATCACGATGAAGGCATCGCGCTTTTCGGCAGTCGCCTCATATTGCGCGCGGCGCTGGCCGGTGACGACGATCGCGTCGCCATCGGCGCCCGCTTCGGCCTCGGGCAGCGGAGGCGGCGACGGCTCCGACTGCGCCAGCGACGGCGTGGCGAACAAGACGGCCGAACACAGCAAAGCGACCCGGAAATTCGGGAGAGACGGTTTCATTTTGGTGATTCCCCAGACGGTGTTGTTGTCGGGGCGGCAGATAAGAACGAGCGGGGTCAGCGAGGTGACGGAACCGTTGCAGCATGATGAAGGCAAGATATCATTTCAGTGACACCGCAAGCTGGCAGCGATACGTTCGACACGATCAACGCAACTGCAAGATCGACATTTATTTTGCCGGAAGCGGGATCGCGGTCTGATATTTCACGACCCGCAGAGCAAAGTGCGACGCGGCACCGGCTACGGCCTCGTTACGGAGCAGCGTCTGCATCAGGAACATCTCGTAGTCGGAGACGTCAGCCGCGACGACGCGGATCTGATAATCCCATTCGCCCGACATCGACAAACACTCCATGACGCGATCCTGATCGCGAATAAAATTCTCGAACAGCGCAGTGTGTTCGGCCGAATGGCTCTTGAGCCGAATGTTACAGAGAACGTTGACCCCTTGCCCAATTCGCGCGGCATCGACGAGCCAGACATTTTTCGCGAGTACGCCCGCCTCTTCGAGCAGTCGGATCCGCCGCCAGCAGGATGGCCCGGTGCTCCCAACTCGCTCTGCCAGTTCGGCGTTGCTGAGGCTGCCGTCGCGCTGCAGCGCTTCGATGATCTTGCGATCGAGGGCGTCAAGGTTGAACAATTTCTCTCCACATCGCCACAGTATGATAATATTTCTCGCACATTGCATGAAATGGCGAAAGTTTGAAAAGATTTATCGCATGCTTGCTGCGATATTTCGCGCATGACGACCGACCTTTCATCGCCGCCGTCCACGACCGCGTTCGATCCCTTCGCTCCACTGATCGAGCAGCCTGTCGACGCGCTGCTCGGACTGATCGCACTCCACCGCGCCGACCCACGGCGCGGCAAGATTGATCTGGGAGTCGGGGTATTCCGCGATGATTCCGGACGGACCCCGGTGATGCGCGCGGTGAAGATGGCCGAGATATTGCTGGCCGAAACGCAGGACAGCAAATCCTATCTCGGAGCCGAGGGCGACGCCGCCTATACCGAGGCGCTCGCCGCTATCGTGTTTGGCGCCCATCACGCGTCCAACCGACTGACGGGTGTTCAAACCCCCGGCGGCACAGGCGCACTCCGCCTTGGCGCAGAACTGCTTGCACGCGCCAATCGCGTCGCACGCGTCTGGATCGGCGCGCCGACCTGGCCGAACCACGGCCCGATCTTTGCCGAAGCGGGGCTGGAAGTGCGCAGCCACCGTTTCTTCGATCCGATGGACGCCATGATCGACTTTGCCGCGATGATCGACGACCTCGCCGGGGCCCGTGCAGGCGACGTGTTGTTGCTCCATGGCTGCTGCCACAATCCTACCGGCGCATCCTTCTCGCCCGGCCAGTGGCGCATTCTTGCCGATCTGTGCGCAGCCCGCGGCCTGATCCCTTTCATCGACCTTGCCTATCAGGGACTAGGCAGCGGCCTGACGGACGACGCCGCCGCGACCCGCATGATCTTCGAAGCGCTTCCGACTGTCCTCCTCGCCTATAGCTGCGACAAGAATTTCGGCCTCTATCGTGACCGCGTCGGGGCGCTGTGGGTGCAATCGGCTGGCCAAGCCACCGCCGGACTCGTCCGTTCCAACATGCTGACCCTCGCGCGCAGCCTCTGGTCGATGCCGCCCGATCATGGCGCCGCACTCGTGCGCATCATCCTCGAAAGCGACGCGCTCCGCACCGAATGGGAAGCCGAACTCGACACAATGCGCGCGCGGATCAACGGCCTCCGTCAGGCGCTCGCAGCCGCGGATTCGCGCCTATTACCGATCGCGGCGCAGCACGGCATGTTCGCGACGCTGCCTCTCTCCCCCACCGCGATCGCGGCGCTGCGCGAAGATCACGGCATCTATATGGCGCCGAACGGCCGTATCAACATTGCCGGACTACGGACCGATAACATCGCAGCCTTCGCGCACGCGCTTCTTCCTCATCTCGATGAGGCCAAGGATTTTCGATAATGCGCTGGCAGATCGACGAGACCCACGATCCCGACCGCACCAGTTGGGTCGCTTCCGCGAAAGGGCATCGCGACTTTCCGGTCCAGAACCTGCCATACGGCATTTTCGCGCCGGCCGGCGAAGACCCGCGCGCCGGCGTCGCGATCGGCGATGCCATATTGGACCTTCGTGCCTGCGCGGTCGCCGGCCTGCTCCCCGCGCCCGCAAGCGCTACATGCAGGAGCGACACGCTCAACTCGCTGATGGCAATTGCCCCCGCAGACCGCGTCGCGCTGCGCCGGCGACTAACCGCGGCGCTCTCCGATCCCGCCATGGAGAGTATAATCGCGCCGCTGCTTTACGACAGCGCGGTGTGCACCATGCACCTTCCCGCACGGATAGGCGACTACACTGACTTCTATGTCGGCATTCATCACGCGAACAACGTCGGGCGCCAGTTTCGCCCCGACAATCCGCTGCTCCCCAACTATAAATATGTGCCTATCGGTTATCATGGCCGTGCCTCGTCGGTGCGCGTGTCGGGCGAACCTGTCATTCGACCGCACGGTCAGCGCAAGCCGCCCGAAGACGATGCGCCGCTGTTCGAACCGACGCAGCGGCTCGACTACGAGCTCGAACTTGGCGTGTGGGTCGGCGAAGGCAACGCGCTGGGCGACCCGATAGCGATCGGCGATGCCGGGCGCCATATCGCCGGGTTGTCGCTGCTCAACGACTGGTCGGCGCGCGATCTTCAGGCGTGGGAGTATCAGCCGCTCGGCCCCTTCCTATCCAAGAATTTCCACTCAACCGTTTCGCCCTGGGTCGTGACAGCCGAGGCGCTCGCGCCGTTCCGCGTCGCCCAGCCGCCACGCTCCGAAGGCGATCCGCCGCCGCTGCCTTATCTGTGGGACGCGGCCGATCAGGCGCATGGCGCACTCGGTCTGACGCTCGAAGTTTTTATGCTCACCGCAGCCATGCGCGCGGCGGACGCGACACCCGTTCGCCTGAGCTGTGGCCCGGCGACTAACATGTACTGGACTCTCGCGCAGATCGTCGCGCATCACGCTTCGAACGGCTGCAACCTGAACCCCGGCGACCTGCTCGGCACCGGAACGATATCGGCACCCGACCGCGAGGGGTTCGGCAGCCTGCTCGAACTGACGACAGGCGGGTCAGAGCCCATACTGCTGGCGAGCGGCGAGCGACGCGGTTTCTTGGAAGATGGCGACGAGATCATCATGCGGGCCACCGCCGAAGCGGACGGCTTCGTGCCCATCGGCTTTGGCGAATGCCGCGCTGTCATTCTTCCCGCGCGCTAAGCGCCATACGGGGCTCAGGTCAAAAACGCATCCAACTCGGCAAGCAGTAGTTCGGGCGTTTCTTCCTGCGGACTGTGACCGCATGGCAGAGCGTGCCCGTGCACATCGCGCGCCTTCGAGCACCAGCTCTCCAGGACGTTGAAGAGCGTTCCCACGGTGCCATATTCGCCCCAAAGAAGGAGCAAGGGCGCCTCGATCCGCTTCTCACTGTCGGCCGCGTCATGATCCAGATCGATACTCGCCGCGGCCCGATAATCCTCGCAGATCGCATGACGCGTCGCGGGATTGCGGTAGCAGCGACGATATTCGGCCACGACGCGCGGGTCGAGCGAGCCATCGACCTTGATCTGGCCAGCAAGATGCCGGTCGAGGAAATGATCGGGGTCCGCCGCGATCATCCGTTCGGGCAAGTCGAATGGCTGGATCAGGAAGAACCACCAGAAATAGCGTGTCGCAAACTCACGGTTCGTTTGCGCATACATCGTCGCGGTCGGAGCAATATCGAGGAGGACAAGCCGCGCGACGCGATCCGGATGGTCGAGCGCCATGCGATGCGCGACGCGCGCGCCGCGGTCGTGCGCGACGACGTCGAAGCGATGAAAGCCGAGGGCTGCCATCGCCGCGACCTGATCGGCCGCCATCGCGCGCTTCGAATAGTTGAGATGGAGCGCATCGCCGGGCAATTTCTCGCTGTCGCCATAGCCGCGCAGGTCGGTCGCGACGACGGTGAAGCGCTTCGCCAGAGCCGGCGCAATCTTGAACCAGGTCAGATGCGTCTGCGGATGGCCGTGGAGCAGAAGCAGCGGCGGCCCCGATCCGCCGATCGCTGCGCGGATTCGCACGCCGTCGGCGTCGACATCTTCCCAACGAAAGCCGGGCATCAGATCGGGATAGTCCGGGTGTGCGCTCATCACTCCTGCCCTGCTATAAGCCAGGGCTTGCGCGCGAGATAGGCCTTCTCGAACGCGCGGATGCTCTCGGCATGCGTCATCGTTTCGCCGATCCGGTCGAGCCCCAGCATCAGCGCGCGCCGCACTGCGGGATCAATATCGAAGTCGGCCGCGTGACCGTTAACCTCGATCCGCTGCGCCTCTAGGTCGATCGCCATCTGCCCTGCTCCGTCTTCGAGCACCGCGGCAAGCGCCGCGACCTCCTCAACCGGCAGCGACAGCAGCAACAAGCCATTGTTTGCCGCATTGTCGGCAAAGATCGCGCCATATGACGACCCGATAATCCCCCGGATCCCATATTGCAGCATGCCCCACACGGCATGTTCGCGCGACGAACCGCAGCCGAAATTGGGACCCACGAGCAGAAAGCGCGTGCCCGCCATATCGGGGCGATTGAGGATGAAGTCACCCCGCGCCGTACCCGCCTCGTCGAAGCGGAGATCGTGGAACAGCCCGATCGACAGCCCCGACCGGTCGATGCCCTTGAGATAGGCCTTCGGCATGATCACGTCGGTATCGATATTTGCACCCGGCATCGCCGCGACCGGCCCCGTGACGCGTAGGAAACGCTCCATCACAATGCTCCCGCCGCGGCAAGCGACCGCACGTCGACAAGCTTGCCGGTCACCGCTGCTGCTGCCACCATCGCGGGGCTCATCAGGTGCGTCCGCCCGCCGATGCCCTGCCGCCCTTCGAAATTGCGGTTGGTACTCGACGCGCAGCGCTCGCCGGGTGCAAGGCTGTCGTCGTTCATCGCGAGGCACAGCGAGCAACCCGAGCGCCGCCATTCGAACCCCGCGTCGATAAAGATGCGATCAATCCCCTCGGCCTCGGCGGCGCGGCGCACATTGCTGCTTCCCGGCGAGATCATCGCGCGGACACCGGGGGCGACCTTGCGCCCCTTCAGGATTTCGGCTGCATCGCGCAGGTCCGATAAGCGCGCATTCGTGCATGATCCGATGAAGGCTCGGTCGATTGCAATATCCTGCAACGGCGTGTTCGGCGCGAGCCCCATATAGGCGAGAGCACGGACGGCATCGGCGCGGCGCGCGGCGGGGATGTCCTCCGGATCCGGCACACTTTGCGTGATTGCGAGCGACTGGTCGGGGCTGGTGCCCCAGCTCACCATCGGCGGCACCTCGCCCGCATCGAGCGCGATCTCCTTGTCGAACCGGGCACCGGAATCGCTACGCAGCGAGGACCATTCGGTACGCGCCTGTGCCAGCAATTCCGCTGAAGGCGCGCGCGGACAGCCCGCGATATAATCGATCACCTTGTCGTCGGGCGCCATCAGTGCCACGCGGGCACCGCATTCGACCGCCATGTTGCAGATCGTCATGCGCGCCTCGACCCCCAGCGCTTCGATCGCCGTACCGGCGAACTCGACCGCATGGCCCGCCGCGCCGTCGGCGCCGATCCGGCGGATCACCTCCATGATCAAATCCTTCGCCGTGACCCCCGGCGCCAACCGGCCATCGACCGCCACCCGCATCGTCTTCAGTCGGCGATAGACAAGCGTCTGGGTCGCGAGCAGATGCTCGATATCCGACGTGCCGATCCCGAATCCCACGACGCCGAATGCGCCATAGGTCGTCGAATGACTGTCCCCTGCGGCGATCACCATGCCGGGAAGCACCATTCCGAGTTCGGGCATCACGACATGTTCGATACCTTGTCTCGGATCGAAAAGATCGAAGATTTCGATCCCGAAATCGCGGCCATTTTCGCTCAGATATTCGATCTGCCGCCGCGCGCCGTCGTCAAGCGCGCCGGCGCCCGGGTCGGGATTCGTCGAATTGACATGATCGACAACGCCGAGCGATGCGGCGGGCCGCCAGGGCGTCCGCCCGGCTGCGCGAAGGCCGCTGAACGCTTGGGGGCTTGTGTATTCGTTGAGCACCGTTCTATCGATATAGAGCAATAATCGTTCGCCAGCCTCGCTAGATTCGTCGAAAGATAATATGCGATGTTCGTCGACGATCTTGTCATAGAGCGTTTTTGGCGACGACATTCTTCTACCCTTCCTGCGGTTTCGCGGGCTGGGATTACCGTCAGCGGTTCGGACGAAGCCAATGCCGGGACAGTATCAATTGATGCGACGAGTGGATTCAAATGGATATCATGTGGCTCGAGGACTTCATCAAGCTCGCGGATGAAGGCAATTTTTCCCGCGCAGCCGAAGCGCGCAACCTGACCCAGCCGGCGTTCAGCCGTCGTATCCGGGCGCTCGAGGATTGGGTTGGCGCGACGCTGGTCGATCGCGACACGCACCGGATCGCGCTGACCGAAGCAGGCCAAGCGTTCCGCGTCCTCGCTGAAGAGATCATGCGGCGCCTGACACTGGGCCGCGATCATGTCCGTGAAATCGGCGGCACGCTGAGCAATGAAATCCGCTTCGCCTCAACACACGCACTGTCGACGACCTTTTTCCCCGCTTGGCTCCGCAGCCTGCACGATGGCCAGGAGGCTGGGACGATCACGCTGATCGCGGACAATATGGCCGCGTGCGAACGCTTCATGCTCGAGGGCAAAGCCGATTTCCTGCTATGCCATCATCATACGGCAGCGCAGCACCGGCTCGACCCTGCAGGCTTTACCTCGCTAGCGCTGGGCGAGGATATATTGATGCCAGTGACCGCCCCGCTTGGCGACGGAGCGCCCACCCACGCCCTGCCGGGCAGCGGCGACCAGCCGCTCCCCTATCTGGAGTTCGAAGAAAAGTCGGGCATGGGCCGGATCCTGCAAGCCGCGCAGGTGATTTCGGCGGGATCGGCCGCGCTCCGCACCGTCTTCCGCTCGCATATGGCGACCGCACTGCTGTCGATGGCGCGCGACGGACGCGGCGTTTGCTGGGCACCGCTCAGCATCGCCGCCGCCGATCTTGAAAGCGGCCGCCTTGTCGCCGCGGGCGATGCACGTTGGCATGTTCCGATCGAGATCCGCATTTACAAACCGATCGCGCGGCGGAGTCCTAGTGTCGAGGCCTTCTGGACGATGCTGAAAAACCGGTTGAAGGCGCAAACGGCATAGTCGATCGATCGGGTGACCAAGGCATGCCGCGCAATTATGCTGCGCAGATGCCGCCCGCGCCGTACGAATGATTCTATGTCGAACCGGCATTGGGAACGATGTCCGCATGTCCATAGACAGGCTGGGCCCTTGCACTAACCGACGAACGGACGGCTTTGGCAGGGTTCAGGGCGGAGAAAAAATATGATCCAGGGACCGGCAACTGCAGCCGCACGCGGCAAATTCAGAATTTCCACATCGCTATTCGCGATCGCACTTTGTGCGGGCCTTGCGGGCACCGCGAACGCGCAGGACACCGCCTCACCGGCCGACGAGCAAGCAATAGACGGGAGTAGCGACATTGTCGTGACAGGGTCGCGCATCGGCCGCCCCGTCCTCGATCTTCCGACCCCGGTCGGCGTCGTCAGTTCGGAAACACTCGACAACAACAATGCGCAGTTCGACATTGGCCGCGCGCTCGCCCAGCAGCCCGCCATCGGCTTTTCGGGCAGCATGCAGCAGAGCCAGCAAAGCGGCGCCTCGGGCTCGCGCGGCGAGAATAGCGGCGGCCTCGCGGTCGTCGATCTTCGCAACCTCGGGTCGAACCGCACGCTCACCCTCGTGAACGGCAAACGCCGTGTCGCGGGTGCCACCGACAGCGCGGCGCTCGACCTCAATTCGATCAACCCCAATTTGATCGAGCGGATCGAGATCATCACGGGCGGCGCCTCGGCCATCTATGGCTCTGACGCTGTCTCGGGCGTTGTAAACATCATCACCAAAGACGATTTCGACGGTGTTCGCCTGTCCTTCAACGGGTCGCAGCCGGCCCGCGGGTCGGAAGGTTTCACTTATGGCGGCAGCATTGTGGCGGGCAAGAATTTCGCCGAGGGCCGCGGCAACCTCACTTTGGCAGCCGATTATACGAAAGTGAAGGAGATCACCCCGCGGCAGGCCGACATGCGAAACAATGTCGCGATGATCAACCCGACCGACACCGGTCCGAACGACGGCATTCCGGACTATATCATCGTGCCCGGCGGCGAAGCCTTCCAATATTCGGGGTACGGGGCCGTAGGGCTACGCGGCGACACCGGCGGCCTCGGTGCGTTCGTCTTCAATGACGACGGCACGCCGCGTCCCGCACCGACACCGCTCTTCACCGATGGCAGCCTGTTCGGGAAGTTCGACAATTGCGGCCCGGCCTGTTTCCGCTTCGACGATTCGATTTCGATCGTTCCCGATATCGAGCGCTACAACCTCAACCTCAGCACGCATTTCGACTTCAGCGACAATGTGCGGGCCTATTTCGGCGCCGACTATAACAATACGTCAAGCTATGGACGGGGGCAGCCCGTGCTCCGTGCCGCACAGCCGATCAACATCGCGCAGAATGCGTTCTTGAACGAGACCTTCCGCCAGCAGTTGCTCGCGGCCGGTGCAACGACGCTGTCACTCGATCGCCTCTACACCGACGTCGGATTGCGCTATAGCCAGGTCGATCGCAACAGCCTGTCCTTCGTCGGCGGCCTCAAAGGCGAGTTCGAAACCGGCTTCTCCGATCTCCGCTACGATATCTATGGCACCTATGGCCGTACCAAGGCGAAGTTCACCGGTTACAATCGCATGCTGCTGCCCAACCTGCGCGCCGCGCTCGACGCCGTGGTCGATCCCGGTTCGGGGCAGATACGCTGCCGCATGGATGTGCCCGCGCTGCAGCCGGCCGGTTATGTCCGGCCCGCTATCGTCGGCAGCGGTCCCTGCGTGCCGTTCAATCCCTTCGGCTCGACCGCCAGCACGCAGGAAGCGCGCGACTTCGTCAGCACAACAACGGTATCGCGCGCCTTCGTGCGGCAAACCACCGCCGGCTTTTCACTCTCCGGCGATTCGAGCAAGTTCCTGACCATGCCGGGCGGCGGATCCATCGGCATCGCGCTCGGCGCCGAATATCGCAAGGAACGCAACGGCCGCACCACCGATCCACTGATCAAGGCGGGCGTGACCAATCAAGCATCGTCGCAGGATTATTCGGGCGGCTATCATGTCACCGAATTCTTCGGCGAATTGAGCGTGCCCATTTTGACCGGCATGCCCTTTGCCGAGTTGCTGTCAGTCGAGGGCGCGGTACGCCACGCCGACTATAGTCACGCCGGCAAAGCGACGTCGTGGAAGGCCGGCGCGATCTGGGAACCGGTCGACGGGTTCCGCCTCCGCGCGACGCTCAGCCGCGCCATTCGCGCCCCGAATATCTTTGAAGCCTTCCGTCCGAGCGAGGGCCAGACGACCAACGTCAACGACCCCTGTTCGCAAAACAATCTCGGCCAGAATCCCAATCGTGCCGCCAACTGCGCCGCATTGGGCCGGCCGGCGGGCTTCGTTCCGGTCAGTGGAGGGATCGGGGTCCCGTTCATTGTGTCGGGCAACCAGGATCTTCGTCCCGAAGTTTCGGACAGCTGGACTGCAGGCTTCGTCCTGACGCCGAATTTCCTGCCGGGCCTCCAGATTTCGGCCGACTGGTTCGACATCAAGATCGAGGATGCGATCAGCTTCCTCAGCCCGCAAGCGATCGCTGAAAATTGCGTCGACCGCGCGGGTGGCCCCGACCCGGACCTGTGTGCGCTAATCACCCGCGACACGACCCCGGGAGCGAACTTCTTCAGCATCATTGGCGGTCGAAGCACCTATGTGAACACGTCGAAGCTGCAAACCTCGGGGCTTGATACGCAGCTGTTTTATGCCCGCCCGCTCGGCGCCGGCCGACTCTCGGCCAACCTTGCCTTCACCTATCTGCACCGTCTCCGCACCTTCACCTTCCAGGCGCGGCCGGACCTCTACACGGTGCTCGAGGGCTTCTACGGCTATCCCAAATACAAGGGTGTCGTCGGACTGACCTACAGCAACGGTCCGCTGACGCTCGGCTGGCAGGGACGCTATCAGTCGAGCCAAGCGCTGACCGACATTTCGCCCGGGATCAGCCGCGAACTCCTGTCGCCCGACCGCACGGGGTCGCGATTTTATAACGACATCTCAGCGTCTTACACGCTGACGATGAACGAAAGGCAGGAAGCCAAATTCTCATTCGGCGTCACGAATCTCTTCAACAAAAAGCTGCCGGTGATGGAATCGGTTCAGGTCATCGATCCGTCGGGGGGCGGTTTCGACCAATTCGGTCCGGTCATCCGCGCCGGGCTCGAAGTGAACTTCTGACCCTGACCAGGCAGATGAGACCCGCGTGACATTCGCGCGCGCGGGCCTCATGTCGTTTCCAAAGGAGAATCCACCGTGGCCGGTCAGGAAGGTGCGATCATGAGTGCCGAAATCGCACGCCCCGCGCGTCAGAGAGGTTTCCTTGGCGTCGTCGAGCGGGTCGGCAAT